>Ga0208755_100527_pt1 | contig 9375 bp, 8 predicted proteins | sample LakWasMet57_HOW8_2_FD_183891 | JGI IMG/M metagenome (GOLD analysis project Ga0208755, IMG submission 183891) | Freshwater sediment methanotrophic microbial communities from Lake Washington under simulated oxygen tension - Sediment Metagenome... | ecosystem: Environmental > Aquatic > Freshwater >... | reverse complement strand
GCAATACGGTGTGTTTTTCGGTATCGGATTGCTACCTGTTTGGGAATCCGAAAGCGTGAGATGATACGTGATTTGGATTCCTGGTTGCGTTGAAATCTGAGCATCTTTCGTGCTTAATACAAACGAACAAGAAACCCCATCCGCGTTGTCATCACAAACTACATAGTTCGTTGGTGTACTGATTGTTGGGGAACTAATTATGGTTATTTGTATGCTTGTTGAAACGGCACATTGACCTGCATTAGGTGTAAATGTATACGTTTGAGTTCCAACACTTGCAGTTGAAATAGTTGCAGGTGACCAAGTTCCAATAATTCCATTATTTGAGGTATTAGGTAAATTAATTGGAATTAAATTTTGACAATAAGGTCCAAAATTATTAAAGGTCGGAGTAAATTGAGAATTAGTAACAATAGTCATGGTTGTTGCTGTAGCACATTGACCAGCTGTTGGGGTAAAATTGTATGTTATAGTTCCTACAGTTGCTGTAGATATTGTTGCAGGTGACCAAGTTCCTGAGATTCCATTAGTTGAATTTGTTGGTAAAATACCTGGTATTGCATTTTGACAATAGGGCCCTAAAGCTGAAAATGCTGGTGTTTGAGGTGTAGTAATTGTAATACTCAAAGTGGTTGATGCAGCACATTGTCCTGCAGTTGGAGTAAATGTATAAACTTGATTTCCAATTGTTGAAGTTGAAATTGTTGATGGTGACCAAGTTCCCGTTATTCCATTATTTGAGGTTGTTGGAAGTAGACCTGGAGTTGTATTTTGGCAATATGGTCCTAATGCTGTAAATGTCGGATTTATAGGCGCTGTAATTGTAATAGACATTGTGGTTGTTGTAGCACATTGACCAGCAGTAGGTGTAAACGTATAGGTTTGAGTTCCAACAGTAGCAGTTGATATTGTGGTTGGAGACCATGTTCCTGTAATTCCATTTGTTGAAGTTGTAGGTAAAGAACCTGGAGTTGTATTTTGACAATACGGTCCCATTCCTGAAAAAGTTGTTACTACAGGAGTTGTAATGGTAACATTCATTGTAGTTGTCGTAGCACATTGGCTAGCAGTTGGAGTAAAAGTATAGGTTTGAGTTCCTACTGTTGTTGTTGATATTGTTGCAGGAGACCAGGTTCCTGTAATTCCATTTGTTGAAGTTGTTGGTAAAGCACCAGGAGTTGCATTTTGACAATACGGCCCTAATGCAGTAAAAGTTGTTGCCACAGGAGTAGTAATGGTAACATTCATTGTAGTTGTTGTAGCACATTGCCCAGCAGTAGGAGTAAAGGTATACGTTTGAGTTCCTACTGTTGTTGTAGATATTGTTGCAGGAGACCATGTTCCAGTAATCCCATTAGTTGAATTTGTTGGTAGTGCTCCAGCTGTAGCATTTTGACAATACGGCCCCATTGCTGTAAATGTAGGAGTTATAGGAGCTGTAATTGTAATATTCATTGTAGTTGCAGTAGCACATTGACCAGCAGTAGGTGTAAACGTATAGGTTTGAGTTCCAACAGTGGCAGTTGATATTGTAGTTGGAGACCAAGTTCCAGTTATTCCGTTAGTTGAAGTTGTTGGTAAAACCCCTGGAGTTGCATTTTGGCAATAGGGTCCTAACGCAACAAAAGTAGGTGTCACAGGATTGTTTACTATTACCGATAATGTTGCCGTTGTGGCACATGGAAACAAAATTGAATTTGGGGTAAAAGTATAAGTAGTTGTTCCACTTGTTGCTGTATTTATTGTTGTTGGTGACCAAGTACCAGATATTCCATTATTGGATGTGCTTGGCAAAGTTGGCGCTGTAGAACCTACACATAAGGGTGTAATAGCAGTAAATGTTGGTGTTGTTGTAGAAGCGCAAGGAGTGTTACAAGTGACAGTCTCTGGACCCACACATGAAACCCCATTGGCAGATATCGTGAAAGTAACCGATTGTCCAGGAGTTAATCCTGTAACGGTATAATTTGATGGGGCAACCCAAGTACCTGTTACTGGCGGTCCACCCGCAATTGAATAACTGTAGGTAAAATTGACTTGTCCTACGTTACTAAAATCAAAATTAATAGAGGTTGAAGTAGTGTTTGGACTTGCAAAATCACAAAATAGATTCAATGGCGTACCAGTATTTACTATGTTTACTGTAATAGGTACTCTGGTACTTTCGCATCCGGCAACCGTTTGACTTACATAATATATAGTGGTTCCTAGTGTTGCAGTAGATGGTGTAGGAACAATTGCTGAAGCTGTTCCACCTGTGGCATTAGTACCATACCAATTTAATATTCCACCTGCAGTTGGTGTTGCAACTAAAGGTATAGCTACGGCATTTTGACAGTAGCTTACAGGCGAAGTCACTGTAGGCGTTGGTGTTGACGTGAAATTTATTGTTAAGGTAGAAGTCTTAGTTTGTGTACACGCTCCATTAGTTTTTATACCACTTAAGGTTATAGTTACCGAGGTTCCTGTTGCATTAGGATCAATAGTGTAATTGGTAGTTAAGTTTGTTGGGTTTGAGAATGTACCACTTGGTGCCGACCATAATACAGAATCTTGCCCAACTGCTGTTCCTGTTAAATTAACGGTACTGCCTTTACAAGCTGTAATAGTATTTCCTGCATTTACAGTAAAAGGCGGAATTGGAGCATTACAGCCAAAGTTAACATAAGTTGGCGTTCCTGAAGGTGAAAAATTAACGGTAGATCCATCATTATCTGCTGTCGTTCCACCATAAGTTCCATTAATATTAACGAGCAAACTTCTCTCATAAGATACCGTTTCAGTGCAAGTACCACCAAAAGTCATTACTAAGGTTCGTAAACCTGGAACGACATTGTAATTAGCAAAATTTCCACCAATTGTTGATGGATTATTTTGAAAAATCATATATAATACACCAGTTAAAGACCCAAATGAATTGAATGTTGTATTAAGATTTTGACTCGTTACTAAAATAACCGTTGCATTGGCAGGTAAAACTCCTCCAGTAGGTTCTAAAATTTGTCCGCAACTTCCTGCTGCCTGAATATCTGCATTCAATGCAGCCACTTTTGCGGCTGTTGTAGCGTTTTGAATTACACCAAGCCAAGGATTGGCGCCATTAGGCCATGTAACATTTAAGGTACTTACATTTAAAGGAGCTGGTCCAATTTTAAAACGAACCATTTCATTGTATCCTTCTTCGTTTACAGGATTATTAGGAGAACAAGCATCCACTAAAATACTTTCTACTTCAAAACATTGTGAAAATGATTTTTGACTAATAAAGAATGAAAGTAAGATAAAAAACGATAAATACTTAGTACTAATTTTTAACATTATTATTGATTTATAAACGCACCTACAAAAGTAGATAATTTAATTTAGAGTGCACTTAATTGCAAATTAAAATAATATTAAGATGATAGAAAACAAAAAATCCTAAGAGGTTATCTTAGGATTAAAATTTGTGGGGAGAGCAGGATTCGAACCAATCTGCTAATCCCTTCATTTACGATGGTTTCAAAAACCTTAAAAACTAGGGTCTCGATTTTGCATCTGTACTGCAAAAATCATCAAATCTTATGACGTAAATTTAGTGATAATTGATTGTTCAAACAAATTTATTGGGCTAAATCATACTAATTTTTGAACTAGTTTCAACTGAGTTTAGAGGTTTAGCAGTCTTAATAGCTGTTCTGTTTTTATCCAACTATGCAACGCACTACATGCTCAATTTTTAATCCTGTATACTCACAAAATTCTTCAATTGAAATTAATTGATGAGGTTCTTTATTCAGGTGTTTCTTTATTTTCAATAAATATAATCTTGCTTGTGTATATTCTTTTCCCATGATGCGCTGCACATCTTTTGGATATATACATACCCTGGTGCTGCTTGGTATCACAATTTCTAATATTTAATACTTTATCTATGCCTTTGCCTAGGCTTTAGTACGCCGATGGCATATCACAAAGCTATTGATTTTTTTTGTAAATGTGGGAAGTGATTATAAGCGATAATTTGTGGTTTTAGTTGCTTTTGATAACGAGGTGTTTGATATGAACTTTTTCTGTTTGAACCTTTGAGTAAATCATTCGGGATTTAGTTGCAACGATTAACGAAATGAAAGTGAATTGTGAAAATGAGTATTAATCAAAAGTTTAGAAATTATGGCAAGACAGAAAGGCATAATTAAATTAAAAGGTACTATCGGAGGTATCACCTTTTACAAAACTTCGCAAGACGGGCACCTTGCCCGCGAGAAGGGAGGTATCGAAAAAAGCAGGATAGAAAATGACCCTGCGTTTCAGAGAACCCGTGAGAACGGTTCTGAATTTGGACGGGCTGGGAAGGCCGGAAAATTGCTTAGAACTGCACTACGAGCTTTGCTATTAAACTCTGCCGATGGCAGAATGGTTAGTAGACTTACTCAAGCTATGGTTAAAGTTATCCAAGCTGATTTAGTGAGCGAAAGAGGTCTTAGAAATGTAATTGACGGGGAGGCGGAATTACTGTTGGGATTTGAGTTTAACATTCGTGGTAAACTTGGAACCAGTTTATATGCGCCTTTTACAGCTGCTATTGACCGAGTTTCAGGTGAAATCACTGTTGATGTTCCATCGTTTGTTCCGATAAACATGATTGCAGCACCATCGGGAACGACGCACTTTAAGATCATTTCCGGCGGAGCAGAAATTGACTTTGAGGCGGAAACTTTTATAGTTGAAACTTCAGAAACTGCTATTCTGCCATGGGATGCTAACGCAACGGCAGCTATCAGCCAAACGAATGCAGTGACAGCTGCCAGTACAAAACCTCTTTTCTTGGCGCTAGGAATTGAATTCTACCAAGAAGTTAATGGTCAAATGTATCCGCTTAAAAACGGTGCTTTTAACCCATTATCGATTGCGAAAGTTGATAGTGGCGTGTAATGGTTATTTCATTAACCAGAACTTATTTCCCTGAAGGGACTAATGGCAAACTCGAATGCGAGGGCAAATTGATTTGCTACACAATTGAATTGCCTTGGAAGAATAACGAAACGAAGGTTTCCTGCATTCCTGAAGGGAAATATTTTATAAGAAAGCGATTCAGCAAAAAGTTCCAATGGCATTTGGAATTAATTGAAGTAAAAAACAGAAGTCTGATTCTGTTTCATCCTGCCAATAATGCTTTGAAAGAATTAAATGGCTGTATCGCACCGGTTACAAAAATTTCGGGAGCCGGTTTAGGTTTACAATCCCTAAAAGCTTTTACTAAGCTTAAAACTATTGTTTATAAAGCATTAGATGAAAAGCAAAGAGTTTTAATCATCATCAAATCTTAAATTTTATTCTTATGAAAACAAATGTTTTTAAAAATCTGAAACAAACGATGTTTCTTTTCTTGGTTGCTTTATGCAGCTTTATTGGGATTGCACAGACAACCCAACCCCATGTAATTATTAACCCAATTGGCGGAAGTAAAACGCCTGAACCTGAAGTTCATGTTGCTATTGGAGAGAACAAAACACCCACAGGAGAAATTAAGTACGATATTGGTGGCCGAGGTGACGTTGGTACAGGGTTACTTGTAATTGGTGGTAAAAGCACCGATGTGAATGACATTGGTGGAAGACAAGAGGTTCCGACTTTGCCTTATGGTTACGAGATTGGCGGAAGGGATTCTTCAGGCGGTTTAGGAAGTTATGCTACTAATTATTGTCAAGATACCAATAACGATATTGGTGGTAGAGGAACCGGTTCAGATTCCGGAGTAGGTCAAAATAGTTATGACATTGCACTTGCTACAATTTTTGACATCGGTGGAAGAAATACCGGAGGCGAAATTACCTGCGATATTGGCGGAAGAAGCCAAGATCCTTTATTTTCCGTTATTTCGGATTTTGATAGCACAACGGCGCTCGGACTGGATTCTTGATTATTCATTTAATTCAATAAAAGTCATGAATATTAAACGTAGAGCTACGGCGCCAACTCCAAAGTTTTTTAAAGTGCTTCGAAATGTTGGTTTGGTTTTGGCAGCTGTTGGCGGAACGATACTAGCCGCTCCTATTGCTTTGCCAGTTGTTCTAACTTCGGTTGGTGGCTATTTAGTTGTTGCCGGTGGTGTTGCCTCGGCAGTAAGTCAATTAACTACTATAGGAGAAAATGGATACAAATAGTCATACTGTAATAGGTACTGTCGGTGGGATATTTTTGAGTATCATCCCAAATATTCAGTCAGCGGATGTTTTGAAAACTGCTTTATTAGCTGCTATTGGTGCGGTTGTCAGTTTTACAATATCATTAGTACTCAAAAGTATTATCAAGAAGCACAAAAAATAGTTTAACTCTGTTGTGGTGACCTTTGGGTTAAACAAAAAGAAAGCCAAGTCGCAAGACCTGGCTTTTTTTATTGGCATTCCTCGCATAAATTTAATGTTACTTCTTCAATGACTACTTCAGTAGTGTTTGAATATAAGCTCTGATATTTAGCGCAGTCGATTGCTTTAATCCGGCTATCGAATACACCAAAGAAAACTCTTGATGATTTGGTTTTCCATTGGTCTGTTTGGTAAAGAATGAATAATGTCATAGTGTTGGATTTAAGGTTGATTATTTGCAATAGCGATGGAGAATTACTCTTCGTAAGTCATTTATAAGGTTAATGTTTTGTTGGAATTGGTTTGCTTTTTGTTCGAGTAATTGCAAGGCTTGGACATCTTTTTGATGCTGTTCAAAGTCGGCTAACATTTCATCTACTTTTTGCGAAAACTCTTTGATGAAATCGTGGATTCGCAAAAAAGGTATTACGGAGCCAACCAGGTTTCTGTGCCAAAATTTGGATTGCCAAAGGCTATAGGTTATCCAAAAAATATTTTCGCAATCTTCTTCGTTTTGGAAAATGACCACAAAACTGTTGGTGAATGGTTCTTTTTGAGGTTTCCCGCTGTTCAGTCCTTTGTTTAAAATGAACAAATGTGGTTTCGAGTATTGCGTGTCTTTTTTGTGGGTTTTGATAATGTAATTCTTCATGGCTTTGGATTTAAAAGATTCGCTTTTCTTCTATTTCCTGCTATACTTCTATTGAATATCTGACTGCCTCGCTACGCTCCGCCCATAAAATTTTTCAAAAGAAAAAAAAGAAAAAAAGAAAGCCGTTTGTTGAAGTGGAGGGTTTCAAAAAAGCCAGTTTTTTAAAAAAAATACTACCCGATACTTTCAATAGTAGCGGTTTTTATCTGCTGAAAATGGAAGTTGTTGTGGACAGGTATGGGTGGAGATTTTTTTCAAAACCCGAAGGGCTAGAACTTGCTTTTTTGAATACCCGGAACTTACCTTTGCTCTCTTTTTTTATTTTTTTATTTTGATTTCCAAATCCACTTTTTGTTAGATTAACGTGGTTCAATCGAAGAGCGGTAGTGTTGGAAAGGGTATAAAATTCCGGAACGGATTTTATACTCTTTCTTAGACTTGGTTTTATGGGTGCCGGAGATAATGTTTAGTGCACAGGTGGCAGTATTCAGTAAGTGGGTTGTAAAGTATTCGGAAAGGCACTTATAAAAGCAATGCAAATACTTCCTTTGTTTATTAGCGGACGTTCTGGCAAGGGTATCATTTTTTATTTGCTGAAGGGGATTTCTGTGATTGCTTTTATGGATAGCTGATGCCATGAGACGATGTTTAGGTTACAGTGTTTAGAAATCAAAATAAATGCGCTTTGTAACGACGAGGCATCGGCTATCGTGAAAGCAATTTATGCTGAGGTAATGGGCAAATAAAACAATGATACTCTTGCTTGATCTTTGATTTTATGGGTGCCGGAATTAGTGTTCGGTACTCAAGTGGCAGTGTTCAGTATTAAGGTTGTAAAGAACTCTGGAAGGCACCTATAAAAGCAATGCAAACACTACCGATTTGAGCGGTTAGCTGATAAAGACGGTTAATGAGAAAGATAATAGAAATATAGATGACCGGAGAGTTTCTATTGAAAAGTAAAACGTTGTTTATGGCGGCGGTGAAGTGGTGGTTTTTTTAATAGCTGGGTGATGCGATGGGAGCTATTAAAAAAGTTGCCGCTGAACCGCTGCCTTGAGCGTTGGGTGCGCGGCTTTTTTACATAATGTTGTTATAGTTCATGATTTGGTTTCTATAGATGCAGAGAGTTTCTTTATGAACTATAATGCTACATTATGTAAAGAAGCTTGGGAGAAAAAATTACCGGCGCAAGTCACGCAGTGTACATGTTATTGCATCAATAACTGTGACGGTAATTTTTTTAGGAGCGTTGGGCAGGAGTGACTTAAATATAATTTTATAAGATAGTTTTGACGCATTTAGTTGTAGAATAGCTTTACATTAAGGTTTTTATTTTTTGCAATCAAAGTCATAGAAAATAATATTGTCTATTGCTAGTAAAACGACTTACGTCCCAATTTGTATTGACTATATTCCCTATTACTTTTTTTAGTCTAGGAAAATCATAAGGCTGGTTTATGAAAACATCGGCACCTTCAGAAAATATGCCATCAGTATCACTCAAACGGGAATAAGAATCATAGACTACCAGCGAACAGTCTCTAAAGTTTTCAAAATCCCTTATTTTCCTAACCTCATCGCTACAATTATTTGCATTGGTATCAAGAAAAATAATATCCGGTTTTAGTTCACGTAATTTAAATGGATTTGAAACGGCTTTGTCTAAACAATAATGGTCATCAATGCTACATAATCGATCCAATTTATATAAGGCATTTTTAAATACAATTCGGGTTTCAATATTTTCTCCAATCAGAAGTACGTTTAATTTAGTGTTATCGGCTGTCATAATAGTTTTTGTTGTATTTCCATTTATAATGGCAAATCTATAGGACAACTCCATGTAAAAATATGATGATAGTCAAGAACATTCGTTTTTTTAGTAATCCTATTATCAACTTGCTTTTAGTTAATTTTTGATTATGTAATAATTAAATGATTAAATTTGAAATTCAACCGCTTTAGATTTTCCAAAAAATGAAAAACTCCGAATTATTACAGGCGATTGTCCAAAATGCCATTGACGGTATCGTTACTATTGATGCTAAAGGAATTGTAGAACATGTTAACCCTTCAGCATGCAAACTTTTTGGTTATGAACCTGAAGAAATATTAGGAAGAAATATTTCGATGTTGATGCCACCTCCTGACAGCGTGCAGCATGATCAATATCTACATCGCTATGATGTTACACATAAACCTAGAATTATCGGTATTGGAAGGGAAGTCACTGGTCTTCGGAAGGATGGTTCCAAATTTCCAATGAAGCTTGGGGTAAGTGAAGTTCATTATTCTGAAAGAACATTTTACGTTGGTTTTATTCATGACCAAACCCAACAGAAAGAAGATACTGAAAGACTGAAAGACTATGCC
>Ga0208755_100522_pt1 | contig 9439 bp, 10 predicted proteins | sample LakWasMet57_HOW8_2_FD_183891 | JGI IMG/M metagenome (GOLD analysis project Ga0208755, IMG submission 183891) | Freshwater sediment methanotrophic microbial communities from Lake Washington under simulated oxygen tension - Sediment Metagenome... | ecosystem: Environmental > Aquatic > Freshwater >... | reverse complement strand
GCTTGCTCCTTAGCGCTAGTGGCAACCAGCCCACTGAGTGGCTGTAACGGTGATTTTGCATTGGAGAGGGCGCCGATTAGCAGTGCTAAACCGGTGACTACCATCATCACCCCGATACCTTTCCAGAATTTAAGCGCAGCTTTGGCACCGGTAGGCAGGCTGTCTAGCGCATGCATGAAAATAGCAGGCACAATTAATATTGCCGCCCATAATGCCAGTTGCACTTGCATGGGAATAACTGGGGCGATGAGCCAGATTGCAACGCCCAGCATCAGTACGCCAAATAAATTACGCACAGCGTTCATCCAGCTGCCAACTTTGGGTAATAGGGTCCCGGCTGAAGCGCCTATCAGTAACAACGGTGTTCCCATGCCAACCGAGAGTGAGAACAGTGCTACGCCACCTAAGAGTACATCATTGGTTTTACTAATGTAAAGCAATGCGCCGGCTAGTGGTGCCGCTACGCACGGGCTGATAATTAGCGCTGAGAGCACGCCCATGAGGAAGTCACTGAAAAAGCGCCCACCCTTGATGCGGCGGCTCAAGTTCATGAGGCCGTTCTCCATGTTGCTGGGGAGCTTGAGTTCGTAAAAGCCAAACATGGAAAGGGCCAACACTACAAATATGAATGCGCCAAAACCTAATGCCCAGGGTGTTTGCAGTGCGCTGCTGAGCATCTGCCCAGAGAGGCCTGCGGCAATACCGGCAAGCGTGTAGGTGAGACACATGCCTAAGGTGTAAGCCAGCGATAAATTAAACGCATGCAGGCGTGTAACATGTGCATTTTTGCCGATGATGATAGAAGATAGGATAGGGATCATCGGAAATACACAGGGGGTGAACGCGAGCAACAGCCCTGCGGTAAAAAAGCCGAGAATAATCAGCCACCACTTTCCACTTTTAAGCAGATTGGCTGCTTGGCTGTCGCTGTCTGAGGCATTGTCGCTGCTGGATGTGGCTATATTGTCTGATGCCGCGGCTGCGCTAGATGTTGTGCCAGTGTCAGGTGTGATGGTGAAGCTTTTGTGTTGCGGAGCGTAGCATAGGCCTTTTTCACTACAGCCTTGGTAGGTGATTTTGAGATTAATAGGCGCGGTAATCTTGTCTTTTATCAGCAAGTTCGCGCTAAAGTCCTGATGATAGACCTCCATTTTTCCAAAATTGGGGTCATTCTTAATATCAGCTTTAGGTAATGTCGTGTCGAACGTTTGCGCGGGCGTGAACTCAAATTTAGTGCGCGTTTTATAAAGGTAATAGTTGGGTGCAACCGTAAAATTTGCGAGGATATTTTGCCCGTCTTGTTTAATGATCACGCCGAAAGCGGCATCCGGAGATAAAAATTCATCTTCTGCGGATTCTCCCGTAAATAAGCTTTTCAGGCCACTGCTGGTGTTGCCTGCGTGGCTAATAGACGCTGAAAATATAAAAAGGCTAAGCAACAAAAAATACGAGAATCTTTTAAACATTTTATTCCTTACGCAGATAATTGCGTGCTTACCCATTGTAAATATTCAGGTAAGCCACCATCTACGTTGATAGAGATTATTTCAGGAAGTTCATAAGGGTGTGCTTTTATAATAGCGTCCTGCAGTGCATGATACTGTAATTGGGTAGTTTTAATAAGCAAGGGTATTTCATTTGCGCGTGTAAGCTTGCCTTCCCACATATACGTAGATTGGCATGCGCTTAATATATTGACACATGCTGCTAGTTTTTGCGTGACCAGTGTTTCCGCGATGAGATTGGCAGTGTCTGTATCCGGCACATTGGTGAGCACTAGTAAAATACTTTCTGGTTTTGTCATTATTCTGGGTTCGAAATTATTTAGGATAGCAAGATATGCGTTTATTGATAGGTTTGATTTTACTCGCTTTTCCAGTCGCTGAGATATGGCTGTTGATTGAGTTGGGGCAGCAATATGGATGGTGGTTGCTGGTTTATCTGGTAGGGATTGCCTTATTAGGTTTGCGCTTAATTCAAGATGAAAAAGCATTGTTTACTGGGCGCGTGCTACAAACCTTAAGTGCCGGCAATCACCCGGTAAAAGCAATTTTTGGCAGTGCGCGCAATATTGTTGCAGGCGTGTTGTTGATATTGCCAGGCGTGATTACTGATATGATTGCAGTGATTTTATTGCTAGTGCCGATTAAAACTAGCCAAGCACCTAATGCGCAGTCACCGCACCAAGCTGGCCAGGCCGCAAATGATGACGTGATCGAGGGCGAGTTCCGCCGCGAAGATTAATTAGACATACTTAAAAAATACATCAACAGAAACATACGACATGACATATCAAATTACTATTCAACCAAGCGGGCATAGCTATCAGGCAAAAGCTTATGAGACGGTTCTTGAGTCAGCGATAGAAGCTGGTTTTAATATTCCTTATGGATGCCGCAATGGCGCCTGTGGCAGTTGTAAAGGCACGGTGTTAAGCGGTGAGGTGGATCATGGCGATTACGCTAGCAGTGCGTTGACGGATGCGGATAGAGCCGCAGGCAAGGCATTGTTCTGTTGCGCCCGTCCACTTACGGATTTGACGATAGAGTGCAGAGAGATTAATTCAGGAGTGATTCCGCCGCGTATTCTGCCCACGCGAGTAGAGCGCAAAGAGCAACTGTCACATGATGTTATGGCTTTATTTTTAAAGCTGCCAAGCAGCGAACGCCTGCAGTTTATGGCGGGGCAGTATGTTGAATTTTTGCTTAAAGACGGTAAGCGCCGCGCTTTTTCACTGGCGAATGCACCGCATGCAGATAACTTATTAGAGATACATTTGCGTTTGATTCCAGGCGGGCAGTTTACTGAGTATGTGTTCAATGAGATGCCGGATAAAGCGATTTTACGCATAGAAGCGCCGTTTGGCAGTTTTTACTACAGAAGTGACTCGGAAAAACCAATGGTGATGGTAGCTGGCGGTACTGGCTTTGCGCCAATCAAGGCAATTATCGAGCACATGATACACAATGATATTAAGCGCAAAGTGACTTTATATTGGGGCGCGCGCGCGTTGGAAGATCTGTATATGCCAGCGCTACCACAGGCATGGGCTGAGGCTTACGCCAATATTGAGTTTATCCCGGTGTTATCTGATGCGCTGGCAGAAGATAATTGGCAAGGCCGAACAGGGCTGGTGCATCAGGCGGTGTTGGATGACTTTAGTGATTTAAGCGGGGTTGAGGTTTATTGCTGCGGCGCACCGGCCATGGTTGAAGTAGCGCATGCTAGTTTCGCACAAGCCGGCTTGCCTGAAGGTGCCTTCTACTCGGATGCTTTTAATTACGCGAAACCTGTGCCTACTCCTAGCGTTTAGCGCATCCGGTTAAGTGTTAGCGCTCGCTGCTTATTGAGAAGGTAGCGAGCGTTTATTTTTTTCTGCGGCAAGTTTTTGGATCAGTGTTTCAAGGTCCGAGTTCTGAATCAACTCTTGTGCTAGTTTTGCTGAAGCCTCTGCGGTTTCAAAGTCACCTGCGGCTAGCGCATGCATCCCTTCCAGTAGCGCGGTATTTCCTGCCTTCAAGCGCAGCGATTCTTTTTTGCTTTTACGCATTGCCGGTAAGTGTCTAAGAAACCTGAGGAATCTTAAACAGTGATGCAAGCCAAAAACGCTGAGTACAAATACTAATAAAAAGAAATTAAACGAAATCTGGATGCGATATGGTGAGCGTATGATCAGCACATAGCCTTGATTGTTGCTGGCTAGCCACACAATCAGCATGATGGCGAATAATGTGAGCGCCCACCAAAAAAATCTGTTTTTAAGCATGGCAGGTTACTCGTTTTTCTCAAGCATGAGTTTGTAGCTGTTAACCGCCGCTAAGCTGTCACTTAATTGTGGAAGTTCGAGGCTGATGTTGTTGCTGGATAGCTTATTCAACAGTACCAGTGCCTTGATGGTATCCGGATGTTTGGTATCAAAATATTGATTAAGCCAGGATTTCACCATGCCCAGATCCGCTTTGTAGGTGCTTTCATCGTGCTGCAGCAAGGCAATACGCGCAGTAAGCAGACGCAGTTTTACATTTTCGCGCAGGTATAAAGCGTGGTCTGGTGATAAGAGTGGCGGCTCAGGCTTATCAATGCGCTCTACAGTCACCAGGTTTTTAATATCATCCCAGATTGCCCACCAGAACTTTTGTACGTCATGTAGTGGTTGAGTTGGCGTCGTACTCTTGCCCGCATTCATGTTAAGAGTGGGTTGGCGTTCGCTAATGAGCGGGATGGTGTTGCATAGCTCTGTGAGATAGGTGAGCTGTGCACTGAGGGCAATCATATCGATTTGCGGTAGGTCGCGTAAGGTTTCGATTTCAAGCTGCAGTGTTTCGCGTAGCTGCACTGCTCTTGGTAAGTCCAGTGGTTCTAGTCTGTGGTCTGCTGCTTCCAGTGCCAATAATGCTGACTTCACATTGCTGGCCAGCTGCAATTGCTGTTTGGCAATGGTTAACAGTTGCTCTACTTCAGCAACGGCAGTTGCTTCACGGTTTTCTGCGAGCTGTGTGTACAGGGTTTGCAGCGCCTCTTGCTGGTCGCGCGACTCTGCTAGTTTCTGCTCTAAAATGACCGTGCGCGCATTGGCTTGTGTGCTGCGCTCTTCTGCCTGTTTGGCTAGCGCCAAGCTTTGCTGATTCAGTGCCTGATATGTTTCTAGTTTGATGCTTAGGGACTTTTCAATCTCGTTGAAGCGGTGGCGCGTGTTAAGCCATTGCCAAGCCAATGTCAAAATGGCAATGATAACCAACACCATGGTGCCAACTGCAAACATGGAAGGCCTTGGTCTATCTACAAATGGTGTGTCCGTTGTATTAGTCATGATGTTTTACAAGTTGTGATAGGCATTGCAGCATCGCTTCATCTCCCGGCGCACTGGCGACCAGTACTTTTAAACCTAACTGTCTAGGCTGCTCTGCGATTCTCTCATGATTTACACATAATGTGACATGCGTTAGCCATTCTGCATGTTGCGCCATCTGTAGCAAGTAGCGCATGGCCTCGCTGCTGGTGACAATCACTGCGTCCAGTTTGTTTTGTCGCCATTGTGCTGCTAGCAAGTCGGCATTATGCTGCGGATTTACGCGTCGATAGCTTTCTGCGAAATAGACATCTGCACCTCTGGCTTTTAGCGTCTCCGCCATCAGTTCGCGGCCACCCACGCCGCGAAATATCGCAATGGTTTTTGCCGACACGTCCTGCAGTTCTGGTAGCGCAAGCAGAGTTTCACTGTCAAAGCGGGTGTGTGGTACCAGCACTTCGTGTGCGCCATACTGCGCCAGCGCTTTTGCCGTCTGGTGGCCGATGGCGGCAAACTTTAAATGTTCGGGAATCTTGCCAAATTTTTTGATTAAATGCGGCATGGCGTAATCAACGGCATTGGAACTGATGAAAATTGCCAAGTTCGTGGTATTAATGCGGTTTAGCTGTTGCTCAAACGCTTGGTAGTCATCCAGCGCGGCGATGGCCAGCAATGGGAATGCAATCGCCGTGCCGCCATGCTGGGTAATGGCAAGATTCAGGCTGGCGGCTTGGTCTAAGGGCCGGGTGACTGCAATATGCAAGTTGCTCAGTAGATGGTCGGCACGCATGGTTAAGCCAGTCTGATGTGATTGCCTGGTGTGATTACAGGGCAGCGAGAATCTTGTCTGCGCCTTTAGCGACGAGTTGATTTGCTAGCGTTTTACCTAGTGCCTCAGCGTTTTCTCTGCTACCTACTGCAGTTTCCACCAGCATTTGTTTGCCATCTACACTCGCCACAAAGCCAGTAATGCGGATGTTATCTGCTTCACATACTGCGTAAGCGCCTAGCGGTACGGTGCAGCTACCAGCAAGTGTGCGGCTCATGCCGCGCTCAGCCTCTACACATACTTGGGTATCTGGGTGGTTAAGCGGGGCTAGCGTCGCAATCAGGTCAGGGCGGTCAGCGCTGATTTCTATACCTAAAGCACCTTGCCCTACTGCTGGGATGCTGTGCTCTGGTGCGATGAATTGACGAATTCTGCTACCTAGCTCTAATCGAATTAAGCCAGCGGCTGCCAGAATAATTGCCGCATACTGGCCTTCATCCAGTTTACGTAAACGGGTTTGTAGGTTGCCGCGCAGTGACTCGATTTTAAGGTGTGGGAAGCGGGCTTGTAGCTGGCTTTGGCGGCGTAAGCTAGATGTACCAACAATGCTGTTAGCTGGCAGCGCTTCCAGTGATGGGTAATCATTAGAAACAAAGGCGTCGCGTGGGTCTTCACGCTCACCGGTCGCGGCGAGGATAAAGCCTTCTGGCAGGTTCATCGGCACATCTTTCATGCTGTGTACTGCCAAATCCGCACGACCGTCGGCTAATGCGGTTTCTAATTCTTTTACAAATAATCCTTTACCGCCCACTTTCGCTAATGGCGTATCTAAAATTTGGTCGCCAGTGGTGGTCATCCCCAGAATGGTGACTTCTGTTTGAGGATAGAGTGCCTGCAGTCTGCTTTGAATATGGCGAGCTTGCCACATGGCGAGCGCGCTTTCGCGTGAAGCAATCACTAATTTTTTAGGAGCTGTGTGTAGGTTTGAGTTTTGCATCTGGTGATTTTAACACAGCACTTGCAGGCAAGCATTAGGCGGCGAAAGTTTCCGTTTCGTGTTTAAATGATGTTAGCTTATGAGGTAAGCTTATGACTTAGTTAAAATTAATCGAAATGGAAAGTACACTTTTAACAGCGTTAAGGAGGTAAAAATGCAATATCAATTTGAAGTTTTCATTGAATCTCTCAACCAGTTCTGGTTACAGCTTGTGCAATTTGTACCTAAATTATTAGCCGTAGTGGTGATTCTGTTTTTTGGCTGGATAGTGGCAAAGCTGGTAAGGCTGGCGGTTAAACGTTTGTTAGAGCTCACGCAATTTGATAAATTTGCGCAGCGGTCTGGTTTAGAGGCTTTTATGAACAGCGGCAGTTTGCATGTCACGCTGAGCGGTATTATTAGCCAGGTGGTGTACTGGCTGGTGATTATTTTATTTATTACCACCGGTGCCAGCATGCTGGGTCTCACTGAAGTTGCGAGCTTGCTGCAGCAACTGGCAGGCTATTTGCCACGTATTATTCTGGCGATTCTGGTCATTATCTTTGGTACGCTACTGGCACGTTTTGTGAACAAATTGATGTTTGCATGGCTACATAGCATTAAATTTTCTGCGGCTCTTACAGTGAGCACTTCGTCTGAGTATGGCATCCAAATATTGGCCATATTCGTGGCATTAGAGCAGTTGGGGATAGGCATGCAACTGATACATTCACTATTTGTGATTGTGTTTGGCGCAATTTTCTTGGCCTTAGCTTTGGCGTTTGGTTTAGGCGGTAAAGAGTGGGCGGCGAAAACCATTGCCGAGCTGGATGCCAATAGACTTAAGAATAAGTAAGTTTTGATGCACGTGGCGCTAGCCCCATGTGCAGTTTTTACTGTTAGTCCCATGCGGTCTGCTCACAGCTAGGAGAGCCGCATAGGCATAGCGTCAAATGTTTAGTATCGTCTGGCGAATCAAATGCTGCTGCCTGCGGCTAACGCTAATGGTTTCTGGCACATGCTTGAGTAGTGCTACCCATTGCTTTTCTGCATGTTCATCGTGGTGACGTTTCTCATAGCCCAGAATATAGGCATTGGCAGCTAGGCAGTTGCGATGCAGCCGCGTGAAAATGTGACTGAATTCTTGCTCCAGATGCGAGAGTGACTCTTCTATTAAATATTCGCGTTCAGCGGTGCGTACGGTAATGTATTTGAGCTCAGCACGTAGATAAATCACATCGCTAATCGGCACCAGCAAAATGCGGCCACGCTCGTTAATGCTGATGTGTGTGCGCTTTGGGCTAAGTGGCGTTAGGGTTTCAAGCTGGCTGGGCAATAGTGCGCGTGCCTTTTGTAGTGCAGTTTGCAGGCGCTCTAGGCGAATAGGTTTTAATAAATAATCCACGGCGCTGATATCAAATGCCTGTATGGCATAGTTGTCGTAGGCGGTAGTAAAAATCACTGCAGGCGGTTTGGGCAGTTTCTGTAAGTGCTGTGCAGCTTCTATGCCATCCATCTCTGGCATGCGGATGTCTAGTAGTACGATGTTGGCAGCAGTTTCTGTATCGTACGCTTGATTAATAATCTCTAGCAGCTCTTTGCCATTTTTAGCTTCCGCCAGCACTTGCGTATTTTCAATATCTCCCAGCAGGCTACGCAGGCGATTACGTGCCGGGGCTTCATCATCCGCAATGACAATATTAAGATGAGTATGATTGGGCATAAGTCTTGTGTTGTTGGTTCGGCAAAATAATATGTACTTGGTAAGTGTCGCCTAGCTGCTTGCTCTTCAGCGAGGCTTCCAGATCAAAGTGTAGCGTCAGCCGCTCTTTGATGTTTTTTAGCGCCATATTATTACCGTTGTGGTGCTTATTGTGCGCAGTGCATGGATTTTTTAGCAGCAAGTGCACCTCGTTTTGCTTGGTGTAAATCTGGATAGTAATGGTGCCCCCACTGGCTGATGGCTCTATGCCGTGATATACCGCATTTTCAATCAGAGGTTGTAGTAGTAATGGTGGGATTAAAATGTCCGGCGGCACTTCATCAATCAGCCATTCTACGTTTAGCCTTTCGTCCAGGCGCAACTTCTCTAGCGCTAAGTATTGGCGGCACAGTGCGATCTCTTGCGCGAGTGGCACCAACTCACGATTTTCCGCCATGAGTACCCGAAATAAATCCGCCATATCTTCCAGTGCCGTTTCAGCCTGTTTAGGCTGGTCGCGAATCAATGACAATACTGCATTTAAACTGTTGAACAGAAAGTGTGGGCGTATGCGTGCTTGTAGGGCTTGCAGTCTGGCTTCGGTGACAGCTGGTGAATAGGCGCGATGCTGCAGGTTGAAGTAGTACAGTGTAAGCGCGCTGATTACCCATGCATATAAAATAACGCGAGCAAGGGAGGGTAGTTCGGTAAAAATCCAAAACTGTGAGAAAAACGCATGGACTGCAGCCGCGCTGAGTGCAATTAGGATAAAAGTGGCGGCAATCGCTCCTGCATAAGATAGTTTGCAGATTAAAGGGTAGCCGCTGTAGAGTAAAAATAGGCTAATCAGTAAGGTAGGCTGCGCGAAGGTGGAAATGCTGGTGAGCTGATACATAAATGTCTGCATGCCGTCACTTAAAATAAAAGCCCCTAATATCAGCGCTAAATTAGCGATGATGAGTATGCGTAATGCAACCCCTAAGTTACGTAGATTGGGCAGGCGGCTGGTATTTTTCATCGGGTTTTTATCTGCATTTATATCGCCAAGTACAATCGCTTTATCTTAAATGACTTTATTTTGCATTATACTAATGCATATAAGTATATTGTTATTAAGCATTTTTTTAATGTTGAATAAAATTTGTACAACAATCGCAATTTAATTTCCTCAGATATAAAAGTGAAGATATAAAAAGAAAAGGC
>Ga0208755_100521_pt1 | contig 9446 bp, 12 predicted proteins | sample LakWasMet57_HOW8_2_FD_183891 | JGI IMG/M metagenome (GOLD analysis project Ga0208755, IMG submission 183891) | Freshwater sediment methanotrophic microbial communities from Lake Washington under simulated oxygen tension - Sediment Metagenome... | ecosystem: Environmental > Aquatic > Freshwater >... | reverse complement strand
TGGATGTAATGATGCCGGATATGGATGGCATTGAAACTTGCAGAGAATTACGCGAACAAAAAAATTTACAAGATGTTTTAATTGCATTTTTAACTGCCCGTAGCGAAGATTACACGCAAATTGCAGGCTTTGAGGTTGGTGCCGATGATTATATTACAAAGCCAATTAAACCCCGTGTTTTTATTAGCCGAGTAAAGGCATTGTTACGCAGACTGCAAACAAACACGATATCAGAATCGGTTATTGAATTTGGTAATATAAGGATAGATAAAGAAAAACACGTTGTGTTTAAAGGCGACGAAGAAATAGCTTTACCAAAAAAAGAATTTAAATTATTTTCTTTACTTAGCAGTAAACCCGGTAAAGTTTTTACGCGCGAATTTATTTTAGATTCGGTGTGGGGAGATGAAGTGGTTGTGGGCGACAGAACAATTGATGTTCACATTCGCAAACTTCGCGAAAAAATTGGCGACGATTATTTTAAAACCATTAAGGGTGTAGGGTACAAATTTGAATTCTAGATTTAAATAATGAAAATTAAACCTCTTTTAAAAATAAAAGAGGTTTTTTGTTTCTTAAAAAAGTTCTTTTTTAGACGAAAAAATAAAAAGAGATTCTTGATTCTATTCAACATGCAAAAAGAATACAAACTGCGTTGTTGCCAAATGAAAATTATATTGATAAAAATTTTGGTCGCTTAAAAAAATTAAACGCCTAATTTTTTTTGTCTATTAGTATTTTACGATGCAATAGATAAAACATAATTGACTGTTACGGGCATTTGCGTTTAAAAGAACGTGCAACTTTTTACTTTTACTCCTACCAGAATGAAGCTCATTAAAAATGATTATTTTCAAAAAAAGTAGGTACCAATTGGTCATAAAAAAACCCTTGATTTCTCAAGGGCTTTGTGGTCCCACTTGGAATCGAACCAAGCACCTACTGATTATGAGTCAGTTGCTCTAACCGAATGAGCTATAGGACCAAAATTTTTCCTACTAAAAGGATTGCAAAAATAGATAAATACACCATATTTGCAAAATAATAATGCAACATATAAAAAATATCATTTTCGACCTGGGTGGGGTAATTATTAATTTAGATGTTAATAAAACCATTTCGGAATTTAACAACCTAAGTTACATGCCATTTGAGGCGATATACACGCAGGCTAACCAAATTGAGCTTTTTAATGCATTTGACAAAGGCCTTATTTCAAATGAAGAGTTTTTTTCTGAAATAAGGAAACAAATTCGCTACGAAGGCCCCGAATTTGAGCTGCAAAAGGCGTGGAATGCCATGTTACTTGATGTGCCAGACAGAAGGCTGAATGTTTTGGTTAAAATGAAACAAAATTACAACACATTTTTACTAAGTAACACCTGCGAACCCCATGTTGCAGCATTTGAACACGACCTTTATTTAAAGCATGGCGTAAAAAATTTTAACGATTATTTTGATGAAGTGTATTACTCTTGCCGAATGGGAATGCGTAAACCTGACAAAGAAATTTTTGAGTTTGTATTACAAAAAAACAATTTAAAACCTGAAGAAACAGTTTTTATTGACGATTCTATACAACACGTTAAGGGCGCAGGTGAATGTGGGATAAGTGCCTTTTTATTACCTAAAAATGCCGAGATTGGTGAGTTTTTAACCGAGCTGGGATTAGTTTAGTTGGCTTTTCGCTTGGAGGCAAATCACATATAGTCTTTTGGACGTGCTAAAATTTATTGAATAAAATTCATCACACGTTCAAAAAACTCTTTTGGTTTTTCTGCATGAATCCAATGCCCTGAATCTAAAATCGTTTCTAATTTGTAATTAGGAAAATGTTTTTCAAAATCATTTAAATCATTTTCGTTAACGTAATTTGATTTTTCACCTCTAATCACTAATGTAGGCACATAGCTTTCGCCCGAAGTAAGGGCAACACCAATAGCATTAATGTTTTTTGAAATAACTTTTAAATTAAACCGCCAATCCATTATATTATTTTCTGCATCGCGCCAGTAAATGTTTTTTAATAAAAATTGTTTTGTGCCAAAATCTGTAATGTAATTATTTAAAATTGCCTCTGCCTCCTTCCTAGTTTTTATTACACTAAAATCTACTGCATTTAAAGCGGCTAAAACATCCATGTGGTGAGGCTCGTAGGCGCGAGGGGAAATGTCGGCAATAATTATTTTTGAAGCAACACCGGTATATTTTAATTCAAAAAACATAACCGTTTTACCTCCCATGCTATGCCCTAATAAAATTGGGTCTACTAATTTATGATTGTTAATAAACATATTTAAATCATCCGCCATTACTTCATAATTCCAAACATCGCTGTGTGGCGAAAGCCCATGATTACGTTGATCGATAGTATACACATGAAACCCTTTTTCTGAAAACCCTTTTGCTAAAGTATTCCAATTATCACTTTGGCCAAATAAACCATGTAAAATAATTAATGGCTGACCTTGTCCAAATTCTCTATAAGCTAATTTCATAACCGCAAATATAATAAGGCTTTTACAATATGATATAAAAAATCAAGGTGAATTGTAGGCATAAAAAAACCCCACTTATGTGGGGTTTCAGGTTATTTTGGTTTGTCTGCTTTTTTTTCTTCATGGTGCTCTTTTTTGTCACCTTCTTTGTGTTCGGCTTTAGTAGCATCTTTGTGCTCTTTTTTATCGCCTTCTTTATGTTCCTTTTTCTCACCTTCTTTGTGTTCTTTTTTTGGCTCTTGAGCTTTTAAACTTAAAGAAGTTACCAGCATTAAAGCTGATGCAAATACAATTACTTTTTTCATAGTTATTTGTTTTTAAAGTTTTACAACATAAATATATTTAAAAACCATAACAAATCATATTGTTATTGTTAAAAAAGAGATGCTAATGATAATTATCACTTATTTTAATTGCCTTAAATACAATTGCACGGTGTTTTCTAAACCTAAATATAATGCATCACAAATTAAAGCATGGCCAATAGATACTTCTAATAAATTTGGAACATGTTCTTTAAAAAATTTTAAATTATCCAAACTAAGATCATGGCCTGCATTTACACCCAATCCTAATTCTCCGGCTAATATTGCTGCGGCAGTAAATGGCTGAATTACTTTTTCTTTTTCGGTATAAAACAAACGCGCGTATTCTTCAGTATACAACTCAATTCTATCTGCCCCTGTTTCTTTTGCACCTTTAACCATTTGTAAATTTGGGTCAACAAAAATAGAAGTGCGAATGTTATAGTTTTTGAATAAAGTAATTATTTCAGTTAAATACTCTTTATTCTTAATTGTATCCCAACCATGATCGCTAGTTATTTGCCCCTGCGTATCGGGCACTAATGTTACTTGCTGCGGCTTAACTTCTAAAACAAGGTCGATAAATTTTTGCTCTTTTGGATTTCCTTCAATATTAAATTCTGTTTTTAAAATTGGCTTCAAATCGCGAACATCTTTGTAAGTAATATGGCGTTCATCGGGGCGTGGATGTACTGTAATTCCTTGGGCTCCAAAGGCCTCTATATTTTGAGCTGCCTTAATAACATCGGGTATATTACCTCCTCTTGCATTGCGCAAAGTGGCTATTTTATTTATGTTTACGCTTAATTTAGTCATTTTGAGGTAATTAATATTTGTTACTTTTTCTTAAAACTACAGTAAAACTAATTAAATTACATAAATTTGAGAAACAAAAAATGCTAGTAGTAGATTTAATAACCGACGAGATACCTCCTCTTAAAACAACAGATACTGTTGAGTTAGCTTTAGATTGGATGGAACAATTTAAAGTGTCGCATTTACCTGTGGTAAAAGACCGCGAATTAATTGGCTTAGTTTCTGAATCAGACCTATTAGATTACAATCATCCCGAAGAACAAATAGATGCCAGTAAATTGCATTTAATGCGCCCGGTTATTCATTTACAACAGCACACTTACGAATTAGTAAAATTAATGAGTAGTTTAAATTTAACGCTAATACCTGTGTTAGATGAGAACGAAAAATATAAAGGTTGTATTACTTTAAAAGGCATTGTGCAAAATTTAAGCACTATGATTTCGGTTCAAAACCCGGGTGGTGTTATTGTGCTTGAATTAAACCAGAATGATTATTCTGTTACACAAATAGGAAATATTATTGAAGGTAATGATGCGAAAATTTTAAGCTTACATGTTTCGTCGCAACCCGATAGTATGAAACTTGAAGTAACCATTAAAGTAAATCGTGAAGACCTTTCAAGCATCATTCAAACATTTAATCGTTATAATTATATTATTAAAGCTACTTATAGCCATAGCGATTATGAATCAGGCATGAAAGATCGTTTAGACGAGTTCTTGCACTTTTTGAATATTTAACTTCTGCGTTTTTTGCCACAGATTTCGCAGATGCCACAGATCGATTTTATTCAAATCAAAAAAACACCAGCTAAATTAAACACTTCTCTTTATTTGCGTAATCAGTGAAATCTGCGGCGCTTTATTTACTATGTATTTAGTCTGTCTGAAAATTCTTGTGGCGTAACAGCATCTTTTAATTCAAAATTTCCAATGCGGGTTCTGCATAATTTTGTAAGATGAGCACCGCTGTTTAACGCCAAACCAAAATCACGTGCAATGCTTCTTATATAAGTTCCTTTGCTACAAACAATTCTAAACTTTACTTCCACCAATCCATTAGTTTCTGTTGGTAAGATTACGTCGGTAATTTCAAACTCTTTAATTTCAATTTCACGCGATTTCATTTCAACTTCCTCACCTGCTCTTGCTAACTCGTAAGCCCGCTTACCATTAATCATTACTGCACTAAAAACAGGAGGCACTTGCTGTTGCAAGCCCGTAAATTCAATTGCAGTTTTTAAAATGTCTTCTTTTGTAATATGTTTGGTTGGATAAGTTTTATCTACCTCCTTTTCTAAATCGTAACAAGGTGTGGTAGCTCCAATTAAAAAAGTGCCGGTGTATTCTTTTTCCATCCCCATTAAATCGTTAATGGTTTTAGTTTTTTTTCCTGTACAAACAATTAATAAACCTGTGGCTAAAGGATCTAAAGTTCCGGCATGACCAATTTTTGGTTTTACTTTTACACCATCTACCAAAAAAGAAGAATGGTGTTTAATTGCATGTTTTAATTTATTTACAGCCTGAAAGCTACTCCAGGTATAAGGTTTGTTAATTAATAAAACTTCGCCGGTATAAAAATTATAATCCATATAAATCCCCCTTTTTTATCTCCCTCTCCATTAAAGAGGGAGGAAGGGTGCGCTCTTAAAATACTTCCTTAGCAACACGCTTGGTTGCTTCAGATGTTCCCATAGTATAAAAATGTAAACAAGGCACATTGGCCTTAACTAATTCTTTGCTTTGTTCTATGCACCACTTAATTCCAACTTCTTTTATTTGCTTATCATCTTTACATTTTTCTAACTCTTCATAAAAAGGCTGAGGAATATCGATATGAAAAATTTTAGGTAGGGTTGTAATTTGTTTTTTAGAACTCAATATTTTTAAACCGGGTATTATTGGAACAGTAATTCCATTATCGCGACATAATTTTACAAAATCGAAATACTTTTTATTATCAAAAAACATTTGTGTCACCACGTATTCGGCACCTGCTTCTACTTTAGCTTTTAAATATTTTAAATCGCTTATCATATTAGGCGCTTCAAAATGTTTTTCAGGATACCCGGCAATTCCAATACAAAAATTAGTTGGAGCAGCATCTTTCATTTCTTCATCTAAATATTGCGCCTTATTCATTTCGGTAATTTGTTTTACAAGATCTAGTGCATAAGGATGCCCGCCCGGCTCCGGCACAAAAGCAGGCTCAGTTTTAATACTATCTCCTCTTAAAGCTAAAACATTATCAATGCCCAAAAACTGAAGGTCAATTAAAGCGTTTTCGGTCTCTTCTTTTGTAAAACCGCCACAAATAATATGCGGTACGGCCTCCACATTATATTTATTCATAATAGCCGCACAAATACCTACGGTACCCGGACGTTTACGAATACTCACTTTTTCTAAGTAACCACCTTCGCGTTTTTTATAAATATATTCTTCACGATGGTAGGTTACATCAACAAAGGCAGGTTTAAACTCCATTAATGGATCAATGCCATCATAAATACTCTGAATGCTTTTTCCTTTTAAAGGCGGAAGAATCTCGATAGAAAAAAGTGGTTTGTCACTTTGGGCAAGCTTTTGGGTTAACTTCATATTAATTTACAGAAATAATTTCTTTAATTTCGGGTACAGCACGTTTAATAGTCTCTTCAATTCCGGCCTTCATGGTCATTTGACTCATGTTACACGTTTTGCAGGCGCCAATTAATTCTAATTTTAAAATGGTGCCGTTTGTTATCTCAACAACTTCAACGTTTCCTCCATCTGCCTCTAAATAGGGCCTAATAGTATCAAGCGCGTCTTCAACTTTTTTATATAATGCGTCCATTTCTTAAATTTAAAGCAAAGATACAAGTATACAAGAACTTACCAAAACTAATGAATTGAGCTTTATTACAGGATATTATGCATTTGACTTGCTAAATGCATTAAAATTTAAGTACTTTGCTTTTAATGGAAGACAACAACTTAATATTTGGTACCCGTGCAGTTATTGAGGCACTTGATGCAGGAAAAGACATCGAAAAAATTTTTATTCAAAAAGGCTTATCAAACGAATTATATCATCAATTAAGAAATGCTTTAAAAGGGCAGGCTGTTCCCATTCAAATTGTACCCCCCGAAAAGCTTAAGCGAATAACAGATAAAAACCATCAAGGTGTTGTTGCTTATTTAACTGAAATAAATTATTATAATACTGAAGAACTATTAGCAACCGTTTTTGAAAAAGGCAGAATTCCTTTGTTGCTAATATTGGACAGAGTTACCGATGTTAGAAATTTTGGTGCTATTGCCAGAGGAGCAGAATGTGCCGGGGTTGATTTTATTATTATACCAAGCCGTGGAGCTGCTCAAATAAATGGCGATGCTATAAAAACAAGTGCTGGCGCATTACACAGATTAAAAGTTTGCAGAGAAGATAATTTAAAAAATACGATTGATTATTTAAAAGAAAGTGGTTTGCAAATAGTTTCGTGTCACGAAAAAACTGATAAATTAATTTACGATGCAGATTTTACAAAACCAACTGCAATAATAGTAGGCAGCGAAGAAAATGGCATTAGTAATGAATACCTTAAACGTAGTGATGTGGAGGTAAAAATTCCGATGATTGGAAAAATAGCGTCATTAAACGTTTCGGTTGCATCGGGGATTGTATTATTTGAAGCCGTAAAACAAAGATTATAATGCAGTCGGTATTAAATCCATTAAAAAAAATTCTGGATTTTATAGTTTACTCCAACTTTTTTATATCGCTTTGTATTGCTTTTGCAACTTTACAAACAGCTTTGCTTTTTTCTAATAACTCCGAACACATTTTTTCGTTTATTCTCCCCAATTTTATTGCAACTTTTACTTTATACAATTTGCAACGCCTTTATTACTCGGCTAAACAGCCAAATAACGCAAAATACAATTGGTACAATAAAAATCGTAGATTGATATTTACATTAATTGCGCTTTCTGTTTTTTGTTCGTTTAATTTATTGTGGGACTTCTTTTTTGAAAATAAAAAAACATTGCTTGCCTACGGATTTCTTTCGCTGTTGAGTATTTTTTATTTTTTACCACCAATACAATTACGCAAATATGGCTTACTTAAACCTTTTATTATTGCCTTTGTCTTTAGCAGTGTTTCAATTATTTTACCAAACCTTTCAAAATTAAACGATGTACTTTTAATTTATACCGCCGGACAATTTTGTTTTATTGCAGCGCTTTGCGTACTCTTTGATATTAGAGATTTTGCATATGATAAAGAATCAGAATTTATTACTTTGCCAATTAAATATGGAGTGCGGAAAGCAAAATACACGGCTGTTTTTTTGTTGATGGTATATCTGGCCTCTGCAATTCTTATATCACAAACTAATTATTTATTAGTTGCCATTTTAACCAGTGGGATATCTCTTACACTAACCATAATTGCCAGCCCAAGTAAACATAATTACTTTTATACCCTTTTGGTTGATGGTTGTATTATTGTGCAATGTTTAGTATTACTGTTACTTAATACCTAAAAACATTTTCTCAAAAATTTTCGTAAGGCTTTATTGCTTTCTTTGGGCGATTCTAAAAAACCAAAATGTCCATCATGTTCTAAATACAATACAGTTTTATTTTTGATGTATTGAGATTGTTCTAATAATTGTTCGTAAGGTAAAACATTATCATGCTCACCTATTACCATCATGATTGGATATTCAACCAATCCTAAAATAATATCTCTGCTTGGCCGGTCGCGCATGCCATGCAAGGCTGCAATAATTCCTTTTTTACTGGTTTCTTTTGCAATTGCGGAGGCAAAAGAAATCTCATCTTTTAAATATTTTAAATTTTTTGTGGCAAATAAATTTTTAATAGTTGCCTTTGTATAAATACCGCGATTAGCCTTTACTGCATTAATTGCTCGCAATCGGTCTTTTTTCTTCTCATCAGTATCGGCATAAGCCGTGCTGTGATATAAACATAATCCTTTTAAATTATCAGGGAAAAGATCGGCAAACGCCAATCCAACATAGCCGCCCATACTATGACCAATAATAACGTACTTTTTTAATCGTAAAAAATCCATTACCGATTTAACACACTTGGCCATCAACTCCATACTATGCGCATAACCCACACATTCGGTTGCACCGTGCCCAGGCAAATCAATAGCTATAACCCTATAAGATTTTGCAAGGTTATTTATGGTTTGCTCCCATATTTTATGCGAGCCTAAAAAGCCGTGTAATAATACCACAACCTTACCTTTTCCTTTATCTTGAAAGGTAACACGTTCGTTTTTATATAATGCTGTTTTAATCATTCACCAAAAACAAATTTAATCGCAATATTGAAATTAAAAAATCATAATTATCCTTAAAATCTAATTATCTACCATTTTTAAGGTATTTGTAATCAGTTAAAGATGCCGTAACTTTATGCTTAGTTATGGAATCGTTAGATCACCTTAAAATTGGCCAAACAGCAGTAATTAGAGCTTTTACAAACGAGGCTCTGAGCTCAAAATTAATTGAAATGGGGTGCTTACCGGGCGAAACTGTAAGCCTTTCAAAAACCGCCCCTTTTGGCTGCCCAATGGCTATTAATATTGCAGGTTACGAGCTAAGTCTTAGAAAAGACGAGGCTGCCTTAGTTTTGATTGATTTGGTGGCGTAAATTTTTTGTCAGAAACTAAACAAAATAATTATTTAAAAATAGCTTTACTTGGCAACCCAAATGCCGGTAAATCGAGTGTCTTTAATGGCCTAACAGGTCTTTCGCAAAAAACAGGCAATTACGCAGGTGTTACAGTTGACAGACAAGAG
>Ga0208755_100517_pt1 | contig 9496 bp, 7 predicted proteins | sample LakWasMet57_HOW8_2_FD_183891 | JGI IMG/M metagenome (GOLD analysis project Ga0208755, IMG submission 183891) | Freshwater sediment methanotrophic microbial communities from Lake Washington under simulated oxygen tension - Sediment Metagenome... | ecosystem: Environmental > Aquatic > Freshwater >... | reverse complement strand
TTTCTAAAAATGCCTTAACACCTTCTTTATAATCATAACTGTTTGCAGCTTGTACTTGTATATCACCTTCTAATTTAAGTTGCTGCTCCATATTATTAGTTGCACTGGCATTTAATAATCGTTTTGTAAAACCAATGGCCTGTGTTGGCATTGCAGCAATGTTTGCAGCAAACTCTAATGATTTATCAACCAGTTCGGTATCTTCATATACTTTGTAAACCATTCCAAATCCTTTTGCATCGTCGGCACTTAATTTATCGCCGGTTATCATTAACGCACTGGCTAAATTTAAGCCAACCAAACGTGGCAGTGTAAATGTTCCTCCGCTATCTGGTATTAAACCAATTTTGCTAAACGCCTGAATAAAACTGGCCGATTTACCGGCTAATACAATATCACAAGCTAAAGCAATGTTTGCGCCTGCGCCTGCTGCCACACCGTTAATTGAAGCAATAATTGGTTTTTCAATATTGCGTATTCTTAAAATAATGGGGTTGTAATGCTCGTCAACTATTTTTTTAATGCCAGGGCCATTTGGATCAATCGCTTCTGCCAAATCTTGTCCGGCACAAAAAGCTTTTCCCGTGCCAGTTAAAATAATAGCTCTAACCGTTTTGTCTTTTTCTGCTTTATCTAATTCTGCAATTAGTTGTAAAGCCATTTCTCTATTAAAGCTGTTAAATTTATCTGCACGGTTTAATGTAATGATTAAAACGTTGTTTTTTTGTTCGGTTAAAATAAAACTCATTGTAAAAAAATATTAATAGTTATATAAAATTAAACACCAAATTGTTTTAAGTGATGGTCTAAATGTTTTACCTGTAAAGCATTCCAGTCGCTCACACTCATTTCTCCAAAAAAGGCATGGTTGTTTTTTGTTAAACCGGCCTCGCCTTTTTGTTGAAAGTTTTCTATCAATTTAATTAATTTGATTTTTTCTGTTTCAAACGTGCGTGTATCAGTTATTATCGCTTCTTTAAAAGTAGGTAAGCTCTTTTTAAAATCTTCATTACTTACTAATTGTTTTTTTGCTCTTTTACTAAATAAAAATTTTATAATCGGATTAATTTTCGGAACTAAGTCTCCCGAAGCAATTAGCAAAGGTTTTTGGCAATGGGTTAACATTTGGCCAACATTCATTTTACCCCATTGGGCCGGCGATTGGTTGTTTAATTTATTTATCCGTTCAATAAATTTTTGCGCCGTTTCAACTTTAAATAAACTATCCATTGTTTTTTTGTTTATCCAAATTAAGTAACTATTAATTTTAAATACAACACTTAGTTATCATTTCTTTATTAAACTTTTGTAAGTTTATGTAGTCTAAAAATCATGAAAAAACTCACTATTTTATTTATTTGCCTTTTAGTAAATGTTTCTTTAATAAAGGCTCAGTCACTTTATTATCCGCCATTAAGTGGAACAACGTGGGATACCTTGTCACCTCAAAGTCTTAATTGGTGCCAACCACGTATCGATTCTCTTTACAATTATCTTCAGGCCAAAAACACAAAGTCGTTTATTATTTTAAAAAATGGTAAAATTGTGTTAGAAAAATATTTTGGCACTTATACTTCCGATTCTGTTTGGTATTGGGCATCTGCCGGCAAAAGTCTGGCAGGTTTTATTACCGGTGTGGCTCAACAAAAAGGCTTTATAAATATTAACACAAAAGTATCGCAATATATTGGTACCGGCTGGACGAGCGCACCCTTAATAAAAGAAAATTTAATTACCGTAAAAAATTTGTTACAAATGACCAGTGGTTTAAACGATGCGCCGCCAACACCTTGCGATAATGAAGATACTGCAAAAGCCTGTTTATTATACCAGGTTGACTCCGGAACACGCTGGGCATATCATACCGGTGCGTATATTAAAACACACGATGTTGTTTCGGCAGCGGCTTCATTGCCATACAATACAATAACCACTAATTGGGTAAAATCAAAAATAGGAATGGGAGGATCGTGGTTTCAAAACGTTTATTATAGTAAGGCGCGTGACATGGCACGTTTTGGATTATTAAATTTAAATAAAGGAATTTGGAATACAGATACCATCATGAAAGACTCGGTTTATTTTAAAAGTATGGTGAACTCTTCGCAAAATTTAAATTATTCTTATGGTTATTTGTGGTGGCTTAATGGTAAAGCAAGTTTTATGTCGCCAGGTCTTCAAATTGTTTTTCCTGGTATGTTAATGTCTAATGCACCATCTGATATGTATGCGGCATTGGGTAAAAATGATCAAAAGATCTATGTTGTGCCAAGTCAAAAACTAGTTATTATCCGACAAGGTAATACTGCAGGAGGCTTTAATTTAGCGGCCTCAGGGTTTGATAATGTATTTTGGGATTATATAAATAAGCTTAATTGCTCTAGTAATTCAATTCAAGAAATAGATTTAGCTTCAAAAGTTTCGATCTATCCAAATCCGGCTCAGGACGTGATTTTTATAAAATCGGATGTTTTATTAAAGTCTGTATGTTTAACTAATGTTGTTGGGCAATCGTTTGAGGTGAAGGTGGTAAATGATAAATTGGATGTTTCTCAAATGCAAAAAGGCTTGTATTTTTTAACGATCACTTCGTCAAACAATACAAGCCTTGTAAAGAAAATAGTAATAAATTAAAAATCGTTACTTAATTGATTGGTTGTTTTTTGTAAAATTTCAAAAGCATTTTCAGCCATTAAATTTTCTTTGTCCAATGTTGGATTTATCTCCACCATTTCAAAACAAACGATCTTTTTACTACGCATAATATAATAAATAAGGTTTCCTGCTTCTTTTTCGGTAATTCCGTTTGGAACCGGCGTGCCTGTTCCGCTAGAAATTCTTGAATCCATACTGTCCACATCAAAGCTTACATATATAATATCGCAATGATCGAGGTAGTTTAAAGATTCAATAGCAACACGCTCAACTGCCTTTTTTCTTATTTCCTGTAAATTAAAAACGCGAATTTTGTTCTTTTTAACTAAGTAGTCTTCTTGAGGTTCAAAATCACGTAAAGCAATAAAAACAAGGTCAGAATAGTTTATTTTAGGGCAAATTCCACCTAAATTCTTAAGTTTTTCCCAATACTCAACTGTTTCATCATCGGGTTTATTTTGTTGTCTGTCTCTGTTATCTTCGTTCAAAACACAGGCAAGGGGCATGCCGTGCATGTTACCACTTGGTGTAGTATAAGGTGTGTGAAGGTCGGCATGGGCATCAATCCAAATAACGCCAAGTCGCTTGTTTGGGTAGGCCATTCTAATGCCGCTTATGGTTCCTAAGGCAGAACTATGATCGCCGGCTAATACAATGGGTACTTGGTCGGCCTTTAATGTTTTTTGAATTTCCTTGCTAATTCTGTCGTTTAGGTTATATACTCCTTTTATTCGTTTAGCATAGTCATGTACCACAGGTTCAAGCAGTAAGTTGTTTTCATTGGGTATTTCAACCGACTTATAACGCTTAAAAAAGGCGCTTCCAAAGTCTAATGCTGCAATCTTAATTGCATCAACCCCCATGCTGGAACCACGAGTTCCGGCTCCAATTTCACTCTTAACCTCAATAATTTTGATAGGTTTTATCATATAATTTAACTTTTTGTTAATAATAAGCTTTATTTTTGTACAAAGTAAACTACTTACTTTGACTAATATTTATACAAGTAACTAACTTACATCTTAAAATGAATAATCAATACGCTACGCTAATTAACCAAACATTTAACTTCCCACAGGAAGGTTTTGATGTAAAAGATGATGAATTGTACTTTAATGATATCCCTTTAATGGATATTATTAAGCAATATGGCACCCCTCTGCGTATTAGTTATTTGCCTAAGATCAGTTCTCAGATCCAAAAAGCCAAGCGTTTATTTAATGTTGCTATGGCAAAAGTGGATTACAAAGGCAAATATGTGTATTGTTATTGCACTAAAAGTTCGCACTTTAGTTTTGTGCTCGACGAAGTTCTAAAAAACGAGGTTCATATTGAGACTTCATCGGCATTTGATTTAAATATTATCAAAGAGCAATTTCAAAAAAAAGCATTAACCAAAGATACATATATTATTTGTAATGGTTATAAGCGTCAAAACTACAAACAGAATATTACTGAGTTAATAAATGAGGGGTTTAATGTTATTCCAGTTTTGGATCATTTAGATGAAATTGATTATTATAAAAAGTACAGTAAAGTTGATAATGTTAATCTTGGAATAAGAATTAGTACCGAAGAAGAGCCTTCTTTTTTATTCTATACTTCACGTCTTGGTATTCGCAGTAGCGAAATTATGAATTTGTATAAGGAGAAAATAAAACCGAACTCTAAATTCAGTTTAAAATTATTGCATTTTTTTATTAATACCGGCATTAAGGATACTATTTATTATTGGACAGAATTAAACAAATGTTTGAATATTTATAAGGAATTACGCCAGGTTTGTCCAACTCTGGATTCCTTAAATATTGGCGGTGGAATGCCAATTCGTAACTCTTTAGGATTTGAATACGATTACGAATATATGATCGAAGAGATTGTAGCGCAAATTAAATCTTTTTGCGACCAACATGATATTCCGGAACCTAATATTTTTACCGAATTTGGATCTTATACTGTTGGCGAGAGTGGTGCAACTTTATATTCGGTTGTTGATCAAAAACAACAAAACGACCGTGAAACCTGGTATTTTATTGATAGTAGTTTTATAACTACACTTCCTGATACCTGGGGTATTAACCAACGTTTTATTTTGTTGGCAATTAATAATTGGGATAAAGCTTATGGTCCGGTTAACTTAGGAGGTATGACCTGTGATAGCATGGATTATTATAATACCGAAGCGCATACCAATCAGGTTTTTTTACCTTTAATTGATAAAAATCAAAAAGAGCCGCAATACATCGGTTTCTTTCATACAGGCGCATATCAGGAGGCTTTAAGCGGTTATGGCGGCACGCAACACTGTTTGATCCCTGCCCCAAAACATGTTTTAATTGATAAGGATGAAGATGGAAAAATTAGCACTCGTCTTTTTGCAAAGGAGCAGAGTTACAAAAGCATGCTTAAGATTCTTGGTTATTAGTTCTTAGTGTTTAATTTTAAATTCATGAGGTAACTATTAAAAACTAATCAATAAAAATTAAGCACTTTTTTGCCTGTTAACTTCTTCTTAAAATCTTTCTGATAATTAAGTTTTTTTATTAGTTACTGCCTCTGTTATTTTATAACTTTACAACATATTCTTTAAACTTTTATGGCATTATTCGACTTTTTAACCCAAGATATAGCAATTGACTTAGGTACTGCAAATACAATTATTATTCATAATGATAAAGTTGTAGTTGATGAGCCCAGCATTGTTGCGGTTGATAGAACTACAGGAAGGGTTATTGCAGTTGGTCGCCAGGCACAATTAATGCATGGTAAAACCCACGAAAACATAAAAACAATTCGTCCGTTAAAAGACGGAGTAATTGCCGATTTCCAGGCTGCAGAAGAAATGATAAAGGGAATGATTAAAATGATTAATCCCGGAAATCGTTTTTTTAAACCATCCTTACGTATGGTAATTTGTATTCCAAGTGGAATTACTGAGGTTGAAAAACGTGCGGTTCGAGATAGTGCAGAGCACGCGGGAGCAAAAGAAGTTTATATGATTCATGAACCTATGGCAGCCGCAATTGGTATGGGTATTGATGTTGAAGAACCAATGGGAAATATGATTATTGATATTGGTGGTGGTACTTCAGAAATTGCCGTTATTGCCTTAGGAGGCATAGTGTGCGATAAATCTACTCGTATTGCGGGTGATGATTTTAATGCGAACATTGAAGAGTATATGCGTCGCCAACATAATATTTTAATTGGTGAGCGTAGTGCTGAGCGTGTAAAAATTGAAGTTGGAGCGGCAATGACCGAGATCGATAATCCTCCTGCAGATTATGCTGTGCAAGGGCGAGATTTAATGAGTGGTATTCCTAAAGAAGTTTATATCAGCTATGTTGAAATAGCACATTGTTTAGATAAATCAATTTCAAAAATTGAAGAAGCGATCTTAAATGCACTTGAGATGACACCTCCTGAATTGGCTGCCGATATTTACCGTAAAGGTATTTTTATGGCCGGTGGTGGTTCATTATTAAGAGGCTTGGATAAGCGTATTTCGATGAAAACAAAATTACCGGTTCATGTTTGTGAAGACCCTCTTCGTGCGGTTGCTCGTGGTACAGGAATTGCACTTAAAAATGTTCATAAATTCCCTTTCCTTATCAAGTAATTAAGTTAAGCGCATCGTAGCTTTATGATTGTGACTTTTTTGTTGCAACCTAATAATTTTAACTCGTGAGAAACCTACTTGCATTTGTATTAAAACATCACTTTATATTTGTTTTTTTGCTTTTGCAAATGATAAGTATTTGGTTAATGGTACACAATAATGGGTATCAGGGTTCACGTGTATTAAATTCTTCAAATCAGGCTGTTGCCAACGTATATTCGGCTGCTGCAAATACCTCCGATTATTTTTCGTTAAAGCAAGAGAATGATAAATTGGCATTAGAAAATTCTGTTTTAAGAAATTTTTTAAAATCAAATTATTCAATTCTTCCATTACGCGAATTTGAAAGAAACGATACGCTCTACAAACAACAATATACATTCATGAATGCTAAGGTTGTAAATTCTTCTGTAAACAAACGCCGAAATTTTTTAACCTTAAACGTAGGCACCGATCAAGGAATTAAACAAGACATGGCGGTTATGAGCAGTGAAGGTATTGTTGGTATAGTTACAAACGTATCTGCAAATTTTTCGAGTGTTATGAGTGTTTTGCATAAAGATGTGCGTGTAAATTGTCAGCTTAAAAAAGATGGAAGTTATGGTCCGCTAATTTGGGATGGAAAAGATTATCGCTATTGTTTATTGACAGATATTCCAACACATGCAAAAATTAAAGCGGGTGATACAGTTATTACAAGTGAGTTGTCGGGTATTTTTCCAGAAGGTATAACTGTTGGAACTGTAGAAAGTTTTGAACGCCGCCAGAACGAAGGTTTTTACACTGCTAAAATAAAATTAAGCGCCGATCTTAAAAAAGTAAATCATGTTTATGTTATTAAAAATAAATTTAAAACCGAACGTGATTCATTAGAAACCTTAACACAAAAACAAATTGACGACTGAGATAGTTAAAAATATTTTTCGTTTTATACTGCTTATATTAGTTCAGGTTTTAATTATTCAAAATATAAACCTTTCTAGTTACATTATTCTATTGCCATACGTTTTGGTAATTATTTTATTGCCATTTGAATTATCACGCTTAGCTGTTTTATTTATTTCTTTTTTCTTAGGTGTTTGTATCGATTACTTTTTTGATTCTTCTGGTCTTCATACCTCGGCTTGCACCTTAATGGGTTTTAGCAGATATTATGTTTTAAAATTTATTTCTCCTCGCGATGGATATGATGCCGGTGTGCAACCAACAGTAACTGATATGGGCTTGGCCTGGTTTTTAAGTTATGCCGGAACCTTAGTGATTATTCATCATTTTTTCTTTTTTTATTTAGAAGTTTTTCGTTTTTCGGAATTTTTTAGAACTTTTTTCAGAGCAGTGTTAAGCAGTATTGGAACATTTGGCTTGATCTACCTTTTGCAATTTTTATTTTTTACAAACCGTAAAAGATCATGAGCACTAATTCGCAATTAGGGAATAGAAAATTAATTATCGGCGGATTTTTTTGTTTGATCGTCATAATTTATTTGTGCCGTTTATTTTACATTCAGGTAATTGATAAACAATATAAATTGGATGCTGAAAAAAACGCATTCCGTTATATGACCGAGTACCCCGTGCGTGGCTATATTTATGATCGTAAAGGAAAGTTATTGGTGTTTAATGCACCATCGTATGATCTAATGGTTATTCCTCGCGAGACAAAGGGCTGCGATACAATGGGCGTTTGCGATGTTCTTCAAATCACAAAACAGGAATATTTAAAACGAATGAAAAAAGCTTGTCAGGCACCTAATTCTCCTCGTAAAGAAAGTGTTTTCGAAAAACAAATGTCGGCACAAACCTATGCTACTTTGCAGGAAAAATTATATCGCTTTAAAGGTTTTTTTGTTCAGAAACGTACCGTTAGAAGGTATCCAAAGCCAATAGCGGCGCATCTTTTAGGGTATGTTGGTGAGATCAGTAAAGACCAAGCTGAAAAAGAAGTATATTATAAAGAAGGTGATTACATTGGTATCACAGGTTTAGAGCGAAGCTACGAAGATGTTTTGAGAGGAAAAAAAGGAACTCAAATAGCAATTACCGATGTGCACAATAAAATTATTGGCCGTTACATGGATGGTAAATTTGACACATTAGCTATTGCGGGAAAGCCTTTGTATTGCAGTATTGATAGAGATTTACAAGAGTACGGTGAACAATTGATGCAAGGAAAAAAAGGTGCCGTTGTTGCTATAGAGCCTTCAACCGGCGAAATTTTATGTTTGGTTTCCGGTCCTACTTACGATCCAAATTTATTAGTAGGTGGTAAAGAGCGTTCTAAAAATTTTACAAAATTATATTACGATAGTTTAAACCGACCTTTGTTTAATCGGGCGTTAACTGCCATGTACCCTCCGGGTTCTATTTTTAAATTGATAGACGCTTTAATTGCACAAAATGATGGCTTAATTAACCGCAATACTGTTTTCCCTTGTCAAATGGGCTATCCACCAATGGGTGGAAAACCAAAATGTCACGCACACGGTGGTGGAAAAAATTTACCGGGTTCTATTTCGGTTTCGTGTAACTCTTATTACAGTTATGTTTTTAGAGAGATTGTGGATCAGCGTAAATACCCAAAATTTATTGATGGCTATAATCACTGGCGCGATATGGTTAAATCATTTGGTCCGGGCACACGCCTTGGAACCGATTTGCCCTATGATAAACCGGGTAACGTTCCGTCTGTTGAATATTATAATAAGGTTTTTGGAAAAAATGGATGGCGCAGTAATACCATTGTTTCTTTAGGTATTGGTCAGGCCGAGTTAACCCTTGTGCCTTTACAAATGGCCAATGTGGTTGCTATTATTGCTAACCGTGGATACTATTATACCCCGCACAGTGTAAAAGGGGTAGGTATTGATAAAAAATTAGATAAACGATTTACCGAAAAACATTATGCCGGTGTGCAAGATCCTACAGCTTATTTAAATGTTATTGATGGTATGCAAGGCGCCATGGAGCCGGGAGGAACAGCTTATGCCTCTCGTATTAAAGATGTAATTGTTTGCGGAAAAACAGGAACGGCACAAAATCCTCACGGACAATCGCACGCTGTGTTTTTAGCTTTTGCACCACGCGATAATCCAAAAATTGCCATGGCTTGTATTGTTGAAAATGCGGGTTTTGGTGGGGTTACAAGCGCACCAATTGTTTCTTTAATGATGGAAAAATATTTAAAAGGTAAAACAGATCGTTTAGAATTAGAAAAGCGCGTAA
>Ga0208755_100516_pt1 | contig 9531 bp, 3 predicted proteins | sample LakWasMet57_HOW8_2_FD_183891 | JGI IMG/M metagenome (GOLD analysis project Ga0208755, IMG submission 183891) | Freshwater sediment methanotrophic microbial communities from Lake Washington under simulated oxygen tension - Sediment Metagenome... | ecosystem: Environmental > Aquatic > Freshwater >... | reverse complement strand
TTTTTTTATCTTCTTTTTTTATAATGTTAATTCTATAAAAGACCTTTTTGAAAAAATAAAATTCTTATTTAAACATTACCACCAAATAATGCTTATTGCATTTTTTTCTTTCTTAGTTTATTTACCCCAGCTTATTTATTTAAAGTGGGTTTGCGGAAGTTTCTTTTTTAATTCTTATGTTGGTGAACGATTCTATTTTAGTAACCCACATATTTTAAACGGTTTATTTAGTTTTAGAAAGGGTTGGTTAATCTATTCGCCAATCATGCTTTTTTCGCTAATAGGATTTTTTTATTTAAAACAAAAAAACAAAGCTTTCTTTTCTTCTTTTTTATTTTTCATGCTAATTTATATATACCTAGTATTTTCATGGTGGTGCTGGTGGTACGGCGGCTCTTTTGGCCAAAGAGCGTTAATAGACATTTACCCAATTTTAGCATTCCCATTTGCAGCTTTTATTTCAAATGTTCAAACCTTTCATAAACTAAAAAAACAAGCTATTTACACTTCCTTATTTTTACTCATCCTTCTAAATATTTTTCAAACCATGCAGGCAAAATGGAATACTATCCATTACGATAGCATGACCAAAGATGCTTATTTTGATGCATTTTTAAGACTTACTAAAAATCCTGAACGTGAAAAATTCTTAAAACATCCTGATTATGAAAAAGCGCTAAAGGGCATTGATGAATATTAATTATTACATTTGCATCAAGCTTTTTATCCATGATAGTTAGGTCACTTTTTATAATATTTTTAGTTTTATTTGGTCAACTTTCTAATGCTCAAAATCCAAAAAATATCATTAACGATTTTTCGGTGGTTTTGCATGAAGAGGCTGTAAACAAAATAATTGCAGCTATAGGAGATATAAAAGGCACAAACGATTACGAAGTTTTACTTATTAGCGGCAAATACCATTGGACGGTTCAAAATCCAAAAATAAATATTCGGCCCGATAGCAGCGATTTTACTTGCGACGCGTTAGTAAATGTAGGACCTTTTGATTATAAAACCCAAGTGATAGGCAATGTAAAGATTACCTATGACAATCAAAAAAATTTAATTTTCATAAAAATATCAAAGGCTATTTTTGAACTTTATACTGTATTATTTGGTAAAAAAATTCATATTAAAGATATTCACTTGGAAGATTATTTTAAAGAACCGTTTACTTTTGAAGGTCCAAAAACAATGGCTACCGATATGGAATTTATGATGCCGGATAGCACAATGAAAAAAATATATGTACAGCCAACGGCTTGCAAAATGGAATTAAAATGGAAAGAAATTTGTACCTCTTGCGAAATTGTGGCTGCCGACAAGCCTTTTAAACCCACTTTAAAACTAGTACCTCCTATTGAGGCCACTAAACCAAGCCAAACTTCTACTATACAAGCTCAAAAAAAATAAGTAAATTTATGCACCTGTATGTATAGATTATTTCAACTGTTTTGGCAATATAACTTACCGCGCTGGTCAATACTTTTTATTGACACCTTTATTTGCGCTTTTGCTTTAACCTTAGCATTTTTTATTCGTTTTTATTTTGACTCGGTCATGTCCCTTCAAGATAAACAAAATTTGCCCTTTGATTTTTTAATTGTTCTTAGTATTCGTTTTCTTTCATTTTTTTTCTCAAAAACCTATAAAGGCGTTGTAAGGTATACAAGTACAAGAGATACAATGCGCATTTTTTTAGTTATTTTAAGTGGCAGCCTTTTCCTTTTTGTGTTAAACATCATTTCACTAAACTATGTTTTCGGTTATTATTTTATTCCAAATTCAGTTATCATTATTGATGCATTAGTTTCGCTATTTGTTATGATTTCCAGCAGGCTTGCAGTTAAAGCTTTGTATTCTGAGATAAAAAATCCAACTAAAGAAAAAACAAACGTAATAATTTACGGTGCCGGTGAGGCGGGAATAATTACCAAACGCACATTAGATCGTGACGCGGCCATTAAATATAAAGTTGTAGCATTTATTGATGCGAATGAGGGTAAAGTTGGAAGAAGTGTAGAAGGTGTTTTTATATACCCACAAAGCAAAATGCCTGAACTGATAAAAGAACACGAAATAGAATTAGTTATTATCTCTATCCAAAAAATCTCGCCACAAAAGAAAAATGAAATAACAGATATTTGTTTAGAAAATAATGTACGCGTATTAACTGTTCCTCCTGTTACAAATTGGATAAATGGCGAATTAAGTTTTAATCAAATAAAAAGCATAAAAATTGAAGATTTATTAGAGCGCGACCCAATAAAGTTAGATGATAACATTATTAGCGCTCAGTTAAAAAATAAATTAATTTTAATAACCGGTGCCGCAGGAAGCATTGGCAGTGAATTAGCGAGGCAATGTGCTAATTACTCACCAAAAAAAATCTATTTATTAGATCAGGCAGAAAGTCCGCTACATGAACTTGAATTAGAATTTAGCGAAAAATATAAAGACATCTCATTTGAAGTAGTAATTGCTGATATTAGAAATAACGAACGTTTAAAACACGTTTTTAAATCATTTCAACCGCAAATTGTTTTTCATGCCGCCGCATATAAACATGTGCCAATGATGGAGAACAATCCGTCTGAATCTATTTTTACAAATATTTTAGGCACAAAAAACACTGCCGATCTTGCTAACGAATTTAATGTAGAGCGTTTTGTGTTTGTGAGCACAGATAAAGCCGTAAACCCTACTAACGTAATGGGTGCAAGTAAACGAATTGCTGAAATTTACATTCAGAGTTTAGGAAAAAAATCGCAAACAAAATTTATTACCACACGTTTTGGAAATGTACTTGGTTCAAACGGTTCTGTAATACCAAGATTTAAAAAACAAATTGAAGAAGGCGGACCAATAACGATTACACACCCCGATATTACACGTTATTTTATGACCATCCCAGAGGCTAGTCAATTGGTGTTAGAAGCCGGAAGTATTGGAAAAGGTGGAGAGATTTTTGTGTTTAATATGGGCAAATCGGTTAAGATAATTGACCTTGCTAGAAAAATGATATTACTTTCGGGCTTAAAAGAAAACCGAGATATAAAAATTGTTTTTACAGGCTTGAGACCCGGTGAAAAACTGTATGAAGAATTATTAGCCGATAGCGAAAACACTCTACCTACTCATCATGAACAAATATTAATTGGTAAAGTAAGAGAGTATGATTACGAAGAAGTAAAAAGTATCATTAACGAACTCATAAAATTATTCAACACACAAAATAACGAACTAATTGTTCAACGAATGAAAGATTTGGTACCTGAATTTAAAAGCAATAATTCTGTCTTTCAAAAATTAGATTAAATTAATTGTACCTCATCCATAGATTTAAAAAAACGCCTATTCATGAAAAAACAATTTATTATTTTACCACTTTTCTTAATTATTGCAATTGTTTCTACTTGTTATTCGCAAACAAAAAAAACAACCACAGTAAGCGGTAAACCAAAATTAGTTGTAGGCATTGTGGTTGATCAAATGCGAAACGATTATATTTATCGCTATTGGAACAGATTTGGAGCCGGCGGTTTTAAAAGGTTAGTTAATAATGGTTACTATTTTAAAAACGCACACTATAATTACATTCCAACTTATACAGGTCCGGGTCATAGCAGTATTTATACCGGTGCAACACCACGAACGCACGGCATAATTGCCAATGATTGGTTCGTTAAAAACGCATCTGTTTCCGTTTATTGTTGCGAAGACAGTCTTGTAAAAACAGTTGGTTCGCCAAGTAAGAATGGATTAATGTCGCCAAAAAATCAATTAAGTTCTACAATTGGCGATGAATTAAAAATGAGCTCAAATCAAAAAGCAAAAGTATTTAGTGTTGCACTAAAAGACAGAAGTTCTATTTTACCTGCCGGACATGCCGCCAATGCTGCCTTTTGGTACGACGATTCAACCGGTAATTTTATTTCATCAACTTGGTATGTAAAAGAATTACCTAAATGGCTGATAAATTTTAACGCTAAAGGCACAACAAAAAATTATTTAGAAAAAGGATGGTCTACACTTTATCCAATTGAAACCTATACCAATTCAATTGCAGATGAAAACAGATACGAAGGTGCTCCAAACAAAAAAGAAAAAGCAGTTTTTCCATACGAGTATAAATCTTTTATTGAAAAAAATAAATTCGGAATTTTAAAAGCTACGCCATATGGCAACACCATTACCAAAGATGTTGCTATTGAATGTATAAAAAATGAACAGCTTGGTAAAGACAACGAAACAGATCTTTTTTGTATCAGTTTTTCAAGTACCGATATTGTTGCCCACTCTTACGGGTCAAGGGCTGTAGAGGTTGAAGATATTTATTTAAGGTTAGACAAGGATATTGAAGAACTGCTAACAGTATTAGATAAAGAGGTAGGCAAAAACAATTATACTGTTTTTTTAACGGCAGACCATGGAGGCGCCGATGTACCAAATCATTTATTAGACAATAAAATTCCGGCAGGTTATTTGAAGGAAGAGAAACTAATTAAAAAAATAAAAAAATATTTTCAATCTACTTATGGCGACAGCTTATTATTGGCCAATGTGTGTAACGAACAAGTTTATTTAAATGATAGAACTCTAAATGATCTAAAACTAAATAAGGACCTTGTTGAAGAAAATTTGGCCGCCTATTTAATTACTATAAATGGGATAGCTGAAGCTTATACATCCCTAACATTAAAAAACCAATCGTTTCAGAAAAATGATTACAGGGCTTTATTACAAAACGGATACAATCACAAATTAAGCGGAAACGTTTGTTTTATTTACAATCCGGCCTGGATGGATTATTCTGAGAAAGGTACTACTCATGGGGCAGGATATAATTATGATACACATGTACCGGTTATTTTTTACGGAAACGGAATACTAAAAGGTGAAACATATAATTACACAACTATTACTCAAATTGCACCAACCATTTGCGAACTTCTTAAAATAAACCAGCCAAATTCAACCATTGCTGAACCGCTAAATAATTATTTTGTTAAGTAACAGAAATAAAGAGACTGAATAAATTCCGATAGCTATCGGAATTAAACAGTTTTAAAAACAAAATATGTGATTAGCCGCACTGATCCACTGAAAGAAATTGCTGCTCAAATAAAACTAAAAGGCTCTCGTTTATGGAAGAATGGGATTAAGGCGCGCTTCAATTTGAAAAATTGCTTTAATCCGTCATTGCGAGGAACGAAGCAATCTCACGTATTAGTTTTAAGCTTAGATAACATATTTGGATTAGCTGCGCTGATCCCTATTAAGGAGTTGCTGCTTAACAATTTAAACCCTTTCAGGGTTAATTTATTTTTAAGATTCGACCTTTGAAAATAAATTTTCAACGTCTCACTTAAAAATAAAAAACCCCGCAAAAGCGGGGTTTAAATTGCTAGGGTAAATGATGGGATTCGAACCCACGACCCTCGGTACCACAAACCGATGCTCTAACCAACTGAGCTACATCTACCATTTGGGATGGCAAATGTAATAATTTTTTAAATGATTTATAAATAAAATTTAAAAATTAATGACTTTATCGAACTAAAGTTACATTTCCCTTTTTAAAACTTTCCTCACCGTTTATGCACTTCACTTTTAAATACCAGCCAAAAACCCCAACATCCGCAGGTCTTCCCTTGTAAATACCATCCCAGCCCTTTGTTTTATCATTAGTTTCAAAAACCATTTCGCCCCAACGGTTATAAACTGCAAAATAAATTTCTTCTACTTTTAATCCTCTAACAAATAATTGGTCATTTTTGCTATCTCCGTTTGGGGTAAAAGTATTAGGTACAAAAACATCACCATCTAAACAACCGGCAGAATAAGCATCTACATGAACGATAGCACTCTCTTTGCAAGCTCCTGCGGTTGCAACAGCCGTATAGGTTGTTGGCCTATCAGGATACGCAGTAACCGTATATCCAAAAGCGGGAGTTGTGCTGCCCGGAGGCAACCAACTTACAATAGCACCGGGATCACCAATATAAGTTAATGTTGTGGCACTGCCTGTTGTAACAATAATAGGATTGGCGTTTGCACTAATTGGAATTACTGAGAGTTGGGTAACATTTACATTTGTAGTTAATAAAAACTGACAAGGCTGTGAGTTTACAATTAATGAAGTGGTAATTACTACTGAGTATTGTGTGCTTATAGTTGGTGTTGCGTCAGGATTTGCAGTAAACGGAAGACTTAATGAAACAGTTGGTGTCCATGCATAGGATACGCCTCCTGTTGCACTTAATTGAGCATGATACCCTTTGCAAATTAAACTACCTCCGGTGGCCGATACCGGTGGAGGCACTCCAATTGTGAGCACTTGCACCGAGGTATCTTTACATCCATCACTGTTTGTAGCAATTAATGTAATAGTATGGGTTCCACCAGCACTATAAAAATTATACGGATTTTGAACCGTACTTGTAGCTGTGGGCGATAAAGTCCATTGCCATGCCGTAATATTTGCCGAAGAAAGATCGTTATAATAAACACCGCCGCCACATGGATTAATAGAATAATTAAAATTAGCAGTAGGTTTTGGGTTTACAATTACATTGGTTGTAAGTGTTTGTATGCAATTATTACCAAATAAATTATTAAAAATAGTAACCGTATAAATTGTACTTATTGTTGGGGAAACAATTGGATTGGCTATACTCGTATTACTTACTTGCGCACTTGGCGACCATGTATAACTAGTTCCACCACTTGCTAATAAAGAGGTAGTGTAACCGCTACAAATAATGGCACCATTAACAACTGCAGGATTAAAATTTAAAATAGAAACTGTATTTGTATTTACTGCCGAGCAACCATTAATATCTGTTACCGTTAAGGATATTGTGTAATTGCCGTTAACCGAATACGTATGTGGAGGATTGGTGGCTGTGCTGACGGGGCTTCCATCACCAAAATTCCAAGAATAGGGATTGTTTGTAAATGTACCCGTAGATAAATTTGTTGTAGTTATAGAATTTGTACACGGCGTTAATGCTAATGAAAAATTTGGAACAGGTTTTGGATAAACAGTAATAAAAGTAATTGAACTATCTATTATATTACAAGAAGCCGGATCCGAAACTACTAACGAAACTGTATATGTGCCAGGATTTGTATAAGTAACTATTGGATTAATTGTTGTTGTTGTAGTTTGTCCATTTCCTAAATACCAAATATAAGATGTGTTTGTTCCCGTTGGAGGTGTTGCGTTTGTAAAGCTCACCGTTAAAGGCATGCAGCCTGCAACTGTATTTGTGTTGATGGTAGAAACTGTTACCAACAAACCAAAATTAATTTTAAAAACACCATTATTACAATTTAACGCGTGATTAGGATTTCCGGGAGTAAGTGGCCACGCGCCAGGCGTAACCGGAAAATCATCATTGCCACCACAGCCTGCACACACCGATTGATAAATGACGCCACGAGGATCAAATCGCGAGGTTCCGCCATCAACATGCTCTTCACTTAAGCCACCACCAAAATACGAACCGTAAAGTAGTGAAGAAGCATTCCCTGATAACCCCATTAAATAAAAATCATTACCATCAGTTAATGACTGGGTTGGTGAGGCCATTGGCATATTTGAGATCTGAGTATAGGGTGGAACAATGTTACCTCCCCAGCCGGATAAATAAATATTATCACACTTATCTACCGAAAAAGCCGAGGGTGAAATATCGATACTATTTGTACTGCTACCAAAAACCGTAGCCATATTTATATTTGATAAAGTGTTGTTAAATCGTGTTATGAATTGATGAGTACCAGGATTTGTGTAAAGATTTAATGTCCCGCTTGGTACAACAGGCATATTGCCTAAGGACTGACCGTAAACATAAATATTATTATTCCGATCGGTTTGAATAATATAGGATTGATCATAATTATTTCCGGTTGACCCTACAAATGTTGATTGAAATAAGGTATTACTTGTTGTACTAAGATGAGCAATGTAACCATCTGCAATTCCAGCAAACCAAGTAGTAGCATACGCTCCGGCAGTTGTTGGGAAATTTGAACTACATGTTCCTCCGGTAATATAAACTTCTTGATTATTATTTACTATTAGCGAATTACCACAATCATTTTGCCCGCCCCCTAAAAATGTAGAATATAGTAATTGAGTTAATCCGGGATTAAATTTTGCTACAATAGCATCTTGCTGCCCCCCTAAACTATTATCGTAAGCGTTTGCAGTAACCGGAAAGTCAGATGAGCGTGTACTACTGGCAATATAAATGTTATTAAAAACATCCACTTGAATTTCGCCACGATACTGATCACCATAATTATGTTGAAGTGAATCGGGCAAATATTCGAGTATTGGCGGGTTAGGTGGCGGAAGTGGATTAAGTGTATTTACATGATTTACACCATCATTTTTACTACCACCTAAATAAGTACTAGCCATTAAAGTGGTGCCGGTAGAATTAAATTTACCAATGTAAATATCCGTTCCATTATTGAAGGTAGTTCCATTAAACACAAAACTCAAAAGAAGTCCGTTATTAAACGTATTATCATAAGCCCCCGTAGTCATTGGAAAATTAGCCGAGCCCGTGGCGCCGTAAAAACATAAATTATTATTATTATCTACAATTAAACTGGTTACAATTTCGGCACTTGCCCCTCCAATGTATGTTGAAAAAAGCAAGCCTGTACCGGTTGGATTATATTTTGTTACAACCACATCTGTATTTCCGTTAGCTACAACTCCAGTATAACTGGTGTTATAAGATCCAGGAACTGTAGGGTAACCATTGTCAAAACAAGTTCCTCCTGTATATAAATTTCCTTGCGCGTCAAAAGTAGCCGTCATTCCAAAATTATCGGCAGTAGAACCCGATTGAGCTGCAAATACCAATAAGGGATCAATTACTAATTCATAGTTTTTATTGTAACCATTCGGGAAATCAAAACTTAAAATATCATTTTTAAATTTATAATTACAAGGCACCGTTTTTACTTTTCCGTTTATTAATTGGTACGCATATGGTTTTTGCTCAATAATTTCATTTACTTCAAGTTTAATAATTAAGGCGCCATCCTTTAATTTAATTTTATCAATCCCCTCATATCTTAATTGTATATTTTCGGTTAATGCGTTTGGCTTTACATGAAAATTATATTTTAATCCATTTGCAGATGTGATGGCTTCGTAATCAATATTGTTGTATAGATTCTTTAACCAAATTTGATGGTAATTATTTACATTTCCTTTCCATTTGTTTTTGTCATTGCCAATAAAAAAATTTTCATAGTCAGAGCCTTTTTGAGCCTTTTCAACTTGTGGCAAGGGATTACAACCTTCAAAATAAATTTTATAGGCATGGTTTTTAATATCCATGTCCTTATATTTCCCTTTTATAATTCCGCCATGATGTAAACTACGGTATTTCTTTTTATCATAAAAGTTAAAGGTCAAACAGTTTCTTTCCATAAATAAAACACCACCATCTAATTGTGTTCTAAATAAGATTTTATCATCCCATTGCCCTAAATTTT
>Ga0208755_100515_pt1 | contig 9532 bp, 11 predicted proteins | sample LakWasMet57_HOW8_2_FD_183891 | JGI IMG/M metagenome (GOLD analysis project Ga0208755, IMG submission 183891) | Freshwater sediment methanotrophic microbial communities from Lake Washington under simulated oxygen tension - Sediment Metagenome... | ecosystem: Environmental > Aquatic > Freshwater >... | reverse complement strand
TTTAGGTCATACATTCCAGTTTTTTTACCACCGCTTAGTAGGGCCGGGCTTGTCCAACAAACGGTTCAGATTGTGGTTCGCTTCGCTCTCACAATCTAATCTTATTCGTTGGGCCAGATAAACATATCGTTACTCGCTTGTGCCCTGCGGTGGCGACTGCGAAAAATGTGGCAACTCCTCATTCAAGCAAACCCACGAAGCTGCGCTTGATGTCCAAATGTCCAATGCAGGACGAAAATCACTTGGATCGTCAAACGTTGTGAAGCGTATGGACGTGAAATCTGGAATCGCTTCGCCGGTTGTGAACAAGGGACTACCGCAGTTTGAGCAAAAACTTCGTGTTGTCTGTGCGCCACTAGATGCGCGAACGGAGTATGTTTTTGGTGAGCTCGTGACTTTAATGGACTTTGTAGGAACAACTACACCAGATGCGAACGGCGCTCCGCTAGATTGCTGACAATCACGGCAATGGCAATTAAGCATTGCCAATGGCTCGCTAGAACACTCGTAGCGTATGGCACCGCATGCGCAGCCACCTGAAAATGGAACATTCATAAAAACCTCTTCACTTTATGCCTCCTGACTCTTTGAGGCCTAACGTTATGGTAAGGGGCGCACCGCTCAAGGACGTTGAGCGAAGCCGCTGAACCTGGATTATAACAAAACTTTGAAACCGCCATAGGGCGGTGCGTCACTTTGACCTGAAAGTTAGACCTGAGAGTAAACCTAAGCCAAAACCTTGTATATTTCCGCAGGTGGGCAATGCTTTTTAGACCACCAAATTTATCCGTTTCGTATTACCCAATCCACCAAATTTTCAGTCGTTCAGGAACTTGGGCTGTATAAATAAACAGTTGCTTCGGCCAAGGCTTTGCGGCTAGTGGCGCCCAGTAGTACACCGAAGGCCAGTACCTTTTTACATACTCACGCAGTTCGGGGTGTTTTTTATCAGTCAATAGGCGCAGGTACCAAGCGTTAAGCCGATCAACATAGCCAGAATCGACACCTAACTCTCGTATATATGCGCAGACATAAAAGTATCGAAGCGCTGCTTCTAGGTCATCCATGTTTTTGCGCTCTTCCTTGCTCAGTTCCTTCAGCGGATTTTCAATTTGTTTTTGTATTGCCCCCTTGTAGAGAGAATCGTATTCTTGCGAGGATTCCATTTTAAGAAGAGTTTCTAGATGTGTAGAATAGTCTTTTTCAAGCTGCAACAGGATTTCAGCTGCTTTGATCCGATTATTACGACTGAAAACCCAAAAGCTCCAAACTGCACCTATAACAAGGCCAATAGTTGGAAACAGTAAGACATCATTGAAAATGTCGAGTATGCCTTTTGCTTCGTCGATAGTCACATTATTGCTCGCTTAAGTAGTGTTATGGCTTATCCAAAAGAAGTCTAACGTAAAAGTAAGGGGCGCGCCGGGTTGCAGACTAAACCGAAACCGGCGAACCCAAATAAACAACCAACCTTAAAAAGCGCCTTCGGACGGCGCGTCCCTTTGACTGCCAGGTTAGAACTTAACACCGGATACATGGGAAAGGCCCTCTTGAACTTTTGGCTCGATATGGAGTGGACAAAAAAACTTCTGTTTGGTTATATATTGGCCGTGAAGATGAGCCATCCACTCAACAGATATGTCAAGTGACACTGGTATGCGCAGAAATGACTTATTTCCTTGAATGTAAATCTTGAACCGCGAGTACTCTGGAGAAAATGGCGGATAACTAGCTTCTTCATAAGAAAAGCAGTCAACTAGCGAGTAATTTGTAGGGTTCGATAAATCACCCTCGACTACCCAAACAATATCGCCGCGGCAGAGCGCAGAATGCTCACGAGTCAAATACATGCCAGATTTCCCAACGGAAGCATACGAATGCTTCATGGTTTTCTGACTGTGATACGCATACCAATTACGCAAGTTAACACCCTCACTAAGTTCTAACGTAGAGCTAACCGGGCGCGGCCCGGAAAGCTAAAAAAACAAAACCGCATTATAACCGCGCTCCGGTTGAGCGCCATGTTAGACCAATATTGGAATGTTAGAACTGCCCCGTCTTTCCTCAGTTTTGAGTTTTGGAGTCAGCGCAAAAGCTAGTTATGGTGTCAAAGATATTCCATTGATTATTTGGCAATAACTATCTGATTCATTCGTGTGACCAACCCAATAATAATAAGGTTTTTTGCCTTTTTGTGCAGAATAGCATGTCAATACCCCATTCCAAAGTTGAACTCTGCTGATTTCAAACCCAGGGTCAACGACTAAAATATGAGCAGGAACACTATCACCGTCTTCCTCATAGCCCACAGCTACAACTGCATGAGCGCCTTCACCTCGCCAATCAAGATGAATGATGACAGGATTTGATTCCTCAAGTTGTTTAACAATCTCTGCAATTAAACTTTTGCCTTTACCGTTTAAAAGTACCGGTTTGCAAGCATTTGTTTTCTTTATATACCATTCTAATGCTTTGATTAGTTGAATTTGGTGGTAGCTATCAGTGCCGTCTTGAGCTAATACTGGCAAATGAGAAATAGCATTTGCCAATTTTGTTCTATTATCTGGTGTATATGACCATGCTTTTTGAGCTTCATTGCGAGTAATAAACCCTCCCGCGACCATTGCGGTAACTACTGAATAAATACCACAGGCACCATCTAGGTCGCCTTGCCTGAATCCAATAATTTCTCCTGATCCAGATAATAAATTTACATTTTGAATAAGCTTAAGCATGTCAATATCCTAACTAAACCTGCGTTGCATTAGCTAATTTTTTTGTATTTTCCTTTATGGCAAGCCAAGCAGCTTCTATCTTGAATACCGGAACCTTTAATTTTTGACATGGTTCCGGGGCAGGTTGACGAGTTACATCTAATATCTCCACAATTATTGCATTTATAGATGAAGCCATTGTTTCCGCAGTCTGGGCATTTCATAATTTTTCCCCTTTGGAATTAAAGTCTAACTAAAATTGGACCCCCAAAAAAAGACCTAAATATTTATGGAGTCAGTCTGCTAAATATCTAGGCGCGACTATAATTCAAACAATATCATAAGGCAAATAAATTTTAGTGCACCCAACATAGCGCCGATCAAGCATGCTAAACACACCCGACCCAACCAAACCGCCAAGGCTATTGGACCAAGTTGTTTCTAGAATGCGGGTTAAGCACTACAGCCTGCGTACCGAGACAAGTTATGTCGATTGGATAAAACGCTATATAAGGCATCACGGTAAGCGGCATCCCAAGGATATGGGGGCTGCGGAAGTCGAGGCATTTTTAACGCATTTGGCGGTCGAGCGTAATGTTTCTGCCAGTACGCAAAATCAGGCGAAATGTGCGCTCCTGTTCCTTTATAAAGAAGTATTGGGAGTCGATTTGCCGTGGCTGGATAACGTGACGCATGCGAAGGCGCCAAAGCGTTTGCCGGTGGTGCTGACGCAGTCCGAGATACAGGCGGTCATCAGCCGTTTGGGGCACTGACATTGAGTTAAGGGAAAAACCCCCTCTCCCTCCGTACCCACAGGACATAAAGGAGAAGGGACCGGCCATTCATCACCCCGAAAGATGAAACTCGTCTGTGGGAGCGACGCCCACGTCGCGACTTGAGGTTTTAATCGCGACGTGGGCGTCGCTCCCACCATTCGCCTGTCGATTTTCGTGGTAATTACAGTGAGCCGCTTGGATGAGGTGAGTTACACGCATGTGCTGAACAAGGGCGGCAAGGGGGTGACAAGTCCTCTCGATAATCTATAGCCGGATGTGACAGCTATTTTTTGACCGCCCGCTGCCTTCTCGCATCCTTCGGGTCATGCAGCAGGGGCCTGTAAATTTCGACCCGGTCGGCCGGCTTCAGCGCCTGATCGAGGCTGCAAACCTTGCCGAAAATGCCGACCGGATTGACCGTCAAATCGATGTCCGGAAAATGCGCTAAAAATCCCGAAGCCTCGATTGCCTGCTGCACCGTCGCGCCGTCTGGCAATTTCAAGGTGACCAAGGCCTGCACGCCGGGGGGCGCGTAGGCGACCTCGACGATCAATCCGCCGTCGCCATGACTGTCGTTAGGCATAAACCACCTTGGCCCGTTCGGTAAACGAGGCGACCATCGTATTGCAGATTTGATTGAACACGGCGCCGAAGGCCAGGCTGGCCAGCGCGCCGGGCATTTCGAATTCCAGATCGAGCGCAATCTTGCTCGCATCCTCGCGCAGCGGCATGAAACTCCAGACGCCTTCGAGGTAGGTGAAGGGGCCTTCGAGCAAGGATACGGTGATCTTGCCGCCGGGATCGATTGTGTTCCGGGTCGAAAACGCTTTTTTGAAGCCGCCCTTCGCGATGATCAATTCGGCTTCGACGATGTTGTCCTCGCGCTTCAAAATCCGGCTGCCGGAGCACCAGGGCAAAAATTTCGGGTAAGACTCGATGTCATTGACCAAGTCGAACATTTGCTGCGCGGAAAATTTGACTAGGGCGCTTTTGTGCACAACGGTCATGCTCAGAGGACTCCGACCACGTGCAGAAACACCAGGAACACTGCTGCCGGCGCGACATAGCGGACCAGCAGCAGCCAGAGCTTGAACCAGAGCGGTTGGCCGAGATTCAATTCCTGCTCGCTATGCCGATGGTGCATGATCCAGCCGGAAAACACCGCGATGCAGAAGCCGCCGACCGGCAGCATGATATTCGCGGTCAGATAATCGATCAGATCGAAAAAGGTCCGCTCGAACAATTTGACTTCGGACCAGATGTTGAACGAAAACACCGTGCCGAGGCCCAACGCCCAGGCGACCAATCCGGCCTGTACGCAGGCTTTCTCGCGGCTGTAGCCGCGGCTTTCGACCAGCCAGGCGACCGCCGGCTCGATCAGCGCAATCGACGAGGTTAAGGCCGCAATCGCCAGCACGATGAAAAACAGCACGCCGAAAAACCAGCCGCCGGTCATCGAGCCGAACGCGATCGGCAGCGTCTTGAAGATCAGGCCGGGGCCGGAATCGGGGTGCAGGCCGTGCGTGAATACCAGAGGGAAGATGATCAGGCCGGCGAGCAGCGCGACGAAGGTGTCCGCCGCCGCGATGATGATGGCTGTCTTCGCGATCGACACCTGAGGCGATAAATAAGAGCCGTACACCATCACCGCGCCCATGCCGAGGCTTAAGGTGAAAAACGCCTGGCCCATCGCGGTCAGCACCGACGCGCTGGTCAATTTGCTGAAATCGGGTTTGAACAGGAATTGGAGTCCTTCGAAATAGCCGCTGGTGCTCATCGCATAGCCGAGCAGTAAAACCATCAGGGCGAACAGGCTCGGCATCAGATAGCGCACGGCCTGCTCCAGGCCGTTGTTGACGCCGCGCACCACGATCAGCAACGTCGCCATCATGAACAGCGAATGCCAGAAGATCAGGCGCACAGGATTCGAGATGAAGTCGTCGAAGATCACTTTGACCGCCGCGGCGTCCGCGTCGAAGAAGCTGCCGGTAAAAGCTTTCAATACATAGGCGGTGGACCAGCCTGCGATCACGCTGTAATAGGACAGGATCAACAAGCCGGCCGCGACGCCCATCCAGCCGAGATAATGCCAGTTCTTGTCCGCGCCGGCTTCCTCGGTCAAAATTTCCATCGTGGTGATCGGGTCCTGGCGGGTGCGGCGGCCGAGCATCGTTTCGGCCATCATCAGCGGTATCCCGATCAACGCGACGCACAACAGGTAGACCAGCACGAAGGCGCCGCCGCCGTTCGCGCCGGTAATATACGGAAATTTCCAGATATTGCCGAGGCCCACCGCGGAGCCTGTCGCCGCGAGAATGAAGGCCAAGCGCGATGACCATTCGCCGTGAATCGATTTTTTCGCATTCGTCATGAAAGTGCCTGTCGGATTCTATATAAAAAACACTGGATCGAGTTTAATCGAGTAAAATAACAAATTTATTGTTTTACGTCAGTCGAAAAATTACAATCCGCCCACCATGGCCGATAAAAAATCCAAAAAGAACAAGAATCAGCAAAATAATACGATCGCGGTCAACCGGCAGGCGACGCACGAATATTTTATCGAAGAACGTTATGAAGCCGGAATCGTGCTGGAAGGCTGGGAAGTCAAGAGTCTCCGCGACGGCAGGGTGCAGCTGAAGGAAAGCTATGTGACCTTAAGGCGCGGCGAGGCCTGGCTGGCCGGTGCGCACGTCTCTCCGCTGTTGTCCGCGTCGACGCACGTGAAGCCCGAAGCGGTGCGCGCGAAAAAATTGCTGTTGAACCGTCATGAGCTGAACAAATTGATCGGTTCGGTCGAGCGCAAAGGCTACACCATCGTGCCGCTGTCGATGTATTGGAAGCATGGCCGCGCCAAGCTCGAAATCGGCCTCGCCAAGGGCAAGCAGTTGCACGATAAACGCGCCAGTTCGAAAGACCGCGATTGGGAGCGCGAAAAAGGGCGCATCCTGAAACACGGTGGTTGATCGCCTTGACTTAACTCTATACCTTGCCCTGAGCCCAACACTTCAATGTCCCTCCCCGAATTCCTAGAAAAAATTAAGAACAACGACCCGGTCGACTTTCAGGAGACGATCGCGGTGCTCACCGAGCACTACGATTATCACCCGGCCGAATTCCGCAACGGACTCGGCGAGCACTGTCTGGTCAATTCGGCGGGCGTGAATGAAGGCTCCTGCAAGATTTTCGCCTTTGCGCTGCTGCACGATCTGGACAAGCAGCAAACCTTGAACTTATTCGGCGACTTTTATCGCGTCGATGTCCTCGGCGATCCCGAAGGCAAGAGCCATCAAAATATCCGCAATTTCATCAAATACGGCTGGGAAGGCATTGAGTTCGAAGAAATGCCGCTGGAAGAAAAATAGTTCGGCCATTCCCGCTTCGCTCTACCTCTCCCTGCGGTTGGGTTAGCCCGCCATACCCGCGTCATTCCCCGGTGCCCTCAAGGGCTAAGGGGAGATCACTTCCCGAAATCCAGCCTCATCGTTGCATCCTGAACCGTGGCGCGGGTTCAGGATGCAGAGCGAGCGGAAGCCAATCCTTAAGCGCCTTGACCGGACTTGTCATGGCTCCGATTTTCCTGGGTCATTGAAATAAATTGCGATAATATCCGGTGTCGTACAGTTTTTGTACAAATATATTTTGACAGGGGTTGTGAATATTGCTACATTGCGATCACCTGCCATTGATCGTCAAGCGATGAAGCCGGTCTTAAATAAACTAATTTATCAAGATGTTGTCTCATATGAGATGAGACGAGAATTCGACGAACCGCGCATCGCGTTGTCTAGTATGTTGGCTAATTCTTGTAAAGGTTTTAGTCGGCAAGAGCCTGTTCGGGATGCTGCGGTAAAAATAAAAGGAATGACTTTTATTTGGCGTTAAGCGCTGTGTTTTCGCCTATTGGAATGCAACAATCACGATTCCAAATGGCGTGTTGGGAGGATTGGCAAATGGCTGTCACGATAGTAAAAAAATATCCTTCGACGTCGCTAGAGGATATTGACCCGGAAAGCGGTAATACATTGCTCGAGCGGATGCCGGACTTTGCGGCATGCGCCGGCGTCGATGCGGCAGATTCTAATTTATCGCTTGCGAGGCGCTTGCGGATCTGTAAGACGGATTTGGTCAATGTCTTGGCCCAATCCCCCCTGGCGCCGCTGTGGCTGCTGCAAGAGCGTGAACAACACAGTGACAAGGAGGTCGCGGAACCGCCGGCAGAACCCGGGGTGTCCGCCGAGCCGGCGTCGCCTCTGGACCTCATCCGGCAATGCCATCAGCGAGCTGCGATAGAGAAGACGGAGGGCGATGTCGGGCGGAACGCTGAGAGCATGGTAGAAGCCTTGCAATGTTTTCCTTTCACGTTTAACGACCTTACGCAGCTCGTTGATCTGCATTGTTACGCCGGCAGGCACCCGCAAGAGCCAAATGCCCAAGTCCGCGAGCGCATCGCACGCATCGCCGCTCATCTGGGCGCCGGTTTTGATCGGGTTCTCGCATTGCATCAGCAGCATGACGGCAGGCAACTTCGGCATTTTTCCTCGGGCCAAGACAGCCGGCAGCACCTTGCCGATCTGGTTGCGGCGGAACGTGCCTGGCTGGAATCCCGCCAACAACTGGTGAGCGCCAACTCGGGGTTGGTGCTGTTCATCGCGAACCAATACAAGGGCAGTTTCCTGGATTTTGACGATCTGGTTCAGGAAGGGCAGACCGGGTTGTTGAAAGCGGCGGACCGCTACGATTACCGGCTCGGCTTCAAATTTTCGACCTATGCCGGTTATTGGATACGGCAGGCGATTTCCAGATCATTGTCCCGCAGTGAACGGGTAGTCAGGATTCCGTGCGGACAAGTCGGCCTGATCAACAAATTTTTTCGCGACCGGGAGCAATTGCTGGCGCGGACCGGAAAGGAACCCTCGTTGCAGGATTTGGCCGAGCATACCGGCCTTTCACCCGCTGAAATCAATGCGATTCTGGCGATGTCTCAATCCGCGGTGCCTATCGAGTCTTCGTCGGAAGACGATGACGAGACGTTTGCGCCGATCGATTTTCTCGAACAGGATGTTTTCGCTTCCGCTTTCGGCATCCTGGCGCAGTCCGATCTTGCGCGCCTGATCGAGCAAGCGCTTAAGATACTGAATCCCAGGGAGGCCAAAATCATCTGCGAACATTTCGGCGTCGATAGCGAACGGGAGTTGACTTTGAAGGAAATCGGCCTGGAATTGAATCTGACGCGCGAGCGCGTCAGACAGATAGAAGTCGCGGCGCTAAACAAAATCAAACGGCTTTATGGCGAGCATTTGAGTAGTTTTCTGTAAAATGTATTTGCTGGACTTGAAAAAACCAAGGATCATACCTAATTAATTGATTAAAATACTAGGTTTTTAAATCGCCAAAGAAGAACCTACACATGCTAAATGGTCAGGAGAGATAAAAATGAAGATGAATCTATACAACCTGCTGCTCTGGTCGATCCTGATCACCGGTTTGCTATTGGTTTTCAACCGCTTTAATGCGCCGCCGCCGGCGATGGACAGCATCGCTTATTCGGATTTTCTCGGCAAGGTCAAGATGAAGCAGATTACGCGCGTCGAGATCATGGGCGATCAAGTCAAGATACGCACGAATGACGGTCAGGATCTGGAAACGATCAATCCGGGCGATCCGCACATGATCGATGATTTGTTGTCCGCCGGCGTGCAGATCCGCACCGTCGCGCCGCCGAAGCAGTCGTTCCTGATGCAGATCTTCGTGTCCTGGTTCCCGATGCTGCTGTTGATTGCGGTCTGGGTGATCTATATGCGGCGGCAGCAGGCCGGCGGCGCGGGCAGTTTCGGCAAAAGCAAGGCCAAACTGCTTGAGGAAGACAAGCGCACGATCCATTTTGCCGATGTGGCCGGCTGCGAGGAAGCGAAGGAAGAAGTCGTCGAAGTGGTCGATTTTCTGTCCGACCCGCAAAAATTCCAGAAGCTCGGCGGCCAGATTCCGCGCGGCATTCTGATGGTCGGGCCTCCGGGCACCGGTAAGACCCTGCTGGCCAGA
>Ga0208755_100513_pt1 | contig 9585 bp, 5 predicted proteins | sample LakWasMet57_HOW8_2_FD_183891 | JGI IMG/M metagenome (GOLD analysis project Ga0208755, IMG submission 183891) | Freshwater sediment methanotrophic microbial communities from Lake Washington under simulated oxygen tension - Sediment Metagenome... | ecosystem: Environmental > Aquatic > Freshwater >... | reverse complement strand
ATTCCCTGGATACTCCACCGCAAGGAACTTTTCCCTGAAACTGCTCACATCTCCGCGCGCTATGAACATTCCGCGCAAGAAGGCAAATATCTCCCGATCATGACTCTCATCTGCTCCTCGGATAAAACCTTCCACGAGTACCCATTCGCCTGCTTGTCCGTTGATCTCCGGAACCATAAGCAACTGATCCCACTTCGGAGTAAAACCGCCTTCGACCCAAGCTTCAGTGGTAACGTTCTGGTCTCCAAACAGGTCTGGAATTGGTGGTGTCCAGTCAGGTGGGCGCTTCGGAAAACTTGGATCTACTCCGCAATCGGACGTTCTCTCTCCGAGACGCCAATCTGGCAGATTTCCGACTGCCTCGCGCTCGCCCCACATTTCGAAATAAGCAACCCACGAGTACTTTTTCCCATACCGATCCACTTTCTCTTGATCACGTGCATTCCATGACGAATTGCCGATCTCACCATCGGCATTTTTGAACCGCTCTTCTCGGTACCCCAGATCAAACATACGTCGTTCGATTTTTGCGCGGACCTGAACATAGTCTGGCTTCTTGTCGTCATAGTTCGCACGGTTGGGAATCATGCGTCCAATCGTGTAGTTGCCAAAATCCATTTGAATGGCATGGCCAATCGCATCCTTCACAGAGGAATCAGGCGTACCGTCACTTGCGAATGTCGAAGGAGTGTTAGGAAACGGCGCTACAAGGTTACGGCTTGCGGTTTTGGGTAGCGCAACACAATTCGCGCGCTGGGCGAGCTTTATTATGCCGAGCGCGTAGTCTCGTATCAGCGTGTGATGGGTTGCGTGGTGCGCATCAGGCCCGAACATCTTTCGATACAGAGTTTTAGCAAACTTCCCTAGCAGAGGTCTAAACGTCGGCGCGTACTCCGAGTCAACTAGGGACATGGTCGTCCCATACGCAGCTGCCAACATGCGTTCTGGCACATACGGATCATTAAACCCAAGGCTCGTCATGACGTGGGTGAAAAGTACATCAGGAAACCTTTCACCTATCAACACTAGTGCCTTTGTCGCTAAGTCGCGATCACTGCGAACGACCGTTGTAAGAACTAGAGAGAGCAGTACAACGAGCTCCGTCGCAGAATGCTGCGTCATGCTCGCCACGCTCAGTTTTTCCGCCCATGTCAGTAGTCGGTGAATAGTGGGCGAAGCGTACCGTCTCCGAAGATACTCAGACCATTGGAGATCGCGGTCTGGCATCGGATATCTCGCCAGGAAATTATATAGCCGCTGGGCGTGGTACGGGTGCTTTGGCTTGGTCGAGACGGCAGCCAAAGCGTCAACCATTTGCTCCCACGACTGCGATCCAGCATTCAGGTATCGATTGATAATGGCTCGCGTACCCTCGGTAAACGCTGAAGGGTTGCGCCAAAATAAACCTTCGATGAACGGGTTGAAATAAGCATTCAAGTTCTGGGAGCGTTTGGGTAACACGAAGAATAGTTCACTCTGTTTGCATGGCAATCGCTTTCCTATACGCTCCGGAAATTCAGTGATTAGCGCCTGTGCCCAGCCCGGCTCCGCGTACTCTTGATAATGGTGTTTGGACATCCTGAAAATACGTGCGAGTGCTGATTTGGACGTGAAGCTTCGCTTAATCGTTGCATCCGAAGAAACATCGAGATACGTCTTCAACAAATGTCGTGCCACCAAGTGGTCGCTGAATCGTTGATAGGGGAGTCGGAATACGATTCGGGACTTGAACCCAGATTTAGATGAATACCAGATAGCATCCTCTTCGATTAGGCCGTTAGTCCGCAGCTCGTCGATGATCTTCTGTCGCAGTGCTGGTCTCATAGAAGGGTAATTGGCTGCGATGATGCGATTGATCTCTGACGGACGAACAAAGCCGCGCAATTTCGCAGCCATACACGGCGCTATCCCTGCAAGCTTTCCATCAGCAATTTGATCGTTTCCCTTCAACAGTTCCCAACACCCATTTGTCTTCAGACCATATTTGCGCTCAATAGGTTTGCCAACACCTTTCACGAATGACTCTAGGACGTAAGTCATTCCTTTTTGACCAGATGCAATGCCTGCAAACCCTTGCTCCAACTTTTTGCCTGTAAGTTTTTGAAGTGACTGGCAGATTAGTTTCAGTGTGAGAGGTCGTGAAAACTCTCTGTCCAACAGTGGTACTTCTGGTAGCGGGAGATTGTAGTATTGAAAAAAGGCTGCCTGAGCGTCGAATTCTTGATCATCGAATCCAAGGTGTATGATTTTATGAAATTTCTCTAAATTTTTCTTGTCGATTGCGATAGGCTCAAACGGCGTTCGGCATGTGACAATCAAACCAATGTTAGAACGGTTCGCAATTAGCGTTTGCAGTGTGTTTACTGCTTCTCGCCATTCACGACGACGACCTTCGTTAACACCATCAAGGATAATGATCGCACGCTCAGTAGCCTCGCTTGCCAATTCTTCTAGTCGGTCGAAAAGCTCAACAGCTGAGCGATCAGCTTGAATCCGAGAACATATTTCTGCTATAACGTTGCCTTCGAAGTTCTTAGCCAGCACAAGAATAGTGGCCTGGCTACGAGCGATTCGGTCTTGGGTAACATCGCATAATAGATGAGTCTTACCTGTACCCCACTCACCGCTTACCAAGAGCTGTGGATCAAACAGGACTTTAAACGCTGCACTCTGTGTGTACTCCTTTTCGTCACGTACAATAGCCAAACAACGACCGATAGAGTTTATGTTCCCAAGGATGGAGTTATGTTCAGAAGAATATCCGCTACCTCCTTTGGCCAGTTGAAGCTTAGCTTCCTCAGCACGCCAGTGCGCAATATCCGCTAATAATTCGGACTCAATGCCAGAGAGTCGACTTGACCACTCTTCTCCCGCCCCTGCGTCGCGAGCGCGCAGGCGATCCATCATAGGTGACAAGAAGGAACGAGCATCGTCCGCTAGTATCTGAATAATGTCAGGCCGTTGGCTATAGTGTTTGGCACGGTCCCAAGCCTCGAAAAACGCATCCAGGATCGTCTGAAATCTCGCAAGAGCGTTCGTTCCACAGGCAACGTTCTCAATCGCGGTGAAAAGTGATTCGATCCTGAGATTCGGCGCTTGATGATCGACCCCTGGGGTATATCTCTGTCCAGCTTGTTGGATCTGGTCTTTGCTGAGAGCAGTCATTGCTGTCAAGAAAGATACATTATCAGAATTCATAGCAAAGCCTCAGAAAAAAGCAGACATCCGACCTACGGATAAAAGTCCGCGAAATTAATTGAACAGAGGCACTATAACTAAATCTGTAAATTAATTCGACATTCCGTTAAAAGCTGACAGTCAGCTATGCGGACATTGCTGTCGGACTGAATTTTTTTATAATTAGCTCGTCTATTCCAATCTAGACAACCAACCTCCGCCCTATCATGACACTGCACCTCAATGTCTTTATAGGATTTATAGTGACTGATCAAACATTGTCTGTCAGATAGAGTCTACCTTAACTGACACCTTAAAATTTTAAGATTAATTGTCAGATGAAGTTAAAATGCTTAAATTTGACAGGATGTAAATGCATGCTATAGATCTTAATAGGCAGTTAACTATTAAGGGGTATAAAATCATGACAGGACAGCAAGTAGGCTATATAAGAGTTTCCAGTATCGACCAAAATACCATAAGGCAACTTGATGGTATCAGTCTTAACAAAACTTTCACTGAAAAATTGTCTGGCAAGGACACTCTGCGCCCTATCCTTCAAGAATGTCTTTCCTATGTCCGGCAAGGCGATACCTTGCATGTACATTCTATTGATCGATTAGCACGCAACGCAAAGGATCTTCTCAATCTAGTTGAACAGATACTGGCAAAAGGAGCTACAGTAAGTTTTAATAAAAACAATCTTACATTTTCTCCAGATTCAAAAGATCATATGGCTAAGCTGCAACTCACTATGCTGGCTGCATTTGCAGAATTTGAGCGTGAGCTCATTCGTGAGCGTCAACTGGAAGGTATCGCGATTGCCAAGGCAGAAGGAAAATATAGAGGCAGACGTAAAGTGACTGATGACATTATTGAAGAAGCAAAAAGTAGAACTAAAAAAGGTGAGTCTTTATCAAGCGTTGCCAAAGATTTAAAAATTTCCAGAGAGACACTTTATAAATATGGCGTTAGATCTGCACTGCCATTCGGCAATCATATTCAAGATTAAGTATGGCAACAAACAGGAAAGTCTTAATCACGGGTATAAATTGCGTGAATTAAATGTTTTATATTTTGAACCTTAAGAACCTATTCAGTTGAAGGTTTTATAGGTTCTAAAGTTACTTTGGACTTCCCAGACTTTGGTAGACATTCAATAATGTCGAAACTGAACTGGAGAGTAGTTAATGAGAGGTACCAGATATACAGCTGAATTTAAGGCTGAAGCAATCAAACAAATCACTGAGCGCGGCCATGGAGTCGTTGAAGTATCAAAGCGCCTAGGTGTTTCAGATAAAAGCCTTTACGCCTGGCTTAAGCAAACCAACAAGACGATCTACCAAACGCAAAAGACCTCGTTACGCTCTATACGTACACGGCTTTTTTCTCTTAATTCCGTCCAGAATTTATTTAGGGCTTCAGCCTGTGCTGACATACTACCTTTACGCACATACTGATATAACTTGTTGGCCGTTGTTGTAACATTCACACCAATTCCACTCGGTTACGTCCTGCCAATTTGGCACGATACATAGCACCATCAGCTCGATTAAATAAACCATCGTAGGTTTCAGCATGAGTTACAGTAGCAATACCAATACTAACGGTAATAGCGATGCTTTCTGGTATCAGCGCCTCAATTTTAAGCCGGAAATCTTCACCTCTGGCAAACGCGTCATCAACCGTCATACCAGGTAACACCACAACAAATTCTTCGCCACCGACCCGTGCAACTAAGTCTTGGTTACGGCAAATTTTCTGCAAAGCCTTGGCCACCTGTTCAATCACACTATCGCCAGTTCTATGCCCATAACTATCGTTAATGTGTTTAAAATGGTCAATATCAACCACCATCATGGACAACGGCTGCCCACTTTTGTGCGCATTATCCATCAAGCCTGGAACAGCTTCTTGCAGATAGTGCCTATTGTAAAGTGAAGTGAGTTGATCGCGCATGGCAAGGTCTTTCATTGCGTCATGCTGAGATTCAAGTCTACTCATCAACCTGCGGATATTGAGTAGATTAAAGACACGGACTTCCAACTCTTCCGCCACCACAGGCTTGGCTACAAAATCGTTAGCACCATTACGTAAAATCTCCACCTTACGCACCATATCGTCAGAAGATGAAATCGCTAAAATAGGCGTTGTAGATTTTTTTCCCACGGCATCACGTACTGCACGAATCACTGTGAAGCCTGTTCCCCTACCGGCCAAAAAGTAATCGGTTACCACTAAGTCATAGCTATTAGCAGTAAACTTTACAATGGCATCTTCAGCACTCTGGGAGATATCTACTACCAACCCTAGCCGCTCTAGCATTTGTCGATAAAATAGCGCGGTTGTAGCACTATCCTCTACCAACAACACTTTGCCGCTAATGCGTGTGTGATTGCTAGCAGAAAACTGTTTAACAAACTGTTCCAGTTGCTCAAGGTTATTCTTAGAAATGCAATCCGTGACCCCTGCTTCCAATGCTTGACTAGTAATCAACCGGCTGTGGGTCGAGGTAAACATTAACCCTGGTTGTTGGTGTAATAGCTTCTGTGACTTTGCAGAGACAAAGAACTCAATGCCATTCATGTCACCAAGCTCATAGGAAAAACACAGTATATCTACCGATAAGTTTTCTAACATGTAGAGCGCTTCATGCCCACTCTTTGCCACCTGTGTATTAATGCAAAACTTGCCAAACAGAGACGACAAGGTATAAGCTACCGTACTAGATGGATCTACAATCAATGCCTTCATTTCAATCGTTACCTAAACCCTAATTAAGTTCATTTTTCTGTCGCACTGCGTTCTATGTCTTTGTTCTATTTAACTTTTAATTCGAATCCCGCCCCTAACCCGTAGAGTACGTTGCTCGCTGCCTATTAGTTAGGTGCTCTCTCCAAATTTGTTTACATTGCTTTCGGTTAAACACTATTTGCCGATAACTTCATAGCACTGGCCAGTAGCTGGAAGTTCTACCCATGCAGCACGTACATCATCAGTGAAAGCTTAGCCTATGCCCTGCTCAAGCGCCTTTATCAGCGCTACACCAACAGTATCATAATGAACACTCTGCACGCCGTAAGCTGCATACCGGAGTCCAAGTTGCTGCACATTTGTATATGCATACAGCCATGTTTATTGGTACAAGCCTTTTGCACGAATGATACTTTCCCATCAACATTCCTCATATCGTCACTCCTGCGAGACCATAAAGGTCTCGCAGGAGTGACTTTTGTGCAAAAGTTTCAGTACGTAAGAACCTCAAAATATTCAAGCACACACCGTTTACAACTTACCCACATTCGGGAAAGAATCTCAGTCTGAAATATGCTGTTACTCATTATTTACTCCTGCCAGCACTGCCATTTCATCCAATGACAACACATGATTAACGTTTAGAATAATGACAAACTTACCTCCCACCTTACCCATACCCTGTATAAAGTCTGCACGGATATTGGCGCCAAAGTTAGGCGCAGGTTCAATTTGATTTGGCATGATGTCCAACACTTCATTGACAGCATCGACCATGACACCAACCACCTGCTGCCCGCCCTCGTGCTCTACTTCAATAATCACAATACAGGTGCGACGACTAATGCTGGCGACTTGTTTGCCAAATCGTGCGCCTAGATCAATCACAGAGACCACCGCACCACGTAGATTAATCACGCCTCGGATAAAATCTGGCATGCGTGGCACTTCGGTCAGTTGACCGTACTCTATAATTTCTTTAATGCTGAGAATACCAATAGCGAACGTTTCACCGCCCAGCATAAAGGTAAGGTATTGCTGTAACTCTTCACGGATGACTTCTATCATCTGTGTGTTGCTTGATGTAACCAGTGCGCCCATTACGCTTCCTTCCTGTTGATTGTTCGTGATTGGCAGGTAGTGTGTCATCGATAATTCTAATCACACACTACCTGCGTTACATTTAAAACTTCACAAACTCACTTTCATTAACCTCTGTATTGGCACGCGCGACATTGCTCTTAGCTGGCTTGAATGCTTTTTTTCCAGTCTGTTTAGCTGGAGTAACTTGCTTAACTTGACTGACCGCTCCTTCATCCACCCTAAAAAAGCTCATGAGCCCTTGTAGCTGCTCTGCGCTGGCGCTCATCTCTTCAGCCGTAGCCGCTAGCTCTTCTGAGCTTGAGGCATTTTGCTGGGTGATTTGGTTAAGCTGGTTCATGGCGCTGGTAATCTGCCCGGCTCCTGTACTTTGCTCTTCAGAGGCTGCTGTAATTTCTTGCACTAGGTCGCTGGTTTTGTTGATATTCGGCACCATTTCTTCTAACAATTGACCAGCTTTCTCTGCAAGGCCTACGCTATTCTTGGCCACTTCACCAATTTCTTGTGCAGCTACTTGGCTACGTTCAGCTAACTTACGTACTTCAGCAGCCACCACCGCAAACCCCCTGCCGTGTTCACCTGCTCTCGCGGCTTCAATTGCAGCGTTAAGTGCAAGTAAGTTGGTTTGGTAGGCAATATCGTCAATGATGCTGATTTTATCGGCAATGCTCTTCATCGCTACCACAGTTTGGCTCACCGCTTCTCCTCCTTCATTGGCATCTTTTGCGGCGTTCGCTGCGATGCCCTCAGTGACTTTGGCGTTCTCTGTGTTTTGGTTGATGCTAGCGCCCATTTCTTCTACGGCAGCGCTAGTTTGTTCTACAGATGCAGCTTGCTCATTAGTGGCTTGGCTCATGCTTTGTGCAGTTGAGCTCACTTCTTCGGAAGCACTGGCAATGTTAGTGGCCGCGCTGTTAACTTCGCTGATGATGCTGGAGAGCTTGGCAATAGTGTTATTCACTGAGCTCTTCAACCCATCAAAAGCGCCTTGATATTCTTTGTCTATGCTCTGTGTCAAATCACCCTGCTCCATACCGCTAAGAACACGCAACACATCATCAAGGGCATTCTCACTCGCACCTACAATTTGGTTCATACCTTCTGCCACTTGTTTGTAGAAGCCATCCTTGCCTTCAACTACAACACGGTCTGAGAAGTCGCCAGCTGCTGCTGCCCCAACCAGTTTGGCAATCTCCTGCTCAGCAGCAACTTCTGCTGTACGATCTATCCATTCAAGCACGCTACCCAATCGTTCACCCTTATCGTCAAAAATAGGGCTGGCACTAAGCTTAAATATCATATCTGCAACTTGAATCTGGGTAGCGTAAGTATTACGCAATTGCGCCAGCATATTGCGCTGGTGGCTAGGATTCTTATGGAAAATATCAAAGTTTGCACCGATAATATTAGCAGCACTGAAGTTAGGTAGCACCTTGCGCATGTTAGACTCAGCACGCTGCATTAACGCTGCCGTAGATTTATTCATATAACGGATAATGCCGTCATTGTCCGCCATCATCACGTTAACAGCCGCGTTATCTAGTGTGATTTTCACACGCACAGCTTCGCGCGCTGCAATATCAGCCTCATGTAAAACACCACTCATCTGCTTCATCGCGGCCATCAAGCTTTGGTTATCCCCCTGTTTCAGGGCTATCTGTGTACTAAAGTCACCAGACGCAATCTTGTTGGCAACCTCTGCCGCCATGTTAGGCTCACCGCCTAGCTGCCTCATCAGATTGCGAGTAATAAGAAACCCAACGACCCCCATACCAAACAACACAACAAATGCAATGAGTTGCAACATGCTAATAGCACTTTCTTTAACGACCACCGCTTCTTCTGCACTTTTTGTTGCAAGCTCGTTATTATAATTGCGGTGTATAGTCAATGCGTCAGATGCCTTGCTAATCACACTCTGATTAGCCATCATCAAATCTCGCGCCTCAACCTTTTTGCTCGCTCGTGACAACTCAAGCGCCTTAAGACGCGCTGCATCGTAGGCGGCTAGTGCTGCGCGGTCATCTGCTAGCAATTGCTTATCATGATCATCGGAAACAAAGTTCTCGAATTTCTTCAACGCGGCATCAACTTTCGCACTTTCAGCGAGCATTCTTTGGTCAATCGTTTCCATAGCCGCTTTATCGGTAGCTAATATATGTTGCCATACTTGAGCACGAATGTAAGACCACTCGGTGAAGGCCTCATCCAGTATGGTGACACTAGGAATAGAATTCACATTGGAATAGTTAGTAATGCTATAAACTTTTTCCATCTGGGTTTTACTTAATATGGTCAACCCGATAAAGCCGATAACGGCTATCAGTACCAACATGAACATTCGCTTGCCTACTGTCAATTTCATTATGCTTATTCCTTGTTAAATTTTAAGAACGAAACGTGGTCTTTTTGAATTAAAATCTTCTGTACCTTTAACATCCCTGCTGCCCAGAACTGCCTTTTTGGGCACCCTGCCACTAGATAGCTCCTGTATGTCGGGCATACCCTATTTCACAATCGGGTCAATTATCCTGTCAACATATCCTGCTCTAC
>Ga0208755_100503_pt1 | contig 9672 bp, 5 predicted proteins | sample LakWasMet57_HOW8_2_FD_183891 | JGI IMG/M metagenome (GOLD analysis project Ga0208755, IMG submission 183891) | Freshwater sediment methanotrophic microbial communities from Lake Washington under simulated oxygen tension - Sediment Metagenome... | ecosystem: Environmental > Aquatic > Freshwater >... | reverse complement strand
TCAAAATGATGCCTTTGTTACTGTAATTTATAAGGGAAAACGAATATCCTTAGATGATTTGGTAACCATGGGTATTTTTAAATAATAGCCTTTTTTATAACTAATCTCTTTAACATTTTTTTTAAGACTTAGTATTAGCGAATGGTTATTTTAGTCTAAAAACCTTAATTATGTTGGTAAAGGATGCAAAAAAATTATCTCTTTAAGTCTTTTTTTTTGCCTACTTTTGTCTACAGTTTCTAAAAAACTGTTATGTCAATAAATACTAAATACATCTTTGTTACCGGTGGGGTAACATCTTCTCTAGGAAAAGGAATAATCTCTGCAAGTTTAGCAAAATTACTACAAGCACGTGGCTTTACTGTAACCATTCAAAAGCTCGATCCTTATATTAACGTCGATCCGGGTACTCTAAACCCTTACGAACACGGCGAATGCTATGTTACGGATGATGGCGCAGAAACAGATTTAGATCTTGGGCACTATGAGCGTTTTTTAAATGTGCCTACCTCTCAGTCAAACAATGTTACTACTGGCCGTATATACCAAAATGTTATCGAAAAAGAGCGTAAGGGTGAGTACTTAGGTAAAACGGTTCAAGTAATTCCGCATATAACAGATGAAATTAAAAATCGCATTAAAATTCTTGGAAAAACCGGCCAATACCAATTTGTAATTACCGAAATTGGTGGTACAGTTGGAGATATTGAGTCGTTACCATACATTGAGGCTGTTCGTCAGTTAAAATGGGAAATGGGAAATGATTGTATGGTAATTCACTTAACGCTTTTACCTTATTTGTCTACCTCCGGAGAATTAAAAACAAAACCTACTCAGCACTCTGTAAAATTATTATTGGAGCATGGCGTTCAACCCGATGTTTTAGTATGTAGAGCAGAGCATGCTGTAAATCAAGAAATTCGCCGAAAGATTGCTTTATTTTGTAACGTAGAGCCTAATGCTGTTATTGAAGCCTTAGATGCATCCTCTATTTATGAAGTGCCATTATTAATGGAGAAAGAAAAGTTAGATGTGATTGTTCTTAAAAAATTAGGCATTGAAGCGTCAGGAGAGCCGCAATTAGACGTATGGAAAGGCTTTTTAGATAAATTAAATAACCCTAAAAAAGAAGTTACTATTGGTTTAATTGGTAAGTATGTAGAGTTAAAAGATGCCTATAAATCAATTGCCGAAGCATTTATTCATGCAGGCGTTACAAATGAATGTAAAGTGAAACTGGAGTGGATTCACAGTGAAGACATTACAGAAGAAAATATTAAACAAAAACTTGGCGGCTTAAAAGGAATTTTAGTAGCTCCGGGTTTTGGTACAAGAGGCATTGAAGGTAAAATTGCTGCAATTAAATATGCCCGCGAAAATAAAATTCCGTTTTTAGGAATTTGTTTAGGAATGCAATGCGCAGTTATAGAATTTGCACGCAATGTATTAGGGTTAAAAGATGCGCATAGTCGAGAAATGAATCCTGCTACAAGCAGCCCTGTTATTGATCTTTTAGAGAATCAAAAAACAATTTCGCACATGGGTGGCACTATGCGTTTAGGATCTTACAAGTGCGCTATTGAAGAAGGTACTTTGGCGTTTAATGCGTATCAAAAAACACTTATTAATGAGCGTCATCGCCACCGTTATGAGTTTAACGATGAGTATAAAAAACAATTTACAGAGGCCGGTATGATTCTTTCCGGAGTTAATCCAGATGGCGGTTTGGTTGAAATTGTTGAGCTTTCTAATCATCCGTTTTTTATGGGCGTGCAGTTTCATCCAGAATACAAGAGTACTGTAGAAAATCCGCATCCGTTGTTTGTTAGTTTTGTGAAAGCTACTTTAGGTTAATGGATTTATCGGTTATTGGATATTTTAGTAAAACGCATGGTGTAAAAGGCCAGTTAATTATTAAAGCCGACAAAGATTTTTTTAGTGAAGATGTAAAGGCTATTTTTATTGAAACACCAACAGGTTTAGCACCTTATTTTGTAAAAGAACTTTCTCCAAACAACAGTGGTTATATAATAGAGTTAGAGGACGTGGATGCAATAGAAAAGGCTAAACTACTAATTGGAAAAAAAGTACATATTAATACCGATTTGTTAGACGAGCAGGAGGAAGATTTTGATTGGCAAGATTTTGAAGTGATCGATAGTAAATTTGGAGTCTTAGGAACTGTTTTTAGTGTTAGTGATAATGGTCATCAGGTATTATTATCTATTATGTATAAAGAGAAAGAAATAATTTTGCCTTTAGTAGAGGATTTTATTGAAAAGATTGATGAAAATGAAAAAAAATTATTCTTTAATGCCCCGGAAGGCTTGATAGACGTGTATTTGGATGACAATTAATATTTTGAAAAAAATTATAGATAATAATTAAAAATTAATTAAATTTGCAATGCAAAAAAACGGAGAGATGCCTGAGTGGCCGAAAGGACATGTTTGCTAAACATGCGTACGGGTAACCGTACCGAGGGTTCGAATCCCTCTTTCTCCGCCAGATGATGAACAAATTCCCACTTTACGTGGGAATTTTTGTTTTATTCCAGAAGCGTTAAATGTGTTTTCCACATATTTAAAAGCGAATGGGATAAAATAAAAAAAACGCGAAGCGATTTTGTTCATCCATTTCATGGGAGACTCGGGATCAACGAAGTTAATCCCTCTTTCTCCGCTGATAAATGCAAAAGGGTTTAACGAAAGTTAAACCCTTTTTTGTTTTCCCATGACTTAAAAAAAGCTTGCTTTTGAAAAGGAATGGGAAAACAAAAAAACAATTCCGCTTTGCGGAATTACTTTTGCATTGTGACTCTGGGAGTTAAAGGGATCAACGAAGTTAATCCCTCTTTCTCCGCTGATAAATGCAAAAGGTTTAAGCGCAAGCTTAAATCTTTTTTTATTCCTTAAAGCAATAAAATCTCGGCCTTTATAAACACATTTTAATTAAACAAGTTTCTCAAAAAGCAATAGAATGTTTGTTTTGTGATAACACGTGTGTTTTAGAATAGAAACTACCCGATTTTTTTAAGCGATTTAATAATATAAAAGTAAGCTCAAAGGCTTGTCTTTTTGTTCTTGCTCATTAACAACTATAGAAAAATCTCTCCTCTTACTTCCAATAAAAACTATGTTGATTTCTATGGATAATTGTTGATGGTAAATTGACTGTTTTTTACATGATTAGGCTACCTTTATAGCTTAGAATTTTTGTAATAAAACGATATATAAAATGATTCATTTCTTCGAAAACCAAGCTAATACAATTTATGCCGTTCAAACTCAAGCCCTGCTTACCTTAGCAGATATTGAAAAACTTAATTGGTTATTTGGTAATGCTTCAAAAATTGATAAAACCGTTTTAACCAATGTGTGTGTTGGTCCGCGTGCGGCAATGGTTACTCCTTGGAGTACCAATGCGGTTGAGATTACACAAAACATGGGTATTACAGGGATTATTCGTATTGAAGAATTTGAAAAAGTAGATTCAGAATTTAATTCTTTTGATCCAATGCTTTCTCAAAAGTATTCAGAATTAAATCAGGAAATATACACAATCAATGTAAAACCAGAACCCATCCTTGATATTACAGATATAGCGGCTTACAACAAATCAGAAGGTTTAGCTTTAAGTGGTGAAGAGGTTGATTACTTAAATAATTTATCAAACAAACTTGGTAGAAAATTAACCGATTCAGAAATTTTTGCTTTCTCTCAAGCTAATTCAGAGCATTGCCGTCATAAAATATTTAACGGAACTTTTATTATTGATGGAGAAACAAAACCAACTTCACTTTTTAAATTAATTAAAAAAACATCAGAGACAAATCCTAACGATATTGTTTCGGCTTATAAGGATAATGTGGCGTTTGTAAAAGGACCAAAGGTTGTTCAATTTGCACCTAAAACGGCAGATAAGCCTGACTTTTACGAAGAGAAAGAATTTGATTCGGTACTTTCATTAAAAGCCGAAACACATAATTTTCCTACAACAGTAGAACCCTTTAATGGCGCTGCAACCGGTTCGGGTGGCGAGATTCGTGATCGTTTAGCAGGTGGACAAGGTTCTTTGCCTTTAGCAGGAACTGCAGTTTATATGACTTCTTATTCTCGCCTCGAAAACGGACGCGCTTGGGAAGCAGGCATGAAAGAGCGTAAATGGTTATATCAAACCCCAATGGATATTTTGATCAAAGCATCAAACGGCGCCTCTGATTTTGGAAATAAATTTGGTCAGCCTTTGATAACGGGTTCTGTATTAACGTTTGAACACGAAGAGAATAATCGAAAGATTGGTTACGATAAGGTAATTATGCAAGCGGGTGGCATTGGTTACGGAAAATTAAATCAAGCCATTAAAAAAACACCGCATCAAGGTGATAAAATTGTTATACTCGGTGGCGAAAATTATCGCATCGGAATGGGTGGTGCTGCTGTGTCTTCTGCAGATACCGGCGCTTTTGGTTCTGGTATCGAATTAAATGCCATTCAACGTTCTAATCCCGAAATGCAAAAACGTGCTGCTAATGCCATACGTGGTTTAGTAGAAAGCGATAATAATCCAATTGTTTCTATACATGATCATGGCGCTGGTGGACATTTAAATTGCTTATCGGAATTGGTTGAAGCAACCGGCGGCTTAATAGATTTGGATAAATTACCGGTTGGTGATCCAACATTATCTGCTAAAGAAATTATTGGTAACGAATCGCAAGAGCGAATGGGTTTAGTAATTGGCGAGAAAGATATTGCCGCTTTACAACGTATTGCCGATCGCGAACGTTCGCCAATGTATCAGGTGGGTGATGTTACAAACGATCATCGTTTTACTTTTCAGTCAAAAACTACAGGTTTAAAACCTATGGATTATGCCTTGGAAGATTTCTTCGGAAGTTCGCCAAAAACTATCATGACAGATAAATCAATTAAAATAAATTATTCAGAATTAAATTATACCACTGCAAATATTCCACATTATTTAGAGCAAGTATTACAATTAGAAGCTGTAGCTTGTAAAGATTGGTTGACTAACAAAGTAGACCGTTGTGTAGGTGGCCGCGTTGCAAAACAACAATGTGCAGGCCCGCTACAATTACCACTTAATAATGTTGGGGTAATGGCATTAGATTATAAAGGCAAAGAAGGCATTGCAACAACTATAGGGCACTCATCTATTGCTGCTTTAATTGATCCTGTTGCGGGTTCAAGAAATGCAATTGCTGAAGCTTTATCTAATTTAGTTTGGGCACCTTTAAAAGATGGTATGCAATCGGTTTCGCTTTCTGCAAACTGGATGTGGGCTTGTAAAAATGAAGGTGAAGATGCACGTCTGTACGAAGCTGTTAAAGGCTGTTCAGAGTTTGCCATTGAATTAGGAATCAATATTCCAACAGGAAAAGATTCGCTTTCAATGAAACAAAAATATCCAAACGATGAAGTTATTGCGCCCGGAACGGTTATTATTTCAGCAGCAGGCAATTGCAGTAACATTACTAAAGTAGTAGAGCCTGTATTAAAACGTAATGGCGGAAATATTTATTACTTAAATTTATCACAAGATTCATTCAAATTAGGAGGCTCTTCTTTTGCACAAATTTTAAATAAGGTGGGAACAGAAGTTTCAACTATTAAGAATGCAGACTATTTCAAAAAAGCGTTTAATGTTTTACAAGATTTAATTAAAGATCGTAAAATTAAAGCGGGGCATGATGTTGGCAGCGGTGGATTAGTTACAACATTATTAGAAATGTGTTTTGCAGATGTAAATTTAGGAGCTAATTATGATTTATCATCATTAAAAGAAAGTGATACTGTAAAAGCCTTATTTAACGAAAACATAGCCATTGTTTTTCAGGCCGACGAATCTGTTGAGTCAATATTCAAACAACACGCCATTGAAATTTTTAAAATAGGATCTGTTGTTGATGGAAATTCTGTTACAATAAAAAATAACGCAGATACGTTTACATTTAATGTTTCTGAAACAAGAGATACTTGGTATAAAACTTCCTTCCTATTAGATTCCAAACAATCTAAGAATGGCATGGCGCAAGAGCGTTATAATAATTATAAAAACCAACCTTTACAATTTACATTTCCTAAACATTTTACCGGTAAACTATCAGACATCTCGACTCCGCTCAATGTGACAAAGCGACCAAAAGCTGCCATCATTCGTGAGAAAGGAAGTAATTCAGAACGAGAAATGGCCAACGCTATGTTTTTAGCAGGTTTTGATGTGAAAGATGTTCACATGACAGATCTAATTTCAGGAAGGGAGAATTTAGAAGATATTCAGTTTATTGGTGCTGTTGGAGGTTTTTCTAATTCAGATGTTTTAGGTTCTGCAAAAGGATGGGCGGGTGCATTTTTATATAATGAAAAAGCAAATACAGCCTTGAAAAATTTCTTTAAGCGGGAAGATACTTTATCGGTGGGCATTTGCAACGGTTGTCAGTTATTAATGGAATTAGAATTAATTAATCCTGAACATGATGTACATGGAAAAATGCACCACAACACATCCAATAAGCACGAAAGCGGATTTACATCCGTAAAAATTCAGAAAAATAATTCAGTAATGCTTTCTACTTTAGAAGGAGCAACCTTGGGTGTTTGGATCTCTCATGGAGAAGGAAAATTTAAATTGCCATATTCAGAAGATAAATACAATATTGTAGCAAAATATGGTTACGAAAGTTATCCTGCAAATCCTAACGGTTCTGACTTTAACACAGCTATGATGTGCGATGTAACAGGAAGACATTTAGTAATGATGCCGCACATTGAACGTTCTATTTTTCCATGGAATTGGGCAAACTACAAAGAAATTGATCATAAAGACGAAGTGTCACCATGGATAGAAGCCTTTGTAAATGCCAGAAAATGGATTGATAATAAATAGCTGCCCCTCAAACCCAAATAATAAAATCGAGTTTGTAGAGTCACAGTTTTTGTACGACGAGGTATTTTGATTTTTTGAAGAGATAGGTGCTGTCTAAACTCTGCGGTTAGTTGATTCAGCATACAGATAAGAGTTTAGACAGACAACGGTTTTATTTTGGCTGCCTCTAAATCGCCAAAATAAAAATCTCCTACAAAAGACGGCAAATATACTCAAGTATATTTGAGCGGGCTTGTGGGTTGATGGTTTTGGTTTCTCCAAACACTAGCTGGCTAAAATATGTACAACATATTTTCCCTGCGCCAAAAGTGACAAAAAAATAAAAATTTAAGATAATGTAAATGTTTCTGGTAAATATTTATCCCACAATTTAAATTTTAAATCAACAGCAAAAGGTATTATAGAGAATTTGATGTTCGACTAAATATATTTATTTTTAAAAGGTTCGGTTTTTACCGGACCTTTTTTGTTTTTGTTTCTTGCAGTAAAACAACTATTAAATTTATTTTAAAGTTTTTTAATTTCTTCAACTAACAATTTCACTTCTTCAAGTGTATTGTTTTTTCCAAAAGAAAAACGGAATGAGTTTTTTATCTCTTCCGCGCCTAAACCCATTGCCAAAAGCACATGCGAAGGCTCTGGATTTGCCGATGCACAGGCAGAACCACTTGAGAAGGCAAATTTATTTGCGAGAGAGGTAATCTTTTTAGTTTCAGGAAAAGTTAGATTACTGGTATTATACAATCTGTGTCTTGTACTACCGTTAATTCTCAGCCCTTCAATATCTAATAACTGATGCTCAAAATAATTTTTTAATTTAGAAACATGTGCCCCTGTTTCCCAAAAATTTTGTTCAAACAATTCGGCTGCTTTGCCAAAGCCTGCAATTAAGGGTACATTTAAAGTGCCCGATCGCTTTCCGTTTTGATGTCCGCCACCATTAATTTGTTCGATTAAATTTACACGAGGATTTTTTCTTCTCACATACAATGCTCCAATACCTTTTGGTCCGTACATCTTGTGTGCACTAAAGGCCATGCAATGGATGCCGAGTTCAGCAACATCGCAACGCTCTTTGCCAACAAATTGAGTGGCGTCACAAAAAAACAAGGTGTTTGCATCATTACAAATTTCTGCAATTTTTTCAATGGGCTGTATTACGCCTGTTTCGTTATTAGCAGCCATAATACTTACTAAAACTGTTGTTGGTTTTATGGCTGTTTTTAATTCTTCCAAATCAATTAATCCTTCTTTGTCAACATTTAGATAGGTAATTTCAGCGCCATGGTTTTCTAAATACAAACAAGTATCTAATACGGCTTTATGCTCGGTTTTACAGGTAATAATATGGTTGCCTTTGGTTTTATAGGCTTCAAAAATACCTTTTAGTGCAAGGTTTACAGATTCTGTAGCGCCAGAAGTAAAAATTAATTCAGAGGCTTCGCAATTTATTAAGTGAGCAATTTGTTGTGTGGCCTTTTCTACGGCAGCCTCTGCAATCCAGCCGTAGGCATGTAATTTACTGGCGGCATTACCATAATTTTGGTCAAAGAAAGTAACAATGGTTTCAATAACCTCTTTATCAACTTTGGTAGTAGCATTATTATCAAAATAAATTAAATTGTTTATCATGGCCATTAAATTATCTTTGCATTCGTTGAATAAAGGTATAAATAAACATTATTTACTGCTTCATATAATTGTATTTATTTGGGGTTTTTCTCCTGTTTTAGGACGGTTTATTAATACCGATGCCTACCAATTGGTTTGGTTTCGTGTTTTAATAACCGTGGCAGTAATGTTTTTGTATTTAAAATTCACAAAACACGATCTTAAAATTTCATCAAAGCATTTTTGGCAATTAAGTGGCGTGGGTGTAATTATTATGGTGCATTGGCTGGCCTTTTATGGCGCTATAAAAGCATCTAACATTAGTGTAACCATGGTTGCTTTTAGCACCGGAACCTTATTTAGTTCAATAATAGAACCGATTTTTTTTAAACGAAAAATTCGGTTTTACGAAGTTATTATTGGCTTAATTATTATGGGCGGTATTGCTTTAATTTTTTCTATCGAAACAGAGTATTGGTTAGGCATTGTATTGGGTATAATTGCAGCCTTTACCTCGTCATTATTTGGTGTTTTTAATGGCCTGTTAGCGCATAAATTAAAACCGGGCATTGTAAGTTTTTATGAGCTAAGTGCAGCTTTGGTAAGTTTGTCGGTTTTTTTAGCGTTAAACGGAAACTTTAAACCCGATTTTTTTGTTCTGGATAATTCTTCCATTATAGGTTTGTTATTATTGAGTTTAGTATGCACTGTTTTTCCGTTTATTGCAGCGGTTGACTTAGCTAAATATATTAGTCCATATACCATTGTGTTAACTGTAAATCTCGAAACCGTTTATGGTATTATTTGGGCCATTTTATTTTATAACGAAAATAAAGAAGTTAAGCCTACGTTTTATATAGGCGTGTTGGTTATTTTAGTAACCATATTTTTAAATTCGTATTTAAAGGGAGTAAGCGATAGAAAAGTGCTTAAGAATTAATATATTTAGTTGTGAAATTAAAGAAGATCTTAATAATACGGTTTAGTTCTATTGGTGATATTGTTTTAACTACACCTATTATTCGTTGTGCAAAAGCACAATTGCCAAATACCGAAATTCATTATGTTACAAAAGAGGTTTTTATAAGTATTTTAATTCATAACCCCAACGTTGATAAATTACACACGTTTAAAAATGATGTTGCCGAAATA
>Ga0208755_100492_pt1 | contig 9863 bp, 8 predicted proteins | sample LakWasMet57_HOW8_2_FD_183891 | JGI IMG/M metagenome (GOLD analysis project Ga0208755, IMG submission 183891) | Freshwater sediment methanotrophic microbial communities from Lake Washington under simulated oxygen tension - Sediment Metagenome... | ecosystem: Environmental > Aquatic > Freshwater >... | reverse complement strand
AAAAGTAAGATTTAAACCTTAATAGCGTAAACATAGTGTTTAAAGGTAAAATATCCAATCAAAACCACAAATTTAACCATACCTTAGGTTTAAGTGTGCATTGAATTTATATATTTATACTGCTTATTATAAAATTGGTTTTATAAATAACGGTATTTTTTTACATAATCTTTAATCTATGATAACATTAGTATTTGTTCATGGCTACAGCGTTACAAACATTAATTCCTACGGCGAACTACCATTGCGCCTAGAAGCAGAAGCCGCTGAAAATGGACTTGAAATTAATATACAACAGATTTTTTTGGGCCGTTACATTAGCTTTAATGATGAAGTTAGCTTGGCCGACATTTCACGCGCCTTTGATACAGCTATAAAAGAGCAACTTGTAGGTGTAACAAAATTTATTTGTATTACCCACTCTACCGGTGCGCCAGTGGTGCGCGACTGGTGGAACCGTTACTATAACAACTCAACATCGCCCATTAGTCACCTTATTATGCTGGCTCCTGCAAACTTTGGGTCGGCACTTGCAAAATTAGGTAAAGGCAAACTTAGTCGATTAAAATCGTGGTTTGATGGTGTTGAGCCGGGACAAAAAGTTTTAAATTGGTTAATGCTTGGAAGCAAAGAAGCCTGGGAATTAAATAAAAAATGGATAAATTCTGATGGCACACAAATTGGAGCAAATGGCATTTTTCCGTTTGTAATTACCGGCCAATCTATAGACAGAAAACTTTACGACAATTTAAATAGTTACACCGGAGAACTTGGCTCAGACGGTGTTGTGCGAACTGCCAGTAGTAACCTGAACGGAAACTATATTAAATTATTACAAGAAACACTATCTGAAAAAGAAAATAACCCCAATCAAATTTCATCTACATTTAAAATAGAAAGTTATAAAACATCTCCTACCGTTCCCCTGCGAATTATTGCAGCAAAATCGCATTCGGGCGATGATATGGGAATAATGAAAAGTGTAAAAAAAGAAAAAGAAGATGTTGAAAGTAACGAAACTGTTACTGCTATTTTTGATTGCATTAAAGTAACCAACAAAACAGAATACGAACAAGTAATTACAAAATTTGCAGCAGAAACTAATTTGGTGCAAAAAGCAGAATTGATAGAAACCGAAACCGAATTATTGATTCTTAAACGCAATTTTATTCATGACCGCTTTTGCCAGATAATAATTAAAGTTACAGATAGCGAGGGTTACCCTATAAACGATTTTGACTTACTATTTACCGCCGGAGAAAACAACGACCCAAACCATTTACCGGCAGGCTTTGCAATAGATAGGCAACAAAACAGTAATAACCCTGAAACTATTACCTATTTTTTAAATTATGATGTAATAAATGGTGCTCCCAAAAACGAATTAAGAGATGAATTAAAAGGGATAACTTTATTAGGACTAAAAATAAATCCAAGACCTACAGAAGGCTTTGTGCGTTTTATGCCATGCGAAATAACTGCAAATAAAGAATTATTACAGATGGCCTTAAAACCAAACAGCACAACTTTAATAGAGGTTGTTTTACAACGTATAGTAAGCAAAGAAGTATTTAGAATGGAAAAACCAGACGGTGATAAAATTGACAAAGATTTTAGCAAACTTAATTGGAAAAAAAGCGGAATTGTAAAATAAAAACAAAGTATGCCTAAATTATAGAACGTGGCAATTACTTTAAGTTAGCCAAACATTAACAGTTATAATGAGTAGCTAAGCAAATAATAGATTTTAGTGTAAGACAGCAACTATTTTTTAATTAAAGCGGTTAAAAAATTGTTAATTCATTAAAAAACTCAATTTTTTTTTAAAGTACCTACCTCTAGAGGTAGGTGATATGTGAATTGAATACGATAATTTTACCCAGTTAGTAGTTGTGAAGTTCTCTGCGGCGCCATTGTGTGTTAATTAGCCGTGGAGGACTTTCTCACTACTACAGTAAATTTAAACTCTTAAAAAAAAATGAAAATCTTAAAATTAAACACACTACTCTTCTATTTATTTGTATGCCTGTTTTGTATTACAGCTTGCACAAATGGTGCACCAAAAAAGGTTAAAGCCATTGTAATTTCCGAAAAAAACTCACAAGATTTTGAACAAGGCTACATTGAACCAAAACAAGAAGATACTTTAACACTAAAAAATTAGAACCAAATTTGTGTTTGTAAAAAAAACAAACAAATCCAATATTAATTCAATAATTCTTTAAAACACTAACGGAACTACTTTCCCGTTTTAACCCGATTGTATTCATCATCACTAACGGTTCTGTTTTTGTAAGAACTGTTTTTTAATTTCCCGAATTTATAATTTACAGCCAACATAAAATAATGCACATTTACTTTTGAGGTATATTTTAGATTGTACACCGGTATATTACTTTGTCCAGCCATAATGTATTTATTTAAAATATCGCTGGCAATAAAACGGCAGGTTAATTTATCGTTTAAAAAAGTTTTCTTTACTGTGGCATTTAACATTGAAAAAGGTTTTGAAACAAATATGCCATCCACTGCCGCCGAGGTGTATTCATAAATAAGTTCTAACGAAAATAATTTTTTAAATCTAAATTCATCATACAAATAAATACTAAAGGTTGGTTTAACATTTTGTATTAAAATACCGCCTTGATTGTAACTAAATGTATTTAAAAAATAGCCAAAATAGTTGGCAGTGGTCCACCACTTAAGTTCATAAGGGATAGTAACTCCAAAAGAATAGGTCTCGCTCTTTTTTAAATTTTTTGTTGTGGCAGTAAAAGCATCAGTGCTATCGCTTAACTTATCTACTACCAACCGCAAAGCACCATTGGTTTTACTATAACCAAAAGTTAAATTAGCCTCTTTCATATACACGATACTTGCTTCAATGGCATTAGTATATTCGGGCAATAAATAAGGATTACCTCTAAAAGAAGTTAACGAATCAACATAATTAATAAACGGGTCTAAATCCTGAAACGTTGGGCGATTAATTCGGCTGGATACTGTAACCGATGCTAAAAGATCTTTTGTAAAATCATACCCAAAATAAGCACTCGGAAAAAAATTAATGTATTGCCTGTTTATAATTGTTTTACTTACTATTTTCGAATAACCCTCTGAATTGGTTAACTCTGCTCTCCCCCCAACACGCGCACTCACTTTATTCCTTTTAAAGCGTAACTCGCTATAGGCAGCCGCAATGTTTTCTTTAAATTCAAAGCCATTCAAATAACTAGGATCTGAAAGCCACGAACCATCTGCTAATTGGTTTTCAAATTTAATATCACTTATTTTAGAAATATTAGATTCCTTTAAACCACTTTCTAATTTCCATCGTTTATTAAAGGCTTTTGTAATATCAACTTGCGCACCTGCAATTTGTATATTATTTTGATTTGAATTTCGTTTATTTTCTTCAACCACCAAATTATTGTAATTGGTTTGTAAATGAATATTACCGGTTTGTTTAATAATAAAATTACCGTATTGCATAGCAACAAAAAGTTCCGAACCTAGAGTATCTAATTTTTTAGAATAGTTTGTATTAATGCTATTATTCATTAAAAGAGGGGTGCTTTTGGTAGTTGTATTTAAAACATATGCTTCATTTCCATTTTGTAGTATACTGTTATTGTTAGTAGAATTATCGTTTCGAGAATTATAAAAACCGTTGTATTGCAATCCAAAAGTGCTACTACTATCCATGCGGTAATTAAGACCTGCTCTATAAAAATGAACGTTGGTAAAATTTTGTTTGTCATAAATAAAATTGTTCATTTCCATATTTACCGTATCGTTGGTTTTGTAAATACGTTTATACTCGTCGGAATTCCATTGTTTACCGGTATTATTACCATAACTAAAATTGGCACTCCACTTGTTTTTAGTATAGTTTAATCTTAATCCGGTGTAGGTAAACAAATATTTACCCAATAATAAATTTTGAATCACATTGCCATTATAGCCTTGTAAACTGCTTCTTATGGTTGTAATATTTATTACTGCCATTCCAGCAGCGTCGTATTTAGAAGAAGGATTTCTTATAATTTCAATGCTTTTTATTTCGTTAGAAGGGAGTGATTTAAGAATATCAATTGAAGAGATTAATAAGCCATCTAAATAAATTATGGCAGTACCTTTTCCGAAAACAGAAACGTTATCTGAATTACTAACCATAATGCCCGGCGAGCGCTTAAGCACATCGAGCGCTGTACCAGAAGAATTTAAACTTGTACCCTCAACATTTACTTTTACTTTTTCGCCATCCATTTCAAACATTGGTGTTTTGGCAGTAACTGTAATTTCATTAAGTGTATTATCTTCTTTTAATAAAAGTTGTTCTACATTTAATATAGAATCGTTATTAAAATTAACTACAATCTTAAAGTAATTTGCATATCCTATTGATGTTACTTTTAGCAAGATAGAATCAATAGAAAGCCCCTCTAGTTTAAAATTACCATTTTGAAAAGGCACCCCTTTAATAATAGATGAGTCTTTTATTGAAAGCGCAATAATATTTCCAAATTCGATAAGTTTATTATCTTTTGCAACAGCTTTGCCGGTAATAGAATAAAAATTATTTTGGGAAAAAAGTGTTTGTGTAAAACAGAAAAAAAATATAAACAGTAGCGCAGCAAAAAGTTTTTTCGAAAAAGAGGTTTTAATAACAATGCTGATCATATTTAATTTTTAATGCTTTTTAGAATTAACTCTAATATAATACAAAAACCGTATTTGGTTACAAAAGATCAAAAAATTCCCTCGCCTTTTTAGGAGAGGGGTTGGGGCGAGTATCAGTAAATAAGATTACTTCAGCAAGTTTTATTTTTCGTATGCTTCGCAATGACGACCGTATTCCATCATTGCGAGGAACAAAGCAATCTCAAACACAGTATAAGAGATTGCTTCAGCTTTCGATATTATTGAGAGAAGCTTCGCAATGACGACCGCATTCCGTCATTGCGAGGAACAAAGCAATCTCAAACACAGTGTAAGAGATTGCTTCAGCTTTCGATATTATTGAGAGAAGCTTCGCAATGACGACCGTATTCCGTCATTGCGAGGAACAAAGCAATCTCAAACACAGCATAAGAGATTGCTTTAGCCTGTAATGTTCTTCTCCTGTGCTTCGCAATGACGAAATTTAAAAAAGCTACTTTTTAGAACTTCTTCCCTTGGCAACTGCAGGGGCTGTCCATGGATCATCAGGCCAGGCATGCTTTGGATAGCGGCGTTGCAATTCTTTTTTTACTTCAAAATATAAATTATTCCAAAAGCTATTTAAGTCGGATGTAACTTGCACGGGTTTGTAACCGGGTGATAACAAGTGCATCACCATTTTTGTTTTTCCTTTATTGATAATGGGTGTATCGCTTAACCCAAATACTTCTTGCAAGCGAACCGATAAAACAGGTACTGCACCATTTGAAAAATACTGAATACTAATACTTGAACCACTTGGCACTTCTAACTTTTGAGGCGCTAAAACATTAAGCGCCTGTTGCTTTTCCCAATCAAGCGAATGGTATAATGCTTCAACTAAATTAATTTTTTTTAAATCATCTGGCTTTTTTATTGATTTAATATAAGGCCTTAACCATTCTTTATTAGAATTCAATAAAGCAGATGTACTCACATCCGGCCAGGCTTCATTAGGATTCCACAAGCGAAGACTTAATATTCTATTTTGTAATTGCACCATGCCTTCATCAAAATTCAATAAATTTTCGCCTTCTGTTTTAATAGCATTACAAATTGCATCCGTTACCAGCTCTTCATTTGGAGAGGTAATTGTTTTTGATTGCAGTACCAAGCTGCCAATTTTTAATTCCTTGGTAGCAATTATACCACCCTTGCGAGTATCCCATAAAATAAGCTCCTGCTCTTTTACCATCGGCAAAAGATCTTTAGGATTGAGAGGGGCTGCTAAAAATATTTTACCCAAACCATCTCTAAGATCCATGTGTGCAACGGCAAGCCACGGTTCATGCGACAAATCATCCTTATGTCCTACCATTGCATATTTACCATTAGCCAATTGAAATTGTGCATTATTACCCGGCCGCGCAAAGGCAATTCGTTCGGGATAAGCATACGCCAAAAGTAAACCCGTTTCAAAAACATCTACAGCGCCATTATCCACTTCTACATTCAACATTTTACGATAAGAGGCAGCAACTTTTTCGATACGTACAAAACGATTTAAATTATTGTTTGTTCTGGCCCTGCGCAAAGCTTCTATACGTAAGTTAATATCAATGCCTGAATCTCGTGGCATAGGATCGCGCTCTTCTAATAACGCCGCAATATCGGTAGCTAGTTTAATTGTAACATCATCGCTTGCCATTAATAACATATGCGCAATACGTGGGTGACAAGCTAAACGATGAATTTTTTTTCCGTGTTCGGTAATCTTATTATTTTCTAAAGCATTTAACTGGTGTAGGGTTTCTGTTGCTTGCGCTAAGGCAATTTTTGGTGGCGGTGTTAACCAGGTTAAAGATTGAATATTACTAACTCCCCATTGTGCCATTTCTAAAACGAGTGATGTAAGATCAGCTTCCATAATCTCAGGAACCTGATGCTCTGCTAACCGCTCATGCGTTGCATTTGTCCACATACGATAACAAACCCCGCTACTTAAACGACCTGCTCGGCCTGCTCGTTGATCTGCAGAATCTTTTGAAATCCTTAAAGTTTCTAATCGCGATAATCCGGATTTTGGATCAAAACGAGAAGCTCGTCCAAACCCACTATCAACAACAATACGAATACCTTCTATAGTTAAACTAGTTTCGGCAATAGAAGTAGCAAGCACAATTTTACGTTTACCAAACTTATTGGGCATTATTGCTAAAAACTGCTCTTGTTGCGGTAATTGACCATATAAGGGGTGAATACAAGTATCCATGGCTTGCCCTCTTAACAACTCCTCACATTTCCGAATCTCGCCTTCGCCCGGAAGAAACACGAGGATATCTCCATCGTGTTGTTGTAAGGCTTTAATAACGGTTCCCGCTGTTAATTCAGGTAATAATGTTTCATCAGCATCACCATTATAAATAATTTCAACCGGATATTGTTTACCCTCGCTAATGGCAACAGGAGCATTTAACAACTTTGTAAGCTGCGGCATGTTTAATGTGGCAGACATTATCATAATCCGTAAATCTGGACGTAAGACCTGCTGTGCTTCTCTGCATAAAGCCAATGCTAAATCGGAATTTAAACTCCGTTCATGAAATTCATCAAAAATAACTAAACCAACATCTTCCAATGCATTATCACTTTGCAACATGCGTGTAAGAATTCCTTCTGTAACCACTTCAATAATTGTATTAGCACCTATTCTATTTTCAAAACGAATACGGTAACCAACCGTTTGCCCAACATCCTCGCCCAAGAGGGAGGCCATGCGAGAAGCTATTGTTTTAGCAGCAAGACGGCGGGGCTCTAACATGATTATTTTTTTACTATTAAGCCAAGCTTGCTCTAAAAACGCTAAAGGCAACAAAGTACTTTTACCTGCACCCGGAGGCGCATTTACTATTAATGTATTTTGTTGCGTTAATTGCTCACGCACGTAAGAAATAATATCGGTAACCGGAAGATTTATTTTAAAAGGATCGAATGACAAGCTATTGTAATATTAAAATTATTCAGAATTATTAATTAAACTAACTCATCCCCTTACTCTTCTTAATATTTTCGTAAGCTTCTTGTATTTTTTGGAATTTTTCTTTGGCTCCTTTTTGATACTCTTCACCCATATGAATCACTTTATCTGGATGATAACGAATTGCCATTTGACGGTAGGCTTTTTTAATTTCTTCTTCAGTTGCATTTGGTTCAATTCCAAGAACATGATAATCAGAATTCACATCGCGATAAAACATATTTTTTACGCTTTCAAAATCTGCTTGAGGAATTTCCAATAAAATAGAAATTTTTCGTAATACCTGTAATTCGACGTCTGCAACATGCCCATCAGCCTTTGCAATTCCGAATAAATAATGCAACAATTGAATACGCACTTCTAATTGCATTCTCAAATTGATATCGCCACAAATTTGATCTAATGGAATTTGGTTGGCGTCTAAAAAATGCTTTAATGTTTGCAAATGAATAGTTGAAAACTGTGGTCCGAATTGTTGAGCAAAAAAAGATTTAATATAATCTAATTCAACTTTTAAAGTTCGCCCATCCGCTTTCATTACTGCGGCAGAAAGTGCCATCAGCATAGTAGGAAAATCTTCATGACTTCTACCTGCTTGTTGTTTGTAATAATCAAAAATATTTTCACCATCCTCGCCTTTTGGCCGTGGAGAAATAAAATTATCAATAAAAGAACCTATAACGAAACCGGCAATAACGCCAAAAAAATTTCTACCTAAAAAAAAGTAACCTAAGGCTGCTAAAATAAACTTGAACAAAATTGAGTGTTTTTTAAAATATTAATACAAAATGTAAATATACAATTTTGAAAATTATATTATACTAGGTATTGTAAGATAAATTGGTGTTGAAAAGGAGTAAATTATTGTTATGAATAAAAAACAAAACCAATTAAACAAAATTAACCATAGGAGTTAATAACCCAATTTTTTATTTAATAATTAAAAGAACGAATTGTTTTTAACGTATAATCAAAGGAAGCGTAATTTCTATAATATCAATAACAGTATATCTCTTTAACCTATTTATTAAGGTGATATAATTACTATTCTTGTTTCTAAAATTTTTCATTAATTAAAATAAGTGTTTCACTTTTTTCTAATTTTAAAGTATCAGTTAATTGACAGAAATATAATCTTTCGATTGTTTGTGTATTTCCTACTGACGTAACATTTAAAATAACAGAATTGTTACCATTACATAAATAAGTTTTACTCTCTGTTTGCCCGTCATTAAAAAAACGATTTAACATTCTCTCGTAAACTGCACTTTTATTTTTAGTTGATGAAATTAAAGGCAATTGCGATTTAGGATTAATATTAGACCCAATACCTGCGTTAATTACCATTTCGGAATTAACATTAATAGTAAATGATTCTGAAGTTTCAAATTTTACTGGAGATTGCGCTTGCATTTTTGAAGCTAAGATTAAGATTAAGATTACTTTTTTCATGATATGTGTTTTTAAAAGATTAATATTTTGTTGTTGTTATTAATAGTATTCCGATAATCATGCCACAACATAAACAACTGAAAATCAACAGATTAAAAAAATTTTTAATTCATTTATTTCCATTAAATGGAAAATATTCCAGTATATGATTGAGATTGCGTTTAAGGTTATAAAATATTTTAAAATTGATAAACTTTGTGCGTGCTTAAAAAATATTCGCCTATAACGGTTTGAAAAATAAATTCTCGTTTCTGGTATCGAAGACTATTTGTTACTTGTTATAAGTGTTGGCTCAATTTTATATACTCGTAAACTATCCCCCAAGTGTTGAAAATATTCTTTCTCTAAATCATGCTTTTCTTTTATATCAATACCTATACGAATACACATAGCCCCAACCGCAGCACCCCAAAAGGTTTTATAAGCATCGGCATTATCACAAATTCCACGTTTAAGCATTTTATCATAAATTGCTTCTTTACCAACACCAACAAAACAACCTGAAGCAAATCCAATTGCCGAAGACAAGAAAGGCATTTTTGTTTTAGAATACACTTTTGCACCAATTCCAGCACTAATTGCCATACCAGCGTATACGTGCAGCGTGTTACGATCTATTTTTTCTGTTCTAATAATTTGTTGAGAGAACATTTTTACAGTTATTAATAGTATTAAAATTGTAGTTTTCATGATTTTAAATTTTTAATGAATGTTTTTTAAGTGTATTAAATTA
>Ga0208755_100487_pt1 | contig 9959 bp, 10 predicted proteins | sample LakWasMet57_HOW8_2_FD_183891 | JGI IMG/M metagenome (GOLD analysis project Ga0208755, IMG submission 183891) | Freshwater sediment methanotrophic microbial communities from Lake Washington under simulated oxygen tension - Sediment Metagenome... | ecosystem: Environmental > Aquatic > Freshwater >... | reverse complement strand
TGGTGCGGGCTTCTCTAGCGTCGCACAGCGTGGCAGCGTGCATTCTGACGAAATGACACCGCAGGGGTTTGTCACTAACCATGCGGGTGGTATTTTGGGTGGTATTTCCACTGGACAGGAAATAAAAGTGAATGTGGCATTAAAACCTACCTCCAGCATTCCACAAGAGCGACGTTCTATCGATAAGAACGGCAACGCAGTGACAATGCTGACCACTGGGCGCCATGACCCCTGTGTTGGTGTGCGTGCGACACCGATTGTTGAAGCGATGCTGGCGATGGTATTGATGGATCACGCTTTACGGCATCGCGCTCAAAATGCTGATGTGCAGTGTGCAACACCTAAAATTATATAAATTAGATTAAAACTACTCACAACTCAACATTAAGTAATAAGTCGGCATCTGCCGACTTTTTTATCGGTATGATATCGATATGCATACAGACTTACATTATCGACTCTCTCGGTTTTATTTTATCTATTACTTCTTCGTGGGTGCGTTTGTGCCTTATTGGGGGTTGTATTTAAAGTCTGAGCAATTTTCTGCGGCAGATATCGGGGTGCTGATGTCGCTGTTTCAGATTAGCCGTATCTTTGCACCCAACTTTTGGGGTTGGTTAGCTGACCATACTGGAAAGCGTGCGCCCTGGATCAGACTCACCGCTTTTTTAGGTTTGTGTGGGTTTGTTGCGGTATTTTGGGCACATGGTTTTTTCTGGATGTTTTTTGTGATGGCGGCGCTAAGTTTGTTCACTAGTTCAACCTTGCCTTTGGCAGAGTCGCTCACATTGGCGCATCTTGCCACAACTAATGGGCATTACAGCCGTATCCGGATGTGGGGTTCATCGGGATTCATTGTGGCTGCTGTCGTGCTGGGTTTTTTGATCGATTGGTCAGGCATTGCAAGTTTGCTGTGGTTTTTACTTGCGGTACAAATTACATTGTTCGTGCTTACTTTCTCGTTGCCAGAGCCTAAGCTCGCCGCACATCCACATGACCACTTTTCTATTTGGCAGGTAGTGCGTCAACCTAATGTTATTGCTTTGTTGGTGGGTTGCTCGTTAATGGTGACGGCACATGGTGTACTTTATAATTTTTACTCAATTTATTTGAGTGAGCATGGTTATAGTAAAGGCATGATAGGCTTGTTATGGGCGGTAGGTGTGATCTGTGAGATTGTTATCTTCATGCTGATGCCTAAAATTTTGGCTAGATTTACGCTAAAAACCATTTTACTTGTGAGTTTGGTGTTGGCGGTCATACGCTTTAGCTTGATTGGTGTGGCTGTTGATCATGTATGGATATTAATTTTTGCTCAAACTTTGCACGCAGCCACGTTCGGCAGCTTTCATGCGGCCTCTGTTGAGGTTATTACACAGTTTTTTAATGGCAGGCACCAAGCAAAGGGTCAGGCAATATATAACAGCGTGGCGTATGGTGTAGGCGGTACTGTGGGCGGAGTTGCTGGTGGCTATGCGCTACAGTATCTAGGTGGTCAGCACACATTTATGCTGGCGGCTATTTTTCCGCTATTGGGCTTGGTTGTGGTGGCACTCGGACTACACCTGAGCCAGCAATCTGTCACTCAACATGGGATGTTTAAATAATGATACTGGTAAAGTTACGTCTTAGTTTGCTGATTTTTCTGTCAGTATCAGCATCACTGCTAGCACATACTGCGAGTGCAAATACACGCGTGAATATTGTAGGACTGTTTAGTAACAAAGCGGTGATGATCATTAATGATGGTAAACCAAAAACATTGAGCGTTGGCCAGTCGGTGGATGGCGTCAAACTAATTGCTGCAGATAGCAGTTCGGCTACGCTATTGATTGAAGGGAAAACAACACTGTTGGGTATGGGGCAGGCGGCCTCTGTTGGTGAGACGTCAGCAAACAATAATCCCAGTGTTACATTGTATGCAAGTGCGGGTGGTCATTTTGTTTCTGAGTGCAAGATTAATGGTGCAGCCTTGAAGTTTTTAATTGATACAGGAGCGACTACTGTTGCACTTAATAGCGGCGATGCTAAGTTTGCTAAGATTGATTATAAGAAAGGTGAGCCGGTATTAGTGTCGACGGCAAATGGGGTGGTTACTGCGTATCGCGTCACTATTGCAAACTTGAAAATTGGCGGTATTACGCTAAGTCAGGTTGAGGGTAGCGTCCTGGAGGGTGGCTTTCCTTCGGTTGTGCTCATGGGGATGAGTGCTCTGAACCGTATGGAAGTGAAGCATCAGGGTAGCACCATGACGCTGACTAAAAAATATTAAACGCACAATGCGATATATTTTAATGTACTAGGTGCTGCCAGTCTGCATTACTTATTGAGTGCTGGGATATAAAAAAAGCCACTTGATTAAGTGGCTTTTTTATTGTGAGTTAAACGCGTTTGTCTTTTTCGATTAAGGCGTACGCTGAATGGTTGTGGATAGATTCGAAATTCTCTGATTCTACCGTGTACGCTACAATGCGTTTTTCTGCGTTGAGCTGTGCAGCAACATCACGCACCATGTCTTCAACAAATTTCGGATTGTCGTAAGCACGCTCAGTGACAAACTTTTCATCTGGGCGTTTGAGTAGGCCGTAAAGCTCGCATGAAGCTTGTTTTTCTACCAAGTTGATAATGTCTTCTATCCAGATGAAGTCGTTGATCAAGGCGGTAACCGTTACATGTGAACGCTGGTTGTGCGCGCCGTAATTAGAGATTTTTTTACTGCATGGGCATAGGCTGGTTACAGGTACCAGCACTTTGACTGTGATCTCAAAGTTATCTTGATGGATTTCACCAATAAAAGTGACTTCATAGTCTAATAGGCTTTTAACGCCAGAAATAGGCGCTGCTTTGTTCACGAAGTATGGGAACGTCATCTCAATGTGACCGGACTCCGCTTCAAGACGTTTTACCATTTCACGTAAAATGGTTTCAAAAGACTCTACTGAAATAGCGTGCTCATTCATGTTGAGGATTTCAACAAAACGAGACATGTGAGTACCCTTGAATTGCTGCGGCAGATGCACGTACATGTTAAACATGGCAACGGTGTGCTGCTCCCCGCCAGTTTTGTCTTTTACGACAACTGGGTGGCGGATGGCCTTGATACCAACCTTATCAATAGCTAGGTGGCGTGTATCAACAGTATTTTGTACATCTTCAATCGGGTTTTTATGCGTAGTCTGATCCATGTATATTTTCTTAAATTTTACAAATATTAGTTGAGTATAACACTAGGTTATTAGCTTCGCAATTGCAGAAGTGATTCCCTTAGCATCTAGACCGCAGTCTGCCAGCATAGTTTCATGCACGCCATGCTCAATAAATTGGTCTGGCAAGCCTAAGCTTAGTGTTTTAATTGGGTGTGGTAAGTTTAACTGTATGGGTTGTAATGACTCCATCACGGCAGAGCCTGCGCCACCCATCACGCAGTTTTCTTCTACTGTGATAATTGTCGTGTGTGTCTTTGCAATCTCTGCAATAAGCGCATGGTCTATAGGCTTAACAAAACGCATATTCGCTACTGTGGCATTAAGCGCTTCAGCGGCCTCCAGTGCAGGTGCTAGCATAGAGCCAAACGCTAAAATGGCTACCTTTTCCCCTTGGCGTTCAATGCTGCCTTTGCCGATTTCAATCGGCTCAAGTGCTGTGCTGACTAATGCCCCTGTGCCGCTACCTCTAGGGTAACGTACAGCGGCTACACCATTGTAGAGGAAGCCAGTGGTTAGCATTTGGCGACACTCATTTTCATCGCTAGGTGCCATGATGACGATATTTGGAATGCAGCGCATAAAGGTTAAGTCAAAGCTGCCTGCGTGTGTCGGGCCATCTGCTCCCACCAGTCCTGCGCGGTCTATTGCCAATAGCACTGGCAGGTTCTGCAATGCAATATCGTGAATCAGTTGGTCGTAAGCACGCTGTAAAAATGTGCTGTAAATGGCAACTACCGGTTTTAATCCATCACAGGCCATCCCGGCTGCAAATGTCAGCGCGTGTTGCTCTGCAATGCCTACATCGTAATAGCGCTCCGGATATTTGCTGGCAAACGCGTTCAAGCCTGAGCCGTCGCACATGGCAGGGGTGATGCCAATCAGTCTGTGGTCAGATGCGGCCATATCAACAAGCCAGTCACTAAAAACCTCAGTATATGACTTAGCTGCTTTGGCGCTGATGGCATTGCCGTTAAACGGGTCAAACTTCCCAACGCCATGAAACTTATTCGGGTTTGCTTCCGCAGGTTCAAAGCCTTTACCCTTTTGTGTCACGATATGTAAAAACTGTGGCCCATTTAACTGTTTAATATTATGCAGCGTATCAATCAATGCATCTAAATCATGGCCATCAATCGGCCCGATATAGTTGAAACCAAACTCTTCAAACAAAGTACCAGGGGTCACCATTCCTTTGACATGCTCTTCAGCACGTTTTGCAAATTCCATCATCGGCGGTAATGCGGATAATACTTTTTTGCCAGACTTTCTAACGGTGCCATAAAAGCGGCTGGAGAGTAGTTTAGCTAAATAATTGTTCAGTGCACCTACATTGTTAGAAATGCTCATGTCGTTGTCGTTGAGCACAACCAGTAAGTTTGCATCCATATTGCCTGCATTATTAAGCGCTTCAAATGCCATGCCAGCGGTCATAGCACCGTCACCGATAATCGCGACTGAGCGTCGCTCGCTACCTGCCTGCTGAGCAGCTACTGCCATGCCTAATGCTGCAGAAATTGAGGTGCTGGAGTGCCCTGTGCCGAAGGTGTCATACATACTTTCATTGCGTCTGGGAAAGCCCGCGATGCCTTGTGGCTTACGTAAATTCTGCATGGCCTCACGGCGACCGGTGAGAATTTTATGTGGATAGGTTTGGTGTCCAACATCCCATACTAATTTGTCGTCTGGGGTGTTAAATACGTAGTGCAATGCGATAGTTAACTCAACTACACCCAGGTTGGAGGCCAAATGTCCGCCGGTTTTGGCTATACTATCTACCAAAAATAAGCGCAGTTCTTGTGCAAGCTGCGCTAATTCCCTACGCTCAAGTAGTCGTAGTTGTTCTGGGTCGTTAATGGTATTTAATAATGGAGTCACGAGTGGTGTGTTATTACTTTAAGTGGCGGTTGAGGTTAAAAGCTGCGCTGTAAAATAAAGCCAGCCAACTCGCGCAGGCGTTTTGCATCTTCGCCAAAGGGTATTAAGGCGCTGATGGCGGTTTCGTATAGTTGATCCGCTAACTGCTTGGCGTGATCTAAGCCCAAGATAGTCACATACGTAGGTTTGCTGCTGTCTGCATCTTTACCAGCAGTTTTCCCTAATGTGCTAGTGTCTGCTTCAACATCGAGGATGTCATCAACAACTTGAAATGCGAGGCCAATATGCTCAGCATATACGATGACGGCAGACATTTGTTCAGCAGTGCCGCTTGATGCGCCCAATAGTGCTGCAGCCTGAATCAACGCACCAGTTTTTAGCTTGTGCATCGTTTCTAGCTCACTTTGGGTGAGTGCCTTGCCAATGGAGGCGAGATCAATTGCCTGCCCGCCCGCCATGCCTAAAGAGCCGGATGCTTTTGCCAAAATGTTAAGCATGGATATTTGTTGATTAGCATTTTCGCAAAGCGTTGGGGTGGAAAGTAGGTCAAACGCTAAGCTTTGCAGGGCGTCGCCTACCAGTAATGCCGTAGCATCGTCGTACTGTTTATGACAGCTCGGTTTCCCGCGGCGTAAGTCATCATTATCCATGCAGGGCATATCGTCATGTACTAAAGAGTATGCATGAATCATTTCTACGGCACACGCTGCGGCATCGGTTATCGTGGTGTTTGTGGCGCACAGCTCTGCTGCTGCGTAGCAAAGCAAGGCTCTCACACGCTTACCGCCACCTAGCAAGCTATAGCGCATAGCTTCATGCAGTATTGCTGGCGCAGTTGTTTGGGAAGGCAGTGCTTCGTCTAGCACTATTTCAATATGGTCTTGCTTTTCTTTTGCCCATATTGAAAAATCAGTCGCAACGCTGCCTGTCATTTTGGTGTTAGTCATTGGTGTTGAAAGGGGCTAGCTGTTGGCGCTCATTGAGTACTTTGACTTGCTGTTCAACATCAGCCAGTGATTGTTGGCAGAACCCGAGTAATAAGTTGCCACGTTTATATGCTTCTAGTGAGGCCTCTAGTGGCATTTGCCCAGATTCCATTTGTACAACGATGCCTTCTAGCTCGGCGAACGCTTGTTCGAAGCTGAGTGTTGGCTCCAGTGTGTCTTTGTCACCAGTTTTCGTGCTGGTTTTTGCTTTAGATGCAGGCATCGTGTCCCAAGGGCTAAGTTTAATCAATACGCTATTCTATCAAATCTTAAGGCAAATCTCAGGACAAAACTTGTGTTAGGAAGCTTTCAATATCGATAATTTCTTGTTCACATAGCGAGTGTGCCATGTTGTATTGGTGCCAACTGACGGAATATTGACAGCTTTGTAGTAAATTGCGAGATTTTTCAGCCATGCTCAATGGGATAATGTCATCAAACGTACCGTGTGCCATGAAAATTGGCGTATTCATATTGGCTGCATGCGCTTCTTTGCTTAGTGACGAATGGAGTGGTACATAGGTAGATAGCGCCAGTACTCCTGCTAGCCTCTGCGGGTAACGTAATGCAGTATGTAAGGCGACTGCTCCACCTTGTGAGAAACCTGCGAGCAGAATTCTTTCAGCGTTGATTCCTCTTGAAATTTCATTGGTAATCAATGAGTTGATGTAGCGTTCGCTGGCCTTGATGCCTGTTTCATCTTCTTGCACAACAGGAATGTTGCCGTAGATGTCGTACCAGGCGGGCATGATGTAACCGTTATTTCTGGTGACAGCCATATCTGGTGCATGTGGTAGTATAAATCGCACATGGTTGAATGCAGTGTTCTGTAAAAGACGCTGCACAATCGGCTCGAAATCATATCCGTCAGCACCAAGGCCATGCAACCAGATGACGCTGGCACTGATTTTGCTGGGATTTGATGTGTGTAGGCTTAGTTCTAGCGGTTGTTGATAAGTCATAATCGTTATAGCAGTGTTCTGATAATCGTAACATTGTACTCAAAACTGCCTGCACATGACCGTATATAAATTGAGCAGATCATATTAATTAAGGTAATGTCCAAAATGGCGCAACTTAAAGTACTTGGTTGTAGTGGTGGTATCGGTGGAGACTACCGCACGACATCGTTGTTGTTAGATCAGGACATCTTGATTGATGCTGGCTCTGGTGTTGGTGATTTGTCGATGGATGAATTGCTCAACATTAGTCACATATTTGTGACCCATTCGCATTTAGATCACATTGCCTTTATACCGCTCTTATTGGACACCGTGATGGGGATTCGCAGCCAGCCCGTTACGTTATATGCGACACAAGAAACGCTGGCAATTTTAAAGGCACATATTTTTAATTGGGAAATATGGCCAGACTTTAATCAGATTCCAAATAACGACACGCCTTTTTTGCGATATCAGGAAATCAAGCTTGGACAACCGGTGGCATTAGGGGAGCGTACTATCACTGCGCTACCTGTGCATCATGTAGTGCCCGCTGTCGGTTATCACATTAAAGGTGCAAAGCACAGTTTGGTTTATACTGGCGATACAACCATCTGTGATGCACTATGGCATGAGGTGAATAAGATCAATCACCTTAAATACTTGATTGTTGAAACGGCTTTTAGCAATAGCGAGCTTGAATTGGCAATCTTGTCCAAGCACCTGTGCCCATCAATGCTTTTGCAAGAGCTGGGAAAATTGAGTGCAACGCACCTTGCAGGCGTGCTTGAAGTGTATATTACGCATTTGAAACCAGGCGAGGATGCACATATTATGCGTGAAATTACAGAAGGTAATCCTAGATTACCCATTGCGGCACTAAACCGACATCAGGTTTTTGAGCTGTAATTTGCTTAAATAGCACTCACATCGCTATAAGATTAAGCATTAACGATACCCATCAGTGGGGCAATATTATGTTACACAACCCTAATTATTTTAGATACTTACGCTCACATGACTACTGCTGTACTTGCGTTATTAAACACTTTTGAACCCCTTGCTAAGTTATCCGCTGGCCGTAAGCGCGAGCTTGCAGGTTTATGCTTTGTCGAAAAGGTAAGTCAAGGGATTAATCCATTACGCATGAATATCTCTAATGCAAAACAGGCAGTTTATCTCATTAAAGGTGAGCTAGAGCTAAGGTTTCTCAATGATGAGAAGGTGATATTGCGAGGCGATGATACTGCAGCAAGGCATCCCATTCCTTGCGATCAGAACTTGGTTGATAGCATTGCGCGTACTGATATAGAGATTTTGCGTATAGATAATGACCTGTTAGATATCATGATGACATGGGACCAACTATCTACCGGAGATGATGTGCTTAAAAGTGTGCACAACACCGATGGTGGAAAATCTAACAGAACCCCCGTTGAATGGATGCGTGACACAAGTGTGTTTAGCGTGGCCAAATTACAGTCTGGTGTTTTTAGTAAAGTGCCTGTAGCTAATATTGAGGCAATGTTTGAGCGTATGGAGCGTATTGGTACGGTTGCTGGGCAAGTCATTATTCAGCAAGGCACAGTGGGGGATTACTATTATTTAGTTGAGCTTGGCTCTTTACTGGTCAGCCGGGCCGATGGGGTTAATTCAACGCCTGTAGTGGTTGCAGAGTTAAATGAGGGAGATGCGTTTGGTGAAGAGGCGCTAGTTTCAGACAATAAGCGTAACGCTACAGTAACAATGAAAACTGATGGACAGTTATTATGTTTGAATAAACGTGATTTTGTTGAGTTGCTTAAAGAGCCTATGCTCACGTATGTAAGTCGAGAGGTTGCCGAAGTTATGATTGCAGAGGGGGCGGTTTGGGTTGATGCACGACTGCCTTCTGAATATAAGTATGAGCATATTCCAGGGGCCATTAATTTACCTTTAAATGAGATTCGTCAACGGTTATCAGTATTGGATAAGAATCCAACTTATATTGTATATTGCCAAACAGGGCGGCGTAGTTCTGCTGCTGCATTTATTTTAGCGCAATATGGATTTGATTTAGTGGTGCTTAAAGACGGTACCAGGATAAATGCGGTTTCATAAGCCGTTGCGTAGAAAATTTGCAATTTTGTGGTGTGGCAATAAGTGCAGATATTGAACCGTTCATTAGTATAAAAAAAGAGACCGTAAAGGTCTCTTTTAGGTGATCAAGGTTTGGAAATACTAAAGCCGTTTCCTCAGTCTATGTATCTAATTCATAGTACAAGAGCCTGTAGTGTAGTCGCAAGATATTGTTTTGCCTGTACCTGGAGCTTGAGGCACGGGTGTCCATGTTGTTAATGCAGCTAAGGCTGTGGCAGTTGTAGCATCTGTAACAGTTGGCGCATTAGTACATGCTTTACCTGCCATAGCGGCGGCTGGTAGTAGTGTTGGATCTGCAGCTGTAACCGCCGTGGCTACAAGGCGAGTAAAGCCTGAAGCTTCATCTAAACAGGCGTTATTTGCAGCTTTGATGGTGTAGTTTTTGTACTGTGGTAGTGCCACAGCAGCCAAAATGCCGATAATTGCCACTACAATCATCAACTCAATCAAGGTAAAACCTTTTTGTACTTGTTTCATTTTAGTTTCCTTTAGTAAAAATATTTAAGTGTTTTCACACTATTGTTAAGGGTGCTGCTTGGGTTTATATAAGCAACAGCTGTGCCAGTTGTTTGAGTGTGTTGTATAAATTTGTGTTATTTCAATATTTTTAAGTTGGGATGTAGGGTTTTTAACATCCATTTAATAGAGGTTTCCTATTGTAACAATTTGTATTTAAATGGATTTAATGGGGTTTGTATATTTCGTATTGACGGCCTAATGAGCAAGCTTGTATTTTATTAGTTTAAAGAAATAGCTTAACAGAGGTATTAGCTGGCAATAAAAAAGCGGAATATAAATTCCGCTTTTTTATT
>Ga0208755_100482_pt1 | contig 10038 bp, 4 predicted proteins | sample LakWasMet57_HOW8_2_FD_183891 | JGI IMG/M metagenome (GOLD analysis project Ga0208755, IMG submission 183891) | Freshwater sediment methanotrophic microbial communities from Lake Washington under simulated oxygen tension - Sediment Metagenome... | ecosystem: Environmental > Aquatic > Freshwater >... | reverse complement strand
CACGCTATCAACATTCCCTAATGAAGAAGTGCTTACCCATTGCCATGAATCAACAATATAATCTAAGGTATTATTTGCAAAACGAAAATCTGCTAAATAAAAAGGAACACTGTCTGTAGTTAATACTCCGCCTTTATACCCCTTAATAGTTACTTTAAAAAAATCGGGGTCATTGCCGCTGAGGCCACCAAATTTTTTTGCAAAAGAGTCGCCTAACTTCATTGACTTGTAAGCATAGGTTGTATTCGTAATATAAAAACCTTCAACCGTATTTGAAGGTGCGCTTAAATTTATTACACCTTGGTCTTGGCCAACAACAAAAATATTAGAACTGTTATACCCTTTTAAAGGTTTTACGCCGTACATATTTGTAAAGCCGGCTGTTGAGGAATCATATTTATTAGTGTATGAAAAACCACCACTCCAATAGCCACCCCACTTGTATTGGAAGGATGCGTTACTTGTTTGAAAAGAAGTGCCAATAGTGCTTGAATAAGCAGAACCGGGCGAAAGCGTAAATGTTTCAAAATCTGCAACTGTTGTTTGAGCCTTTATTGTAAACAAGCTCAATGCAAAGGTTAATACTGTAATTGTTTTTTTCATGTTATTGTTTTTTTGTTTTCGTTTGTAATGTTATTCCCATTTCATAATTTCTTAAAGGCATTGGTCGTCCTAAAAGAATGGCGTAATTTTTATTAAATAAATTATTACAGGCTCCAAACACTGTAAAATTTAAAACCTTAAAGTTGATATTATAATTAAAGCGAATGGATGAAACCTGATACGGATTTAGCCATTGCATATTATCACTTGAAGTAAAACGATAGCCAATATATTGATTAAAAAAAGTGAGCGCCATTTTATCATATCCAAATAAAATATTTGAATTGAAGGTATATCGTGGTGTATAAATTAACTGCTTGTTTAAAGAGCTATTGTTTTCTTGGCTATTTGATGAAACTGTTGATAAAACATAACCAGTTACAACATTTAAACTACATCTAAATTTATTTTTTAAATAATTAATCCGCCATGTTGTTTCGGTTCCTCGGCTCCAAACTTGTTGTATATTAATTGGCGATGGATTGCCATTAGCGCCAGGCACCCATAAAATCCAATCATCAATTTTTCTGCTAAACAATGCTCCAGAAATAAAAAAAGAAAAATTTTTAAGTTGACGGTTAATTTCTAAAGCGCCTTCATAGGTGTATCCTTTTTCGGGTTTTAAATTAACGTTACCACCGGGTAACCAATACAACTCATTTAATGTAGGTTGGCGGTAAACCTTAGCAGTATTTATTTTTAAAGAAATTGTTTTTGTGAGCCTGTATTCTGAAGCAATACTTCCGGTAAATGGCAATGCGCCCACACTAAAATAATCCATCCTGCCAGAAAAATAGGTAAGCCATTTATCATTTAAAAACGAAAATTTATTTCCTACTAAAAGCGAAATTTTAGTTAAGCTTTTGGAAGCTTCATAATTATTTGTGACTGCCGAACTAGATGAAAAATTAACACCAAAATTTAATTGATGATGTTGATGCCAGTTAAAATAATTTTCATTTTCGGCAATAAGTGTTTGCGATTTACTTTTCGAGAAAATTGAGTTTATGCTATCGGTATAATTTATTTTATCTGTAAAAAATCCTCCACGCACAACGGCTTTAAAATTGCCTGCATTATAATTCCAGTTTGCTGTAATGCGAGCCGCAGCATCATTTTGATATTGTTTGCTATCTGTTTGTTGATTAAAAGTTGGCAATCTACGTTGATTAGAATTGAGCCAAGCATTTACTGATAAAATTTGTTTTGCATTGATTAAAAATTTTAACTCTTGCATTAAACCAAAAAAATTATAACCGGCATTTTTTTGTTGTTTTATTTTATTTTCTTTATCCGTTGTATCTGTATAATTAAAATTATTTTGAGATTGCGTATTATAAAGTTTGGTAGAAGAAATAAACTTGCGTTTACTTAATAAAATTGATGTTGACAAATTTCGCAAACCAAAACTACCGGCACCAACACTTACCGAAGTATTTACACCTTGGTTAAATAAAGATGCGTTTTTTAGATGCACACTGCCGCCAACCGCTCCGCTACCCCATAACGAAGATGAACCGCCGTATTCTAATTCAATATTATCAAAAAGAAAAGTTGGAATTAATGCTAAGTCAGACTGACCTAACATAGCATTTTGAATATTAAAACCGTTCCATAAAATTGCAGTCTGCGAAGCGTTACCACCTCTAAAGCTTGTTGTAGAAATAGATCCGGGCCCGTAATTTTTTATAAAAACCGGTGTGTTTAAACTTAACACATCGGCAATAGAATTAAATTTAAATTGTTGTTTGATAAGAGAATCAATGGGTTCTGTTTTTTTTCCAATTTGCGAAAGCTCAATTTTTTTTGCAGTTACCTCCACGCCTTTTAATGAAACTGTATCTTGCGCAAAAAATTTATCAGTAATAATTAAGCATAGAAATAATATTGGCTTAACTATAAAATTAGAACCACAAGCAAACAGCTTATTTATTTTTACTATCAATTTTTTGATACTTTTTTGTGCGTTTTTAGCCTCACATCCCGAAAGCTTTAAACTATGTTGCATTTGGCAGGTCTTCTGACTTATCCTTAATAAAACGCCTTCCCGTTTAACACAGTGGCTTAGAATGTTTTATTTTCCAAAAGGAATCACAGCAGCGGGTACTATTAGCGAATTTCACGCTATTCCCTATTAATCTTTTGTTTTACCCGAAAAACTTTTTTAAGAGTTTAATGGGTTTAAAAAAGAACCAATTGCGGCACAAATGTAAAAAATGTATTTTAATTAAAGAATTTATTTTTTCTTTGCATTCTCATAAAATGGAACAGACACAAAAAATAGAATTAATAAATTACTTAACAGGCTTTATTTCTGATTCAAGAAAAAAACGTTTTGATGAAGTTATTGCTCAACGCACCGATCATTTAAGAATTGTTTTAGAAGACGTTTATCAAGGTCATAATGCCAGTGCCATATTAAGAAGCTGCGATTGTTTTGGCGTTCAAAACATACATTACATTGAAAAAAGAAATAATATAAAAATAAGTGCAGATGTTGATATGGGAAGCAGTAAGTGGCTAAATATTCATAAACACAGAGGGGAAGAAAATAATACACTTAGTGCAATTAAAGAATTAAAAAGTAAAGGTTATAGAATTGTTGCCACAACACCACACAAAAACGATTGCACAATAGATAAATTACCGGTAGATAAAAAATTAGCTTTGGTTTTTGGTACCGAAATAGAAGGCATTTCCGACACGGTATTTGAACATGCAGATGAGTTTGTGAAAATACCTATGTATGGTTTTACCGAAAGTTTTAATGTAAGTGTTTGCGCTGCATTGTGCCTATATGAATTAACAACACGTATTCGCGAAACGGTTCCTAATCATTTATTAAGCGAAGATGAAAAAATAGATATTTATTTTGATTGGTTAGTAAACAGTATTGATGCTAGTGTTGGATTAATAGAAAATTTTTATAAAGATAAATCCTAAATTGTCGGATTTAGATTTCAGTAATTTATTCAAACTACTTTTTGTAATTTTTTTGGACTGAGAACAAGGTGTTTCAATTTATTCTTATTGAAATCTTTGCGTTTTTTTTAGTCGATAAAAAAATCTGAAGCTAAACCATCAGCGAATAAACGCGCCTGAGGGGTTAAAGTGTAAATACCATTATTTTCGATAAAATTAACTCTCTTTTGGTTTACAGTTTTTAAAAACTGCTCAAGAAATTTATCGCCAAAAAGTAATTTAATTTCTTCGGCATTGCAACCCCAAATTGTACGAAGACGCGTTAAAATATATTCGTTAAATCTATCATTAACAGAAAGTTCTTCCTTCTCAAAATAATTTAAATTTTGCTCAAGAGCCTTAATGTATAAATTATTATTTTTTATATTCCATTGACGAGAAGATCCGTTAAAAGAGTGTGCTGAAGGTCCAATTCCTAAATACTCTTTTTGAAGCCAATAATTGCTATTGTGTTTGGCAAAAAAACCTTCTTTACCAAAATTTGAAACTTCGTAATGAATAAAACCCGATTGTTTTAAAAAATCAGTCATCAATAAAAATTGGTTACTACTCAAATCGTCATTTATGGCAGGTTCTTTTCCTTTTAAATTTTTTACTCCTAAAGCTGTTTTAGTTTCAATGGTTAAATTGTAAGAAGAAATATGTTGCGTTTTTAAATTAACGGCTTGCTCCAAAGTTTTTTCCCAGGTTATCAAATCTTGAAATTTGCTCCCATAAATAAGATCAATTGTAATATTATCAAAACCAATGTCTTGCGCTAACAAAACCGAATTAATGGATTGTTTTGCGTTATGAGCCCTATTCATCCATTTTAGTTCCTCATCGTTAAAACTTTGCAAACCAATACTTAATCGATTGATTTTTAAATCTTTCCAAATTATAAGATTTTCTTTTGTGATATCATCCGGGTTAGTTTCTATAGTTATTTCGGCAGAACTGTCAAAAACAAAAAACCGATTTAATGCCTCAAAAATGGCCTCAAATTCCATTTTATTTAATAAACTTGGCGTACCACCACCAAAATAAACAGAGTCTATTTTATTGTTTTTCAGATAGTTATATCTAAATCCGATTTCCTTAATAATTGCTTCAACCAGCAATGGCTTACTTTTTAAATTTGTGCTAAAGTGAAAATCACAATAGCTGCAAGCTTGTTTACAAAAGGGAATATGAATATAAATACCTGCCAAAGACTTACTTTTATGGTGTTTTTGATGAGGGAGATTAACAGTACGATTAAGTTGTAAAACTATCCTTTTAAAAAGACAATTTTCGGTATTTTACCTAAAATAATTAATTTTTTTTAACGATTTGTATAATATTTATTATATTAGCACCCTATAAACTCATAATTAAAGTATGAAAAACATTACTAAGTTTACTTTAACCGCAGCAGCTCTAGTTATTTTTGTTGCAAACGGATTCTCGCAAAAACTGCTAAAAAAGGCAGATGCAGCTTTTGAAGCTCGTCAATACTTTAACGCCATAAATATGTACAAACAAGCATATGCTGGCGCTTCTAAAGATAAAAAACCGGCTATCATGTACAAGTCGGGGTACGCGGCACAAGAAATTAATGATTACAAGGCTGCTGAAACCTTTTACCAAAAAGCAATTGCGGCTAATTATGATGATCCAACAGTTTATTTAAATTTAGCTGAAGTATTAAAAAGCCAAATGAAATACCCTGAAGCTATTGTAGAATTTAATAACTACAAAGCAAAAGGTGGTAATGCTAAAAAAGCTGACCTTGGTGTAAAATCATGCGAATTAGCACAACAATGGAAAGACGCTCCTCAACGTTACAAATTAGAGAACATGTCTTTAATTAACTCAAAAGAAAGTGACTACTCTCCTAGTTTCAGCGATAAAAAATACCAAACATTAGTAATTACTTCTCGTAGAGAAGGTGCTTTAGGTGCTCAAGAAGTAAATATTGGTTCAAATCACTCAGATTTATTTGAAACAAAATTAGATAAGAACGGTAAATGGTCAACTCCAGTGTTATTGCCACCTGCAATTTCTTCTCCAGTAAATGAAGGACAAGGTTGGGTAAGCAAAAAAGGAGATATGATTTTCTTTACACGTTGCCCTGAAGAAAAAGGTAAACAAGTAAAATGCGGTTTATATATGGCTAAAAAACAAGGTAGTACTTGGGGAGTAGCAACACGTTTACCATTTAATAATGATACAGTTCAATTTGGTCACCCTACATTATCGGCTGACGGTAAATTCTTATATTTTGCCTCTAGAATGAGTGGCGGTTACGGTGGATTGGATATTTGGAGATGTACATATGATGCAAAAGCAAACGTATGGGGTCAACCTACAAATGCAGGTCCTGCGGTAAATACTGAAGGAAATGAAATGTATCCAACTATTTCTGATGATGGAAAAAAATTATATTTCTCATCTGATTACCACCCAGGTATGGGAGGATTAGACATATTTGTTGCAGAAGCTGGTGCGGATGGCAAATTTTCTAAAGCAGTAGAAAATCTTAAATACCCAATCAATTCATCTTTCGATGATTTTGGAATTATCTACGAAGGTAAAAAACAAAGAGGTTATTTAACCAGTAACCGTGAAGGCGGAAAAGGTAGTGATGATATTTGGAGTTTTAACTTACCTGCTTTAACCTTTAATGCTAAAGGTATGGCTATGAGCAAAGGTGATGACAGAACTGGTGCAGGTAGAGGTGAAGCTGTTGAATTAGTAAAAGTTAAAGTAATTGGAAGTGATGGTTCTATCAATGAATTCACAACTGCAAAAGACGGTAACTATACATTCAAATTAAAAGAGAAAACTACTTATACAATTACAACAATTACTGACAAAACAACTAAATCTCCATCGTTCACAAAAGGATATTTAGCATCTAAAGATCAACGTGTAATTTCTACTGTTGGATTAGATAAGTCAAAAGACTTTATTGCTGATTTTGAATTATCACCGGTTGTTCCTTTTATCCGTATGCCACAAATTTTATACGCACTTGGTAGCGCTGAATTACTTCCACAATCTAAAGACTCTTTACAGTTCTTATACCAAACATTAGCTGATAACGCTTCAATTGTTGTTGAGTTAAATTCTCACACTGACAGCCGTGGTGATGCTGCTAAAAACCAAGATCTTTCTCAACGTCGTGCGCAATCATGTGTTGATTATTTAGTAAAAGAAAAAGGAATTAACGCTGCTCGTTTACAAGCTAAAGGTTACGGTAAAACTCAGTTATTAATTACTGATGACGTTATTGCAAAAGCAAAAACAAAAGAAGAAAAAGAAGCTTTACACGCATTAAACCGTAGAACAGCTTTCCGTATCTTAAATTGGGATTTCGTTGATCCTAATGCTCCTAAAACTGGTACAACTCCTGGTGGTACTAAAAAAGGTGGAGATGAAGAAGAAGAAGAATAATCTTTAAATTTTATAACTATTTAAAAGGCTACAAATTTTGTAGCCTTTTTTTTTGAATCAATTACTACCTTTATCTTATAAGTTAAAAGAATTGCAAAATTTTGTTGTTTATAAATCTAGTGCAGGAAGTGGGAAAACATTTACCCTTGTAAAAGAATATTTACGCCTGTCCTTATCTGAAGAAAAAAAATTAAACAGTAATTACAAACGAATTCTGGCGGTTACATTTACCAATAAAGCAGCAGCTGAAATGAAACAGCGCATATTAGATGCCTTAAACAAAATAACTAATGATAAAGAGCTTCCATTTATTGGCGAGTTATTATGTGCCGAGTTGGCAATTACATCTTATGAATTAAAACAAAGGGCTCGCATTGTTTTAAGCCAAATTTTACATCATTATTCAGACTTCTCTATTGGAACAATAGATAGCTTTACGCATAAAATTGTAAAAACATTTGCTCACGATCTTAAACTTCCGGTAAATTTTAATTTAGAAATGGATGTAGAGGGCTTTTATGATAAAGTTATATCAACCCTTTTTAACCAAATTGGAGAAGACGAATACATTAGCAAATTATTAAAAGAATTTGTTTTAAATAAAGCAGAAGAAAATGCAAGCTGGGACCCGGAAAAAACAATAAAAGAATTTGCAAAACTTCTTCAAAAAGAAAATTCGGATGTTTATTTAAACCAGCTTAAAAATTTAAACACTCAAGAACTTGAGGATATAAGAAAAGAACTTTTTGCATATTTAAACCATTACAATTCATTTTTAAAAACAGAAGCGCAAAAAGCAATTAATCTAATAACAAAAAACGGATTAATTGATAATGATTTTATTTATAAAAATGCAGGACCGCAAAGCATTTTTAAAAACTGTATTAATCAAACTGTAAAACTCGAAAGTACAGTTAAGGGCCGAACGATTGATGCAATTACAAAAAACCACTGGGCAGATAAAAAAGGAGTAAATGTCGGCAAAGTAGAAGAAATTAGTAATCAATTAACAACTATTGCTTCTACATTAATTGATTTCATTAAAGAAAACTATTCGTATTATAGTTTATGTAAATTATTAAGCACCCAAATATATCCACTCTTACTACTAAAAAAAATAGAAGAAATAAGTAACGAAAAAAAACAAGAAGAACGCCTTGTTTTTATAAGTGAGTTTAATAAAAATATTTTTGAATTAATTAATAATGAACCTACCCCTTTTATTTATGAAAGATTGGGTGAGAAATACCAACATTATTTATTAGATGAGTTTCAAGATACAAGCACCCTGCAGTGGCATAACATTTTACCTTTGGTAGATAATTCGTTAGCTAACGGCTGGTTTAATTTAATTGTAGGCGATGGCAAACAAAGTATTTACCGCTGGCGAAACGCAAATGTAAAACAATTTATAAACCTACCCTTAATTGAAAACGCAGAGGAAAATTTTTTAGTAGAAGAAAGAAGCCGGAATTTAAATAGAAATTTTAAAGAGAATTTATTAAATACAAATTTCAGAAGCCTTAAAACAATAATTGATTTTAATAACTCTTTTTTTGAAAGTTTAAATATTGAACTTTTAAATGACGAGCATAAAAAAATATATTTAAATCAACAACAAAAAATTAAACATCCTGGAGCTGGCCTTATTACTGCTTATACAGGAAAAGTAAAAAAAGAAGAATTAGACCTGTTAAACTTTAATTTAATTAAAGAGTCCATTCAAAATGCTCTTAACTCAAATTTTAGTTACAAAGATATTTGCATAATTGTGAGGCAGAACACACATGGAAACAGCATTGCAAATCATTTGATGGAAAATAAAATTCCAATTGTTTCTTCTGATTCTTTACTATTAAAAAATAATTTAGAAATTAATACCATCATCAGTTATCTTAACTATTTATCTAATAATCAAGATAATGTTAGTGCAACAGCCGTTATTAATTACCTTCTTCAAACTAACAAAATTACCAATAAAGAATTTACAATTGGAACGCAAAAATTAGCAAAAAACAATTCGTTATTTGAAGTTCTTAAAGGCTATGGGGTTGTAATTCCTGATGAAAAATTATCCTTAAATAATTTATTTGATCACTGCCTAAACATCATAAATGCATTGTCATTAAACGAAAAAGGCTATGCTTATACACGTTTCTTTTTAGACGAAGTAAATGAATATTTAATAACTAAAAATTCAAACGTTTCATCCTTTTGCGATTGGTGGAAAACAAGAAGTAATAAAGCCTCATTAATAATACCTTCCAATACTAATGCCGTAAAAATAATGACCATTCACGCCTGCAAAGGTTTAGAATTTCCGGTTGTAATTATTCCCTATTGCAATTGGAAATATTACAAGGCAAATGATAATTGGGTTAACATCACCAACGAAAAAGTGAAATTACCAGTTGCCGCAATAAATTTTTCGGCAGGTGTTAAAAATGCAGGCTTTGAAAAAGAATATAATGCAGAGGAGCAAGAACAAATTCTAGAAAATTTAAATTTATTATATGTTGCCTTTACAAGGGCAGTTGAAAGATTGCATATTATTTCTGCTTATTCAAACACAAGTAAAACACTCGTAAGCCACTGGATAGAAAATTACCTTTCTAAGAATTATGCTCTAAAAGAGCCAAATTATTTTGAAATTGGTAAAGCAAATATCAAACAAATAGAACATTCAGAAGAAACCATGCCGTCTTTTAATTTAAACCCTTTAAAGTTTGATACAGCAAACAATGTGGTTCAAATTAAAGCCGCACATTTATTAAATTCTGAAGAAACAATTGAGGCAAAAGAAATAGGGATAATTATACACTGGATACTTTCAAAAATAGAAAACAACCAACAAGTTGATGAGGCCGTAAATATGGCATTAATAGACGGCATTATTTCGCCATCACAAATTGGCCCAATAAAAGAAAAACTAAAAAATCTTGTAAATCATCCTGAATTAAAAAATTATTTTTCATCTGGTAAAACCTATAAAATTGAAACTGAAATTGCCACATTTAATGGGGAAGTATTTAGACC
>Ga0208755_100478_pt1 | contig 10158 bp, 9 predicted proteins | sample LakWasMet57_HOW8_2_FD_183891 | JGI IMG/M metagenome (GOLD analysis project Ga0208755, IMG submission 183891) | Freshwater sediment methanotrophic microbial communities from Lake Washington under simulated oxygen tension - Sediment Metagenome... | ecosystem: Environmental > Aquatic > Freshwater >... | reverse complement strand
TACAAAACCTGCAAACCCTACTTTAATCCAATTTTCGGGTGTTGTATTAGATCAAGATAGTCTTACACCCATTCCATTTGTTTCAATTTTAATAAAAGGTACCGGTAGAGGAACAATTTGTAATTTTCAAGGCTTTTTTAGTTTAATTGTTCATCCGGGAGATGAGTTAGAATTTCACTCTGTTAGTCATAAATACAGAAGTTATAAAATCGCCGATACGATTACTCAAAAATATTATTATGCTATTCAAATATTAACGAAAGATACTTTTCAGTTAGCAGAAGTAGATGTTTATCCTTGGCCTTCTAAGGAAGATTTTAAAAGAGCTTTTTTAGCATTAGATTTAAATGATACTGACTTTGACCGAGCCGATAAAAACCTCCAAAAAGAAGCTTTAACGTATTTAGAGAGAAATCAAACAGCAAGTGCTTCAGAAAACTACAGATATGTTATGCAGGCATATTACACCAAAGTTTACACGAGTGGTCAAGCTCCAAGCATGACCCTGCTTAACCCTGTTGCTTGGGCTCAATTTATTGATGCCTGGCGCAAGGGAAAATTTAGCAATAAGAAAAAGAAATAATAAAACTAACTATTTAGTTTCTTCTTACTTTTCTTCAATTGTTTTTTAAAAGCTCTTTTTTGACGACGGTCTTCTTTTTTATTTCCCTTATTTACTTTGGCGCTTGGCTTATCCTTTGCTTTTTTATTTAAATAAGGATTGTATGCATCTTTTGAGGTGCGATGTCTGCGCCAAATTCGTTTCCGCTCTCTTTTCTGTTTAAACATCTCATTATTTTGAGATGATATTTGGTTAAAAGAAAAAACAAATAAAAAAATTAGAGTGCTTAAAATAATTTTTTTCATTTCGCAGAGTTTATTGTATTTCTTTTACAAATAACGTTCATTAAACAATAAGTTACCAAAGTCCTTAAAAATGTTTTTAACCACCTTTAAATAATAAATATTAAAATTGAAGTTTGTCCTCTGGTTTTTCCTTAAAATAAACGGCATAGAGGTTTTGGAGGTTGTTTTTTTAAATAAAAAAAAGCGAATCTAACACCAGCGCATTAAAATAAAAAAGCCCTTTCCGATTACTCGAAAAGGGCTTTTAAAAAATTAAATTAAATTATTTTTTTGGAGCAGCTTTTGCAGGAGCAGCCGCTGTTTTAGCAGGTGCAGCCGCACTTGCAGTTTTTGCAGGCTCTTCAGCAACAACAGCACGAGTTGTATCAACACTAATAACAGAAATGTTTTTAGGATGTAAAACTGTAATACCATCAATGTTGATATCACCAACAGAAATTGATTTACCAATTCCTAATTTATCAATATTAAGATCAATACTTTCTGGTAACTTAGAAATTAAACCTTTTACTTTTAACTTACGTAATTTTAAGTTTAATTTACCACCGGCTTTAACACCTTCAGATTGACCAACTGCTTTAACAGGTAATTGAACCGAAACCGGCTTATCATCAGTTACCACTAAAAAATCAGCATGAATTAATTTATCGTTAATCTTGTGGTATTGTGTTTCTTGTAACACAGTTTTGTATTTTTTACCATCAACATTTATTTCAACCAAACTTGTTTCTGGTGTAAAAATAATGTTTTTAAAATCGCGAATATCAGAACTAAAGTGAATTTGCTCACCTGCTCCATAAATTACACATGGAACGTGACCCTTAGCTCTTACAGCTGTAGCATCAACCTTCCCTACGTTCGTACGTAACGAACCGCTCAAAGATACTGTTTTCATTTTTTTTATTTTTTTATTAGAGTTAAAAAATTGCCCGTTTCAATTTTTATGCCTCTGGTTTATTTTAATTTACGGGTTATTAAATTATAAAATTACCGCTTATTGACTCGTAATTTTGAACACTATTAATTACTTTGGCAAAAAGATCGGCAACACTTAACACTCTTATTTTTGAACTTTCTTGTTTTAAAGGAATAGAATCCGTTACAATTAATTCAATTAATTTTGATTTTTCAATATTTTCATAGGCTTTGCCCGAAAGTACCGGGTGGGTACAAACAGCTCTTACACTTAAGGCGCCTTTATCCATCATCATTTCGGCTGCTTTGCATAAAGTACCACCGGTATCAACCAAATCATCAACTAAAACAATATTTCTTCCTTCTATTTCTCCAATAGCAGTCATACTTTCAACCACATTAGCCTTAGCTCTTTGCTTGTAACAAATAACCATTTCTGCCTTTAAATGCTTGGCATAACTATTTGCACGCTTACTGCCACCCATATCTGGGGCCGCAATGGTAAGGTTTGTAAGATTTAATGAGTTGATATAGGGTAAAAATACTGTTGAAGCGTATAAATGGTCTACCGGTACGTTAAAAAACCCTTGAATTTGATCGGCATGTAAATCCATTGTCATTACCCGTGTTGCACCTGCAACGGCTAACATATCGGCCACTAATTTTGCACCAATAGCTACGCGGGGTTTATCTTTACGATCTTGACGAGCGTAACCAAAATAAGGTAAAACTGCCACTATGTGTCTTGCGCTTGCGCGTTTAGCAGCATCAATAAGCAAAAGCATTTCCATTAAATTATCTGCCGGCGGCATAGTGCTTTGAATAATATAAACGCTTTGCCCACGAATACTTTCTTCATAAGAAGCTTGCAACTCACCATCGCTAAAGCGATAATGTTCTACTTTACCTAATGCTTGACCATAAGAAGCAGCAATTTTTTTTGCTAAGTCTTCGGATGCAATACCTGAGAATAATCTAACTTGTGATTCCATTTTTTTAAGGACTGCAAAGATAGGGGTTTTTATGGTTTTACCAAGATTTTATGGGTTTTTTAGGTGGTTTATTTTGTGATATTAAAAACAAAAGTTAGCTTTGCCCTCCAATTTAGATGTTTAAATCCTTAACAAAAGTTTAAATTGTTAGAAAAATGCCTTTGTGGCGGAATTGGTAGACGCGCTGGTCTCAAACACCAGTAACTTCACTGTTGTGTCGGTTCGAGTCCGACCGGAGGTACGATAGCGGAAAGGGAGCAATTTTTGCTCCCTTTCGCTTTTTTATCTCCTTTGAATTGCCCGTCCCCGTAGGTAGTTAGCTGAATCAAATTATTTAATTTCTCCGTTCGTACTTTCCCTTCTGAAAATACGCCATTTTCCTTCCATGTCGAACGGATAATATCTTGTTTTCCGTTAATTGGCGCATTATCAAAGAGATGTCCTAAATTCTGAATTGCGGTCAATCCTTTTTTCAAATAACTCCTGTATTCGACTTCTATTTGGTTGAAGCTTAATTGTTGGGTTAACATCGCTTCAATTTTCGGCTCAAGATTGCGCTTTATTTCTTTATAATCTCCCATTTCCATTTCGCCATCAAGCATCATTTGTTGCGCCTTATTTAAACGTTCCTTGTTCTTTTCAATCTCAAGTTGTAAAGCCTGTTTGTTGGCGTTTTTCTCCCCACTCTTGCTCTTAAAAAGGCTTTGAAGGATATGATCGTACATTTCATGAACTCCGGCTTTAAATTGAAATTTAGCGATATAATCAGAAAAAGCGGAATTAACCACATGGGCTTTAATCCGCTCCTTACAAGGGTATTTACAATGATAATAATGGTGCTTTATCCCGCTACCTCCAGTTGAGGCACTTCCGCATATTCTGCCTCCACAATGAGCGCACTTCAGAAAGCCTCTTAATGGTAATTCATCACGAACACAAATCTTATAAGTGTTTTTAAATCGCCTACCTGAAAGTGCTAATTGAACCCTATCAAATATTGCCTCCGAAATAATTGGTTCGTGATTTCCTTTTATAATTTGCTCCTCTTCATTCTTATACGCAGGAATAACTATCCTTCCGCAGTAAGCAGGATTTTTAAAATATTCGTAGAATTGACTTTTCTTAAACTCAAAACCTTTTTCAATACACATCTTTCTAACTTCCTCAACTCCATATTGTCCTGTTGCTAAAGTTTCAAATGCCCATCTTAATATTGGAGCATATTTATTTGGGACGATTATCTTTTTACCATGCTCGTCCATTTTATTATCATAACCTTTGGGAGCTGATGAAATCCATCTCCCTTCCTTTCTTGCTCTTCGCATACCCACCAATGTGTTTAATGCCCTTCTGTCGTTTTCAACTTCGGGTGCAGATAAATAAAAGGCGAGCATAATTTTATTTTCAGGAATACTCAAATCTAATGGTTGCTCAATCGCTTGAGGTTCAATTCCGATTTTATTTAGAGTGCTTATCATCGCATAAGCATCTGGAGCGTTTCTCGAAAATCGATCCCACTTTGTGAAAATTAAATAATCGGCTTTTATTTTCCGGTTCTTCAATCTCATTAAAAGTGAATTGAAGGCAGGTCGAATAAAAGTCTTTGCCGAATAATCCTCCTTGACTACTTCAAGCATTTGAATTGAATTCATTTCACAATACTTTCTCAAGAATTCCTCTTGATGCCTCATGGAGTATCCTTTGTCGGCTTGCTCGTCGGTTGAAACCCGAATATAAATAATCGCCTTTTTCATTTTACTTTATTTTATGCTGCTTGTTTAAAATCTTCTTCTTCAATTTTTTCTTTTTCAAATTCAAGCTCTCTTTGTTTTTGTTTTAAGTACACTTGGTAATCCAATTCAGCAAGCATGTACAAAAACTCTCTTATTTCTAATACCTCTTCATTGGTGTATTTAGAACCATCAGACTCGAGAACTGATTTGCATCTGTTCAAACTAATTTTTTCTACTTCCTTTTCCATTTCACTTTCCTTTTTTAAAATCAACTACTACCAATCCACTACCACCGCTAGTTGAGGGAACTAACGACAATTTCGATACACGTTTTGGAACGTGGTAGCGATTCCGACTTTATTTTTTTGAGGGGAAAAAATCAAGGGAATAAACTTGCACGTTCAAAATATAAGTGCCATACTAAATGGCAAATACTGCTAAGAATCGTCTATTTTAGGGGGATATGGAGTATAACAAAACACAGGGCAAAACTATGCCCCTGAATCAGGATGGGTTCTTGAAATAGAAAATCATTTGGAATAACCTTTAATGAACTTAAATCGTTTACACTTTTTTTTAAAGTATTTCAATCTCTTGTGTTTTAACAAAATAAAAACCCACGCTAATGGCGTGGGTTTTAAAATTTAAAGAAATAATTTTTATCAAGGTATTAAACAGATAATCTCGCCTGATTCATTTATAATTGATTTTTGTTTATTGAAATCTTCAACTAAACTAAATCCATTATAAAATGGTTCAACAGAATGAAATCGCTTAGAATATAAATTAATCCCCTCTTTACTAATATGAAACCAGCCATTTATATCTTTTGCAGTTGCATAGTTTTTATGAAAAACGCCTAAGTCTTCAAATCTTTTATTATTAAGGTCTGAGCCTTTATTATCAATATGTTTCCATCCGCCTTTTGCTTTTACACAAGCATATCCGTCCTTATAATCGCCTACATAAAAGTAGTTTTCATAATACGTTCTTTTCCCTAAAGGATCAATGTGATAGTAGTTATTGTTGAAATCACGGACAGCACATTTATCTTCTTGGTAGTTGCCAATCCATGCGTAAGTTTCGTTACCTAATCTATTGCCTTTATCATCAATATGAAACCAACCTGCACCACTAATAACAGCAGCTCGATTGTAATAAAATCCAAACGCTCTCTTGTAACGTTGTTTATACAATTCTTCTCCCCTAGTATTAATATGATACCAACCAACTTCATCTTGCACAGGTGCAAATCCGGGTGCATGAAACTTGAGCGCATTAATATATGTTTTATCAAATACCTTGATTCCTTGGTAACTAAAGAATGTTCCACATTCTGATAATTTAATTTCTCGCCAATCCATAATTATTCAACTTTTAGAATTATTCCTGATAAATAGTTTACCCAATTTTCCTTTGTATAAACAGCTTTATTTAGACAATAGTGGTAAAATGCGATTAGCGAGTCATGAGTAATAAAAATAGTCAATCCATTTTCAACCGTATTTTCTTTAATGAAAGCAGTCATCTTTTGTTCGAAATCCTGCGCTGAAGGTACACCCGGAATAGTCTCGCCAAGCATAAATCTTCGGTACATTTCATCAAAAGTATGTTTTAGAAAAAACTCCCCTGCTAACTTATCGTCTGCGATATGAAGTCCTGGATCACCCAAAGCCTTCGTTGTCTGAGAGGGCAGTTCTTTTTCGTAACCTTCTTTTAAATAATGTGCAGTTTGAATACACCTTTCAACAGGGCTTGTGTATATGCAGTTAATTTTATGTTGCTTTAAATCTCTTCCGAAATTTATGGAATTGTTAATCCCTTTTTCATTTAGTAAAATTTCATTTCCAAACGATCCGGCAGGAATTTGTTCTCGATCAGCATGTCTAATAATCAACGCTAATTTAGAATCTACAGAGTATTTCTTTATTTCTTCTATCATGGTTTACGCATATTACAGGTTTTACAAAGACTTTGATTTTTATAGTTTGTTACAAGGTTTTGATAATTGTTTCCGGATATAATTTCTTGCAAAGTTTGATTCTGAATATTTCCAAAATCTCCTAATTTATCCCTCTCTTTGTCAGGGGCACAGCAAGGAGATATTTTTCCAGTCGCAGAAATCCAAATTTCCTTTTTTAAAAATGGACAAGAATAATTCTCAGGAACTTCTTTCTTCTCAATATCTTCAAGTGGGTAAATGTTTTCAAGTAAAACTTTTTCGCCATTTGGTCTTCTGTATTTATCCGCAGATTCAAACGCTTCTTCTACATATTCGTTCCATTTATTTATACTTGATGAGTCTACCTTCATTGACAGCTTTTTAATTTCATCAAAGTGCGCCCACAAATGATGTCCCTTTACCCGGTCAACATCAAGGTAAGCTGCCAGTTTTATTATATCCGCCAGCTCATGCATATTGTTCTGCATAAAAGTTAATTGAAAAGTTACTCGGCAGTAATTACCACCACTTTTAAAATGCTTATTTCTATATTCAACGAATTCTTTTACATTATTTACTGCATTTTTAAAATCAATTCCAACCATCACTTCTGCTGAAGTTTCAGCAGTAGAACCATTCCACGATATCTTAACATCACTTGTTTGTGGCACTATAATTTTAGCCCATTCAACAACCGATTTTTTAGGAAACGTTCCATTGGTTGTTAAATTAATTTTGATTTGATTCTCTTTGGCTAACTCATAAATTCGCTCAATCCCTTTATATAAAAGAGGCTCGCCCATTGTTGATGGAATAATTTCTTTTACTCCCACTTCTTTTGCTTGTTTGAATATTTTATCCAACCATTCAACAGGCATTCTTCTCCGTTTCACTCCGGTTTCTTTATAAAGAGTATCAATGTATTTACTAAACTGACTATGCTCTTCGCACATCGTACAGCTTAGATTGCAGTCTTCAGGATTTGTATCAATTGTTATTCTCCAAAGAGAATCATTTGATTTAGGTTTCTGCAATGTCTTGTAAATCCTTAAAAGTTCATTACAATGTTCTTTGATTTCAGGAACGCTTCCACTATCAGAAAACAAATAACCTCTTTTACCAAAATCAATCATCGTATTTTTATTTTCGATAGCCCATTGCATTTGCTCAGAAAGGCTATTTGAATTTCGATGATCAAACAATAATCCGTTAACTTTATGTTCAACATATTCTGCCATCCCTCCGTAATTTGCTGTAATAACAGGAATATGACATGCTTGCGCTTCATGAATAACTAATGGCGAGTTCTCTCCCCATATTGAAGGAACAACAATACAGTCTACTTGAGAGAATACTTCATCGGCAAGATTTTTATTTACATACTCACCTTTAAACTCAATAGGAAGTCCTATTTCCTTTGCTTTATCTACTAATTCTTTGGTTGTTCTCTGATCTTTCCAGCCCCAAATTTTCAAAGATGCTTTTCCTTTTAATTTCAAAAAGGCTTCAATTAATAAGTTAACACCTTTAGCAGGGATGTGTGTGCCAATATACCCGAAAGTAAAGAATTCCGTTTCTCCTTTCTTTTCCGTTGGAGTTAAATATTGTAATGGAAAACCATAATCTAAAAATTGAATTTTATTTTCAGAAACCCCAAACTGATTAACGAATCTATCCTTTAAGTAATTTGATGGTGCAATAAACAAGTCCACTTTATCTGTAATTTCTTTTGTCTCCTTCATTCGGTTGCCAATCCAATTACTCCAAAAGAAAACATCTGCTTCTTTATTTTCTTCTTGCCCTGTGAAGTAAGCATTGTAACAGTTTGTCGCACATTTTGTATTCTCTTGTTTGTCGCACAACTGGAGGTTATTAGGGTTGCCGAAGTTCCTTTGTAAAAATTGTCCACGAGGACACATTAACCAAAAGTCATGAAGAGTAAATACAATTGGAATGTTTTTATTTTTTAATATATCAATAAACCCTGTTGAAAGGTGATTTAAATGTCCAACATGCGCAACATCCGGATTTATATCATTCAGCAAACTCCAAAAGATAATGTCTAATTCAGTATGCCGAAAGCCATCCTTCCCCTGCGCCATATTTGCTAAATAAACCATAAGGTTTTCATTTATCTGCACTTTTCTAATTGTAAAGTCAGGTAGGTAAGGGTTCTCCTCTCTTGTAAAAACAAATACTTGATTCGTTTTCGCCAATTCTTCGCAGACTGATTGGCTATAAACCTCTGAACCTGCGTTATACAATGGCGGATAGCCATGAATGATTTTTACTATTTTCATTTAATTAATAATTTGAAATTCAGTTTCTTTTTCTCTCGTAAATAAATAATGTGTGTGGTCGCACCAATAGACTGTAGTTAATTGCCTTTTATTTATAACAACCACAAGACAGTTTTTCGCACTCTCCAATAGTCCTTTCTCTTGCAAAAATGTTGGTGTAACTATTGCGATCTTCTTTGCCCTTATACTTTTAGTAATGAATGGCAAAATTCTGTATAGTAGTTTGTCTTCAATTTTTCTATCCCACTGAGTGAAGAGAAAATGCTCTGACTTGTAATATTCTAAGATTTGATTTTTCATCTTGAACTTAATTTGATACGAAGTAATGAATTTACTGTATTGGTATTTTTACAGGTAAATATTTAACCCTATATTTGTCAAATAATTGACAATAAAAATGAGTGATATATTATATACTGGTGGCGAAAAAAGACAAGAGGCTTTCAAAAAGCTTAAAGTCTTCTTGTTAAATCCTGGAATGTTCTCTCTTATGGTAGTTGGTTCAAGAGGATCAGGGAAACACTATGCAATTGAAAGTGCATTTGACGACAATTCAAAATCACTTAACACAAAGGACAAGGAGACATTATGTGCCAAGAAATTAGTTTTCATTTCAGAAGTAGAAATTGCCACCGAAAAAAAGGAATTAAATGCTTTGTTAAAGAAAAATGAATTTAATACTCTTGTAATCGAGGATGTAGAAAAGTTAAGTGCCGAACAACAAGATATTCTATTTAACGCCCTTTCTACAACTGACGGACGATTTGGTATAGGTGAAAAATTTAACGTTAGAATTGTATTTACGTCATCTAAAGATCTTGAGCTATTACGAACCGGAGAAGCTGATTTAACTGGGTTATTTTGGGATAGGATTAGCCAGTTAATTATCGAATTCCCTTCTTTTAAAATGGAGAGTTCTGATATCTTAAATGATTTTTATGAAACATGGAAGAAGATGAAATTCTTTACAATTGAGAAATACAAAAGCTTGTCAGGTGTCCCTAAAAATGTAACTCTTGAGAAGTTTCTTGAAGACAATGCAAATCAATTTGATGGTGGTTTTAGAGACTTAGACAAAATAGCTTGCTTATATTTTAATTATAGAATATTCCATTATGAGGAGAAGAAGAAGATAATTGAGGAGACTGAGAAGTTAGTAATGAAAAGTGTTGTTAACGATTTTATTGGCAAATCTCAACTCCAAGATAATGCAAGCAACGACTATAGTATTTTTAGATTTGATGATGGTTTAAACAAAGATCAACTGCTTGCCAAGTATAAAATTCAATTAAGAAATTGGGCAGTTAAGAAGTTTCATTCGGTTGCTAATGCCGAAAAGAAACTTGGTTTCAAACCAGGATCAATGAAGAACTATGTTGAAGGAAAAGCTACTCAATTGCAGAAAAAAG
>Ga0208755_100476_pt1 | contig 10194 bp, 11 predicted proteins | sample LakWasMet57_HOW8_2_FD_183891 | JGI IMG/M metagenome (GOLD analysis project Ga0208755, IMG submission 183891) | Freshwater sediment methanotrophic microbial communities from Lake Washington under simulated oxygen tension - Sediment Metagenome... | ecosystem: Environmental > Aquatic > Freshwater >... | reverse complement strand
ATTTTCATTTTGCAAAAGACTAAAAAACATTTATCTTTAAATAAACGTTTCGGCAGACAGTGTTTCATAAGCCGCACTGGGCAAGGCCGCAAAACGTTAGGGGTAATGCGCCAGGACTACTTCTCGACATAACTTACCGTCGGACAAACAGAATGAAACAATTTGAAGAAAAAATAGAGACACTTTTTAATTACATTCATGAATATGGTGTACAAAATGTTTCATTTGACTTCAAACAAAATCCCGAAAACTTTACGGAAGACCAAAGGAAAGAGTTCACTCGCTTCGTTCACAAAGGCTTTCGATTAGGACAGGAGCTTATACTAAAAGAGCTCATTGACATAGAGACGCAATTAAAAGTCAAAAATGATGAACTAAAGGAGCATAAAAGAAACAAAGCCAAGGATCTTCAAAGCAAAATAAATCGGGAAATAGCTGAATTAAAATATCAAGACTTAGTTCTCCGAAATTTCGCAGACTTTATTGTTTGGCAAGTATGCCGAAATCAATACTACATTGTTAGAAGATTTTCTTCCGGTGTTCGAAATCGCCCAAGCTTATTAAATTCCAATATTGAAACTGTAATTGCCACAGTAAAACATTACCACGACAAAGATGAAGATTGTTTTGCGTTAATGGCTGACATAACTGGGTTACTTGACATTGGGGACATTTTGCTAATTAAGGATGGACAAATTCAACACATTGAAGTAAAAGAAGGAGTTGTAAATAAAGAAATACTCAACCTTATAGAAAATTTCACGCCTGAAGAAGCGGACAAAAAAATTAATTCGGCAGCAAATCCAAAAGAGTTCTTAAAACACTTTGACAGAACACTAAAACAAATGGAAAAAGGAATTAAGGCGATCGATTTACTTAAGAATGAAGAGGGCCCCGATCCTTTCCGAAAATCTAACGTCAAAATTAGAGAAACGAATGCGGAGATGAAACAATACTACGACGTAATGTTTGAAATGCTGGAAACATTAAATACTAAAGACTGGGCATATCAAGTTATCGAAAATGTGATTCTTATTGGAATGTATAAAAATAGTTTTTTGCCTCTTGGCGAGGAACTCATTCAGCATATATCTAAGGAAATTTCTCAAAAAGAATATCCAGTTTTTTCCTATCACGAACAATTGTTTGCGCCGTTTAAACAACCAATATTTTATAAGCCGTTCGGAAAAGAAGTTCTTTTTGATATCATTTTTGGAAGACTTAAGATTGTATTACTTATTAACTTTGACAACCTTGTTGAGTTTTTCAATATAAATGGTGTCGAAGCTCGATGGTTATCCAGAAAAGAAACAGCAGCTATCGTTGACAAGAATAAAGAAACCAAACCCTTCATATTTGAAAACAGAGCAATTCAGGTTAAAGTCGGCGGAAAAGAAATTGTACTTGGTGACACCTTCATTATAAGACTGATATTTGACAATTTATATCCCTCAGCTTTAATTGAAATGTACAAGGACACACCACTCGACAAACAAGAATAATACTGTGTGTGGCGCACAACCCCTAACAGCACCTACTTGCAATTTTTTGCGGGTTAGCGCTCAAATGTGTAAATTCGACTTAGCAAAAAACTGCAAGTAGCTGCAAAACGTTAGGTTCAAGTGGCGGGACATTCCGCCGGACAAAAGTTAGACGTAAATTAAATGAAAAGAATAGTAAAAATAATTTTGCTGACAATTGGGGGTCTTTTGCTAATTATTCTAGCACTATGGACTATCCTTTTCGAAATTCCGAATATTCAACAACGCTCAATAAATGACAATACTATCGGCAACATCGACTTATACGAAAAGGCGGCCGATCAAATAATCTCAAACATTGACACTCTAAAAATAAAATACAAAAGAAAACACAAAAATCAATTTCTGAATTCTATTGCTGTCATTCCCGAGCATAAAAAGGTAGCGAACATCACTAAAGAAATAGTTGACCGACAAAAATATTTTTATATTGACTCACTGCTCATGTCTAATACTGCATATGCAATTTTTATTAATGCTGACAGCTCAATTTATTTTCTGACTGAAACCTACGGTAATTCTGCCCCTGGTAGAAGAAGTTATGCTCATTTTGTATGCTTTGATCCACATTATCATACATCGACAATAAAATTCCTAAAAGACAATGACATTGTAAATCAAGAGGAAATCAAGCCTAACTGGACCTATTCTGTTATCCAAATTAACTAAAACGTTCAACATCAGACACGTCAACATGACGTATCTGTGTGCCGCCACCAGTAACCTAACAGCAAGCCATAGCGCAATGCGGGCGGACGTGCAAGGCTTTTGCAAATTCAAGGTCGCTTCGCGAATTGACATTTTCATTTTGCAAAAGACTAATAAACATGTATCTTTAAATTAACGTTTCGGCAGACAGTGTTTCATTAGCCGCACTGCGCAAGCTTGCCAAACGTTACCAGCAACAAAGGCGGACATTCCGTTAGACAAAAAACATCTCAGTTGACAAAAAAATGACGAAACAAAAAATCATACTCGCTGACATTCTAGTTGCACTCATTTGGACAATGCTATTATTTTTTTTCGGAAAAATTTATAAAACTGAAGCTGCTCATCTTGACATCAATCCAATATATTTAATTTCTTTTACAATCATTCTTACCTTAATTCCTTTTTACATTTACTTTTACGTTACAAAAAAACCTGGTCAAATTCTTGTGTTGACCGTTTTGACAATTACTGTTTCGACAACACTAAGTATAAGCACTGTAGACGCCTTTATTTCCTATTTACAAAATAAATATTATGACGGCTCCGCAATGGGCTGGACATTTAAATTTAGGTGGCTTGACTTAATATTAATTAATTTATTCTCCCTGACAATAATAGAATTAACAAGTAAAGCATTAAATAAAATTAACGGCAGACACGCAAGCAGAGTTTAATCTGTGTGCGCCTTTGCAGACTGGTAACACAGGTCTTGCACCATTTTTTGCGTGTTAGCGCTCAAATGCGTAACTTGACAAAGCAAAAAACGGCGCAAGGCCTGAGAACGTTATAAGTAATAGGGCGGACTAATTCCGTAATACAAATGTTCGGACTTTTTAAAACAAAAAATAACGACAAGGACGTCACAACAAACCCTGACATTCTTTTTGACTCTGACGTGCCGACATCAGAAATAAAAGTACATGGACTCAAACTTAATGACAAAGCTGAATTAATTCCTACAGACTTAGTTTTAACAACAACATTTGAAAAATATCCTGCTGATGGACTTCGTTACGAAAATGGCGGAACGAGAGGGTCTTGGAGAAACAATAAAGTTTTTTATCAATCCACAAACGGAGAAAAAGAATATTTGCTCGCAGACAGAATAAAATCCGTTCTCGAGTTTGGCGGTATTTTACACATGAAATCTGGAGCGAAATATGTAATCCGTGACAGAACAATAATCGGAATTGGAATTCACGGGTATATAGTTGAGGCTTACCAAAAAATAAATAAGGACAGTATCCAAAAACAATTCGGTAAGACTTCAATAGTTAAGGAAGACTATGAACAAACTGACGGAGAACTCTGGAATACAACTTATGTTTACGAGAACCGAAACATTGCTGTAAACTTCTTTCATCCAGACAATAAAATAAGTCATATCAATATCGGACAATTCCCTTATTCTGTAGACTCCCCAACATGACGTATCGATCTGTGTGTCGCCCTGCTACTTATAACAGCAAGCAAGCCCAATTTGCGCAGACGAGGTAATAGCTTTTGCAAAATATTTCGGCAGACAAGTTTTTTCATTTTTGCAAAAGCAACAAACATTAGTATCTTTAAACAAACATTCGGTAGACAAGTGTTCCAAACTGCAAACTGGGCTTGCTTGCAAACCGTTAGGTGCAAGTGGCGGACTGACATTCCGTAAGACAAAAAATCAACAGTAATTATGACGAAGACCTTAATAATATTTTTCTTTTTAATCCCGACACTATTGTTTCCTCAAAAGAAGAAAACGAAAAAGAAAGAAAAGGATTCACAGAACTTTTGGACGATTGGGGTTCTTGGCGGAAGTAATATTTATAATGCAAATCCTAAAATTTGTTCGCAGACAAATTTTATTGGACTTGACTGTTCCTTTCACGTTAATGCAGATCCAAGACATTACGGTATCCATAGATTTGATACTCGATATATCTTGCCGACAGCCAGTAAGGTAAACGACAGCATTTCATATTCTTTCAATTCATTTTCCGGTTCTTATTCTTTGGGGCGCGACCTAATTACGAAAAAGCATTTTAGGTTGCCTTTTTTATTAGGTTTTACCTGCGGACAAACCAACCTAAAAACAAATAATAATCATACTTATAAAAACAATATTCTTGCGCCTAAAGCCTCTATTCAGACATGCTTTATGTTTAGCAGAGTCATTTGCACCCTTGGCTTTGAATATAGCTACGACGTTTCTCATTCAATTTGGTCACCAAAAATCGACAGCCCTTTAATTACAAATTTCAATCAGACCTGTATGACAGCTTATTTTTCTCTAGCTTTTCGTCTCTCAAAACAGTAATTACTTTTAATAGCAGACACGTCAACGTGACGTATCTTTGTGCTGCCACCAGACACCTAACACGGGGCAATTGCGTCAGCGGGCGGACGGGCGCATCGCATAGCCAATTTATTGTCTGGCCGACGCCAGATTTTTTTTGCATTTGGCTTTGCTAATAAACATTGGTATCTTTAAACAAACATTTTAGGGTATAGACAGGTGAAGCTTTGTAAGCCCGCCGAACGCAAGCCCCGAAAACGTTATGTTCAACCAGCCGGACGAAACTAAAAAAAATCACTTTAGACAAAATATATGATCATTTCAATAAATCAGCGTGGTGACAAACATTTTGTGTATAAAGACCTTAAATCCGAAAACCAATTGCACGACTACCTTGTTCAGGACATAGGTAGTAAATGGTCATGGAGAGGAAATGAAGCAAAAGTATTCGACAGAGATGGGAATGAGGTTGCTTATATTTATTATAAACTTAAAATATTTTCCAAATCACGATTAAGAATTGTTCTTAAACTTGAAAAGATTGAATTTAATTTATTAATAAACAACTGGACATTCAAGGACATTTTTTTAAACTTTAATTACCATAACTCTTCGTATATCATGCAAACGCATAAAGGACATTTTCGTTCGCTTTTTAAAAACAATGTCCAAGTGGCTGCGTTTGACAAAAAAGCAGTCAGTTATCTTGATCGCGATTCTTTCAAAATTTCAGCAAACAGTGACGAAAATCTAATTTTTTTAATTTGTTTAGCTTTATACGACGACATTGGAATTTATAGCGATGGTGCTGCGGCTACTTTCAATACCGGACAACTATTTGGGACGAAAGCTCCCTTAGAGGGACAGTGGAGACCAAGCAAAACATAACTATGTGCGGCTGGCAAAACATAACACGGGGCAATTGCGTCAGCGGGCGGAACTGCGCATCGCAAAGCCAATTTATTGTCTGGCCGACGCCAGAACTTTTTTTTCATTTGGCTTTGCTAATAAACATTTGTACATTTAATAAACATTTTAGGGTATAGACAGGTGATGCTTCGTAAGCCCGCCGAACGCAAGCCCCGAAAACGTTAGCGGTAAGCCACCGGACAGACTACAAAAAAGCAGACAATTAAATAGCATTGGAAAATTTCCCAAATATTCAAGCCGGACGATTCGTGGTATTGTTTCTTGACAAAAAAACAGGACACGTTTATGACATCGATCTAAATATCTTCGACGACAATACCGCGGACAAACAAAAAGTTTATGCTGTGTTAAATTCACTCGACGACGCAAAAGACTATGCCGACAAAAAAATTAAGACCGATCATCGAGCTCACCTTGACTTTGGTTATTTAATTTATGACCACAATCAAATCGTCGTTGTAAATAAAGACCATCATCTTTAGTGCATGCGGACACGCACCGAGACGTAGCAGGGTGCGGTGGCCAACCACTAACAGCGGTCTTGCCCAATGCGGGCGGACATGCAAGGCTTTTGCAAATTTAAGGTGCGCTGAAGCGCATTTTTATTTTCATTTTGCAAAAGACTAATAAACAGTTATCTTTAAACAAACGTTTCGGTAAACAGTGTTTCATAAGCCGCACTGGGCAAGGCCGCAAAACGTTAGTGGTAAGCCACCGGGACAAATCTCGGCAGACAAAAAACATTTCGGTAGACAAAAATGAAATATAAACCATTTTCCTTTCGACCTGTATTTATTGACCTATTATTATTTGCATTGACAATTGCAGTTATCGGGCCAATTTGTATTTTACTAACAATGCTAATCCATGGACAAGCAGAAGGCACAATCGGACTTAGTATTTACTTTTCTCTTCCGTTAATCCCAATTTGCTTTTATTTAATTCGCAGACAATTTAACTGGCGATTGACATTAATTCATATTTTGCTGACATCAATAATTGTGTTCTGTTTGCTCTATTGTACTGCAAAATTGTTGGACTTTGTTGTTCCCGACGAAATGGGACCAGAATTAAATTGGGTAATGTGGCCTTCATTAATAATATATTTTGTTTTGACAAAACATACATTAGACTCATTGACCAATAAAATGGTAATGGACAACAAAACTTAAACTGTGTGCGGTGGCCAACCACTAACACCTACTACGCGACCATTTTTTGCGTGTTAACGCTCAAATGTGTAACTTGACAAAGCAAAAAACGGACGCGTAGTAGGAAAACGTTACAAGCAATAGGGCGGACAGCCTTTTCGGCAGACGAAAACATTTACACTACGACAATAATATTAACCATTAAACGTTAATTTACAATGACAAAAACTTTAAGAATATTCTTTGTTCTATTCGCTTTGACAAAAGCATCATTCGGACAAATTTGCACAGCAAATTACACCTACTCTGGTTCCGCAGACACGCTTACTTTTACTAATCTTTCAATTGTATCAAACGGACACTATTATTGGAGTTTTGGTGACGGTGACGGTTCAAACCTCGCTAATCCTAAACATAAATTTCCAGACGACGGACAGTATTTAGTTACTTTGTTTTGCCATGACACTATTTCAAACTGTTCTAACTACATTGAAAAAACAATAACAATAAATAAACCCGACACAATTTCATGCAATCTTTTTTATACAGACACAATTATTGGTGTCAGCTATCAAGTAACAAATTTAACAACAGGTTGCAACTCTTATTATACAACAAGTGGAGACGTTGGACCCTGCTCTAATTCACTTAACTGTTGGTTCGGTGGCGGATGGGAATCTGCTCTTTTTGTTTCCAAAATGAAAGCTCTACACTCAGACACAATTTCTTATAAAATATTTAAAGAGTATTTTCAAACCGTAAAATTTCGTTATTCTTCAAATGTCAATTACCAAAATTGTTCTGCAAATTTTGAAGTTTCTATAAACTATCAGACAAATGGTGCATTGGTTACATTTGCCGCAATGAATAGAAATGCAACTGCATATCAATGGGAAATAGTTGGTTTCGGTAATCCAATTTATATCACCACGCCGACCATGAGTCATTTATATCCTTACCCCTCTGCTTTTGAAAAAACACATCCTTGGTTGGTTGTTTTGCGGACAAACGATGCCATTAATAATTGTGGGGACACTATAACTCAATCCATTCTAATCCAAAATCCTAATTACTCCATTCTAGCTGGTATTAAAGAATTTAACAAATCGAATTTTTCTATCTTCCCAAATCCAGCCAATAGTTTTATTACCATCGACATGGAAAATTATTCCGACCAAAATAGCCAAGTATCAATCATTAATTCTCTCGGACAAAATATTTATCAAGGCATATTATCAAATAAAACTACCACCATAGACCTTTCAGGTTATATAAGCGGACTTTATATTTTAGAAATAAAATCGGGCGACAGTGTCTCAAGAAAAAAAATTATTAAGCAATAAGTTTCTTTAAAAGCAGACACCGACAAGAGAACAAATTATTCTGTGTGCGCCCTACAGCTTGTAACAGCAAATAAACGTAAGCGGGCGGACTCGGTCATCGTTCGCGTACAATTTTAATGGTCGCTTCGCGGACTTTTTTTTGCGGCTCACTAATAAACATGTATCTTTAAATAAACATTTGTGCATATAGACAGAGGAAGTTTCAAAAGCCCGCCTTACGTCTATTTGCGAAACGTTAGTACCAATAGGGGCGGACAAAACTCCATTAGAAAAAACTGTAACTTCCGACACATAATATTTAATGACAAATCAAATGTTCATTTTACAAGCAGCAATGGGAGCAGGAATTCTTCTTCTAATCATAAACGTTGCTATTGTTTTAGTTGGACTTCCGACCTTGACAATTATATTGACAAACAAATTTGAGAGAAAAAAAGTTGCGCTCAAACCAGACTTGACAACCTTTGAACTATTCTTAGTTATTTTCAAAGCCTTTGTTTGCGCAATATTAATAACAGCAGGACTATTAGTCGTTATTAATTTTATTTTTTATATAAGTATTGACTTAAGTATAAGTTAATTTACTCACCAATTATTCAGCGGACACGTATCTTGACGTGTCCTGTGGGCGCCCCTACTCGGTACTAACAGCAAGCAATTGCGCAATGCGGCATTTCGGCACATCGCAAAGCAAATTTTTGCCGGCCGACGCCGGAACTTTTTTTCATTTTGCTTTGCTAATAAACATTTGTACATTTAATAAACATTTGTAGGTATAGACACAGGAAGTTTCAAAAACCGCACTGCGCAAGCTTGCAAAACGTTATAAGCCATTTTAGACATGACATTTAAAATTTTGACAAGGACAGAAATGTCTAACAATTATTCAGGTATTTCAATTAACGAATATATTCCTGACACTGACGCAGACGAAGAAAAAATAATTGACGGCTTTTTAACCCTAGACAACTTTAAACATGAGGACTTTTATTCGGTAATCCGTTTTAGTGAAAACACAAAAAACTTTCTTGGACACGCTATAAACCTAGACAAGGTATCACATAAAGACTTCAAAGTTCTAACCAAATCCGAACTACTAGAATTTTTCGATAAACTGTGGCCAAAGGAAAACATTCTTCCCTTAGACAAACTAAACATACACTTACTTGACAAATTTTGTTCAATAATAAAACAGACGCCGACAGACAAATTTTATTTAATTGCACGAGAATTTTTTGATCTTACAATAGGAGAAAATGCGGTAATGGTTGACGAGCGTTTACAGTTCGACATTACAATATATAATCCCTATTGCCTAATTATTTGGTTTGACAAAAAAACACTTAATGTATGCGAATACCTTTCAGACTAAAAAACGGCTTATAACAGCAAATAAACCCAAGCGGGCGGACTCGGTCATCGCAGCGGTTTGACAAATTTGCGTGCTTCGCACTATTTTTTGTTCCGCTGCTAAAAAACATTTATCTTTAAATAAACGTTTCGGCAGACAGTGTTTCATTAGCCGCACTGGGCAAGGCCGCAAAACGTTATGTGCAATACGCGCGGACATTCCGTAAGACAAAACAATCATCCTTGACAATAGAACAATTACATAATAAACTGACAGAATTAAAAGTACCGGCGGACGCTTATTATTTGCACGGACTATATGGCTCGACAGACGACAACGACAAACTCGCTCTGACAATTAGAATGGGTAAACATACGGTCGAGTATGATGTTTATTTTAAAGAGCGCGGACAACAAGACTCAATCGCAGTTTTTTATACCGAAGATGAGGCTTGCAATTATCTTCTTAAAAAAATCGTTGACAATTTTACTTTCGAAAAAATCCAAAAAATTGACGGACTTTCTGGTATGACAGTTAACGAACGACTTTACGTCAGCGGACTTATGAACGAATTTGATATTGCAAAACAAAAAGACAAGACGAGGGCGAAGGAAATTTTAAGATGGTTAAGAGTTGACGAAAAATCAATTCAGCAAATATTACAGTAAACAGGCGGACACGTAAGCGTGTCGTACCTGTGTGGCGCTTAAAGCACATAACAGCGGTCTTGCCCAATGCGGGCGGACGTGTAAGGCTTTTGCAAATTCAAGGTGCGCTGAAGCGCAAATTAATTTTCATTTTGCAAAAGACTAAAAAACATTTATCTTTAAATAAACGTTTCGGCAGACAGTGTTTCATAAGCCGCACTGGGCAAGGCCGCAAAACG
>Ga0208755_100474_pt1 | contig 10273 bp, 6 predicted proteins | sample LakWasMet57_HOW8_2_FD_183891 | JGI IMG/M metagenome (GOLD analysis project Ga0208755, IMG submission 183891) | Freshwater sediment methanotrophic microbial communities from Lake Washington under simulated oxygen tension - Sediment Metagenome... | ecosystem: Environmental > Aquatic > Freshwater >... | reverse complement strand
TTTTTCGTCTAAAGACTTGTAATCTTTATGATTTACGGCAACAATAACACCATCGTAGCCTTTACCAAGTTTATTTAAACCAAACCCATATTCATGTTTTAATTCCTCACTATCTGCGTGTGGGTCAACAATCTCAACCTTTACGCCAAACGATTTTAACTCTTTTACAATATCAGCTACTTTACTATTACGAATATCGCTTACATCTTCTTTAAACGTGGCGCCCATTACCAGTACTTTTGATTTAGAAAGATTTTTTCCGGCAGCCACAATACGCTTTACACAAGTTTTAGCTACATAAAATCCCATACTATCATTTACGTAACGACCGCTATTAATAACGCGTGCATGGTAACCCATTTCTTCTGCCTTGTAAGTTAAGTAGTAAGGATCTACACCTATGCAATGACCGCCAACTAAACCCGGAGAGAATTTCAAGAAATTCCATTTGGTTCCGGCAGCCTCCAAAACGTCATAGGTATTAATTCCAATACGCGAAAAAATAATTGATAATTCGTTCATTAATGCAATATTCACATCACGTTGAGTGTTCTCAATAATTTTTGCTGCCTCTGCTACTTTAATGCTCGAAGCACGGTGTGTTCCAGGCTCAACAATAATTTCGTAGGTTTTTGCAATGTTTTCTAAACTTTCTTTATCGCAACCTGATACAATTTTTAAAATTTTAGTAATTGTGTGTTCTTTATCACCCGGATTAATACGCTCTGGTGAATACCCCACTTTAAAATCTTTTACAAATTTTAAGCCAGAGTGTTGTTCTAACACAGGTATACAATCTTCTTCGGTACACCCCGGATATACTGTAGATTCATACACCACATAATCCCCTTTTTTAAGCACTTTACCAACTGTTGTAGAGGCGCCAATTAAAGGTTTTAAATCGGGTAAATTATGCTCATCAATTGGAGTTGGAACCGCAATAATAAAAAAGTTTGCTTTTTTTAGATCTTCTAATTTATGTGTGAAAGAAATATCTGAACCTGCAAAATCTTTTTTAGTTAATTCCTGACTAGGGTCTATTCCTTTTTTCATCATATTAACGCGCTTTTCGTTAATATCAAAACCAATTACTTTTACTTTTTTTGCAAACGCAAGAGCAATTGGTAAACCAACATAACCTAAACCAATTACGGCAACAGTAGCCTCTTTTTTTAATATTTTATTATAAATCATAATTATTGAATTTTTTCATAATCTACTCCGTTAAAACGAGCAGTTACTTTATATTTGTATGGTTGTAATGTGATAATCTCTTTTAAAGGGTATTTATCTGTAGTAAATTTCTTTTTAATAATAGCACCACCAATTCTAAAATTACTACCATCAAATTTTACATTACCCGAAATATTAAATGTTTTACCGGGTTCTTCTGATTTGTATTCTCCTTGTCCGTTTGATTTAATACTTAAACTTTTTATTTCATCAATACCACAAGAAATACATTTCCAATCACCAATAAAACCAAGTTTATCAGAAGGAATATCCTTTCGGCAAGAAGCAAAAACTACGGTAATTAAACAGATTGCTAAAATTTTAAGTTTGTTTTTCATTTATTTTGATTTTAGATTTTTTATAACAGAAGGCTGGCGGAGCGAATAAATACGTTCAATAATATCAACAACTTTTAATCCCTCAAGAGCATTAGTTGAAATTTTGTTCTTTCCTCGTAAAGTATCTACTACGTTTTCAATTACATTGTGATGATTATTGGCAGAACCTTTATAAGCACCATAATCATTTGCAGGATTGGTTTCTTCTAACTTAGGCATTACATAATCTTTAATATTACATACCTCAATCTGATCCATATATTGCCCACCGACTTTAACACTTCCTTTACTACCAACGATTGTTAAAGATGATTCTAAATTTTTGTCCCAAACAGCTGTAGAGTAATTTACACAGCCCATTCCTCCATTTAAAAAATCAAAACTTACAAATCCACTATCTTCAAAAGCAGTTGTTTTTTGATGATTAAAATCTGCAAATTTGGCTTGAATATTTGTGATGTCGCCAAAAACCCAATACATAATATCAATCCAATGACTAAATTGTGTAAACAAAGTTCCGCCATCTAAATCCTCTGTACCCTTCCAGTTACCCGGTTTATAATAGCGGTCATCACGATTCCAATAACAGTTTAATTGAACCATATAGATATCGCCAATAATTTTTTTCTTAACGATATCTTTTAACCAAACACTTGGCGGCGAATATCGATTTTGCATTACACAAAAAACTGTTTTATCGTGATGCAAAGCATCAAAAATAATTTTTTCGCAATCTGCTTTTGTAAGTGCCATTGGCTTTTCTACTACAACGTGCTTATTAGCATCTAACGCCTTTAATGCATGTGTAGCATGTAACCCGTTTGGTGTACATACATTTACTACTTCCACTTCTGGATGTGCCGCTAATAATTCATCAACTGAATTATAAAATTTTTCCTTAAGATCAGTTAATCCTAGTTTTTCTATTGGAAGAGAATCACAAACAGCCACCAATTCACAATCTGGATTTCTTCGAACCATTTCTGCGTGACGTTTACCAATATGCCCTTGCCCTATGACTGCAAACTTAATTTTGTCCATTTTTTAACTTATGCGTTTAACAGTGTTATTTTCTAATTTATATACTTGGCCACTCTCTTTACAAGTAGCTAACCCATCCTTATCAAACTCCAATCTATGGCCATATTCACTCATCCAACCAATTTGGCGGGAAGGATTTCCAACCACTAAAGCATAATCCGGAATATGTTTTGTTACCACTGTTCCTGCACCAATAAAGGCAAACTTACCAATATCATGACCACAAACAATTGTAGCATTAGCACCTATTGAGGCGCCTTTACCAACATGTGTTTTAGCATATTCTGATTTACGATTTATCGCGCTTCGTGGGTTTATTACATTTGTAAATACCATACTTGGTCCCAAAAAAACATCATCATCGCAAGTAACCCCGGTGTAAATTGAAATATTATTTTGAGCTTTTACATTGCTTCCAAGCACTACGCCCGGCGATACTACAACATTTTGTCCGAGATTACAGTTTTTGCCTAATTTACAATTAGACATAATGTGGGAGAAATGCCAGATCTTAGTACCCTCACCTATCTCACATCCTTCATCAATAACAGCAGTTGGGTGCGCAAAATAATTTTTAGTTTCCATAATAAAAAGGACTACAAAAATAATAAAATTGAGGGGATAGAAAAATATAATTCCAATTTTAATTTAAAGCCCTAAAATAAAGGCAAAAGGGCAATATTTTAATATATTTGTCGTTACTTTTATCACTATGAAATTTAACTACAAAAACTACCTTCCACATGGCATTGCCATTGTAATTTTCGCCATTATCACCTTAATTTATTTTAAACCTCTTTTTAGCGGTAAAGAGCTAAAACAAGATGATATTGCTCGCCATAAGGGCATGAGTAAAGAAATAGTGGACTATAGAAACACGCACCACTCTGAGCCACTTTGGACCAATTCGATGTTTGGAGGAATGCCCGCTTATCAGATATCTACACTTTATCCCGGCAATTGGATTGGCAAGTTGGACAATGCTTTTAAGCTATATATCCCATTACCTGCGGGTTATTTATTTTTGTATTGTTTAGGTTTTTTTATTCTTTTATTATGTTTGGATGTTAACCCTTGGCTTGCCCTTATTGGTGGTGTGGCTTATGGCTTAAGCTCTTACTTTTTAATTATTTTAGAAGCAGGGCATAATTCAAAAGCAAATGCTTTAGGGTATTTACCGGCTTTACTTGGTGGCGTAATATTATTATTTAGAGGTAAACCATGGCTAGGCTTATCAATTACTGCCCTATTTACTGCTATGGAATTAAATGCTAACCACGTTCAAATTTCTTATTATGGCTACATATTAATTGGTTTTGTAATTGCCGGTTATTTTTTCGTTCACCTTAAGGAAAAAAAATTAAGTGCCTTTTTTAAAGGATTAGCTTTCTTTTTAATCGCCACTTTAATTGGAGTGCTTCCTAATTATGCCGGCCTTTCTACTACCAACGAATATGGAAAATACAGTACCCGCGGAAAATCGGAACTTACTGTAAATGCTAAAGTAAAAATGAACGATAAAACTCCACTAAGCCTAGATGGTAAAGGAGGAGCTGCCACACAAAATGAAATTGTTGATGAATCAATTAAAACAAAACACGAAAAAAACACAACCAGCGGTTTAGATGAAGACTATGCTACACAATGGAGTTATGGTATTGGAGAAACATTTACCTTTTTAATTCCAGATTTTAAAGGTGGGGCAAGCGCGAGTGTTAGAAGTGCAGATGGCGACGCCTTAAAAAAAGTAAATCCAGATTTTAGAGAACAAGTTGCTAATAGCAGTGCTTACTTTGGCGACCAACCATTTACAAGCGGGCCGGTTTATATTGGTGCTATTATTATTTTTCTTGCATTGCTCGGCATGTTTGTAGTTAAAAATGCTATTAAATGGCCAATATTTTTAGCCACCGTTTTAACAGTAGCCTTAGGGTGGGGAAGTAATTTTATGGGCTTAACAGATTTTTTTATGCATAACATACCAGGTTATAATAAATTTAGAGCCGTGAGTATGATTATGGTAATTGCAGAACTTACTTTGCCTTTACTTGCTATTTTAGCGATAAACGAAATTATTAAAATTAAAAATTGGGAAGAGAAGATTAAACTTAGTTTAATAAACAAAGAAGTCTCGCTAAAAAAACTAGTTATTATTTCGGTTTCGGTTGTTGGCGGATTTTGTGCTTTATGTTATTTAATGCCAGATGCGTTTAATACTTTTCATGCTTATGGCGAAGAACAACAAATGATACAGCAAGCTGTAAGGGCTGGTAATCCCGAAAATCAAGTAAGACCGTATATTGCTGAGTTAATGCCGCAATTAGAAATTGCCCGTAAAGCTATTTTTAAAGCAGATGCATTACGTTCTTTAATTTTTATTTTATTAGGTTTTGGAGCTATGTTTTTATACTTCACAAACAAATTAAAAAAAGAATTATTTTTTGCCGCTATGGGTATATTTATCTCAATAGATTTATGGACAGTTGCTGCAAGATACCTAAACGACAAATCGTTTGTTACTAAAGAGCAAAATCAACAAAGTTTAGTTGCTAAAACAGAAGCGGATGAAGAAATATTAAAAGATCCTGCCTTAGATTACCGTGTTTTAAATTTAACCGTGAGCACTTTTAATGATGCCGCCACCTCATACTACCACAAATCTATTGGTGGCTATCATGGTGCTAAACTAAAAAAATATGCCGAGTTAATTGAGTTTCATATTGATAAAGAGGTTAACGCATTTTATAAAGATGCTGGCAAAGCTTTTGCAAGCGATAGTGCCATGCGTGCTTTATTTGGAAGTTTAAATGTAATTAACATGCTAAACACAAAGTATTTTATCATTCCCGGTGGCGAAGGTCGTGGTGAAATTCCGTTAAAAAATACTGAAGCAAATGGTAACGCCTGGTTTATAAAAACAATTTTTACAGTACCAAATGCAGACGATGAAATTGTTGGCTTAGGTAAAATAAATACAAAAACTCAAACCATTATGCAATCGAATTTTAAAACAGAGCTTGGATTAAAAGATACTTATAACGGAGATGGAACTATCAAATTATTGTCATACCAACCAAACGAATTAGTTTATGAAACCGATTCTAAGTCAGAAGAGTTTGCTGTATTTTCAGAGATATATTACCCGAAAGGATGGAACGCCTACATTGATGGGCAATTAAAACCTTATGCCGGTGTAAATTATGTGTTGAGAGGTATGCCTATTCCTGCCGGCAAGCACAAAATTGAATTTAAGTTTGAGCCAACAACTTATAAAAATGGTAACAGTATTGCCATGATAGGTTCTATACTATTGTTAATTACAGTTGGTGCGGGTTTTTATTTAAATAAAAAGAACAACGTTATTGTTAGTTAAATTGGAAAAAAGATTAAAAATTAAGGATTGAAGATTAAAGAACAACCTGTAACTTTATAATTGAAATAAACAAATACACTAAAATAAAATTTAAAATTATGGCATTAGAAATTACAGACGCAAACTTTGAAGAGTTAGTATTAAAAAGCGACAAACCGGTATTATTAGATTTTTGGGCAGAATGGTGTGGTCCTTGCCGCATGGTTGGTCCAGTGGTTGAAGAATTAGCTAAAGATTACGATGGCAAAGCTGTTGTAGGAAAAGTTAATGTAGACTTAAATTCTGGCATTAGCGCAAAGTATGGTATTAGAAATATCCCTACTCTATTGTATTTTAAAGGTGGGGAGGTTGTAGATAAACAAGTTGGTGTTGTACCAAAAGCTGCATTAGCCACTAAGTTAGATGCTCAAATGTAATCTTAAATTAAACACAAATAAAAAGCCCGGTACAATAAATGACCGGGCTTTTTTTATTAAACAAAACTATAATTTAAAACAAAACCCCTTCGTTAATACCGAAGGGGTTTTGTTTTAAAAATCTATTTTCTATTAGTCTATTATCACTTTTATTACTTCTGTTCCGTAACTTGTTTTAGTTGAAACATAGTAAATTCCTTTTGCATAATTTGAAACATCAACTTTGGTAGTTTTATCGTTTGTAATTATATTAAGAATAACTCTGCCAGTTACATCCATCATAGTTATTGTTTTTGCATCAGTATTTGGAGTTTCAACAATAAACATTTCACTTGTAGGATTTGGATAAATAGTTATGCCAACTGCATTCATAACTGATTCACGAACTCCTGTACAAGGATCAACAGTTATAGATACAAGGGCAGAATTGCTGCAACCTGTAATCGTATCGGTGTAATTATAGGTTGGAGAAAAATTACCAATAGTAACAGGGTTAAATAAATTTGCTGTCACATTCGTTCCTAAATAACTACCACCAACTGGTATGCCTGATAAAATTATAGCGCTTCCGTTTACACAAACTGTATCATCTGATGCCGTAAAATTTAATACAGGCAATGCATTTACACTAACTGTTGTAACAACTGCATTGCTTAAACATCCTTCTAATGAAGTGCCACTTACTGTGTAAGAAGACGTTACAGAAGGTGTAACTAAAGCATTTCCACTCGAAAAAGTATATGTAGAAGCTCCTGCAGGATTTAATGTTACACTTTGTCCTTCGCAAATTAATGTATCAGAAATTGTAATAATTGGATTAGTATTTACAGTTATTGTCATAACTGCACCGGATACGCTCACACAGCCTTCTAATGAAGTACCTGTTACAGTATAAGATGAAGTTATAGAAGGTGTAACTATTGCATTACCACTTGAATAGCTATAGGTTGAAGCACCACTTGGATTAATTGTGAAACTTTGTCCTTCACAAATAGAAGTATCACTTACTACTATAATTGGATTGGTGTTTACTGTTACTGTTGACACTGCTCCTATAATACTTACACAACCCTGTGCAGATGTACCTGTTACTGTATATGATGAAGTTACACTTGGACTTACAACTGCATTACCACTTGAATAAGTGTATGTAGATGCACCACTTGGAGTTAAGGTAAAACTTTGTCCTTCACAAATTGCGCCATCACCAATAGTTATGATTGGATTAGTATTAACACTAACTGTAGCAACCGCACCTGATACACTAACACAACCTTGTGCAGATGTACCTGTTACAGTATAAGATGACGTAACACTTGGTGTCACAAGTGCATTACCACTTGAATAAGTATAAGTTGAAGCACCGCTTGGATTTAAGGTAAAGGTTTGTCCTTCACAAATAACTCCACCACTAACCGTGATAACAGGATTACTATTTACCGTAACAATTGAAGTAGCACTTAATGCACTAACACAACCTTGGGCTGAAGTCCCCATTACTGTATAGGCAGATGTAGCCGTTGGTGTTACTATTGGTGACCCGCTAGAATAAGTATAGGTTGCTGCACCGCTTGGAGTTAACGTAAAACTTTGGCCTGAACAAATTGCACCATTAGGTATTGTTATAACTGGCTTGCTATTTACAGTAACTGTTGCAACTGCACCAGCTACTCCTACACAACCTTGAGCAGAAGTACCTGTTACAGTGTAGGACGAAGTTATGGTTGGGCTTACTACCGCAGAACCACTTGAGTAAGTATACGTTGAAGCACCACTAGGTAATAATGTAAAACTTTGTCCTTGGCAAATTGCTCCGCTTGAAACAGAAATTGTTGGATTATTATTTACTGTAACTGTTGATGTAGCACTTAAAGCACTAACACAGCCTTGTGCCGAAGTACCCATTACTGTATAGGCAGAAGTAACTGTTGGCGAAACAATTGGCGACCCGCTTGAATAAGTGTATGTTGAGGCACCGCTTGGAGTTAACGTAAAACTTTGGCCTGAACAAATAGTACCATTAGGTATTGTTATAACTGGCTTGTTATTTACAGTAATTGTTGCAACTGCACCAGTTACTCCTACACAACCCTGAGCAGAAGTACCTGTTACTGTATAGGACGAAGTAATTGTTGGGCTTACTACAGCAGAACCACTTGAGTAAGTATACGTTGAAGCACCACTAGGTAATAATGTAAAACTTTGCCCTTGGCAAATTGCTCCGCTTGAAACAGAAATTGTTGGATTAGTATTTACTGTAACTGTTGATGTAGCGCTTAAAGCACTCACACAACCTTGTGCCGAAGTACCCATTACAGTGTAGACCGATGTAACTGTTGGCGAAACAATTGATGACCCGCTTGAATAAGTGTATGTTGAGGCACCACTTGGAATTAATGTAAAACTTTGCCCCTGACAGATAGCGCCACTATTTACAGAAATTATTGGTAAACTATTTACAGTAATTGTTGCTACGGCTCCAACTGCGCTAGCGCATCCTTGAGCCGAAGTACCTGCTACAGTATAAGATGAGTTGGTTGTAGGACTTACTACAGCAGAACCACTAGAATAAGTATAGGTAGAAGCACCACTTGGACTTAAAGTATAACTTTGTCCAAAACAAATTGCAGCACCAGATAGTGCAATTGTTGGTGTTGAATTAACCACAATTGAAATTGTTTTTGAAGTTGGACAACCAGTTGTACCTGTTACCGTATAAATTACTGAAGATAATGGAGTAACGGTTGCGCTGGCACCAACTATATTACCTGGCATCCAAGTATAGGTAGTTGCTCCCGTTGCGTTTAACACAATACTATTACCGGAACATAAAACAGTAGAAGAGGCACTGGCATTAACTGTTGGAGGCGTGCAATTTGATGTTACTGTAATATCATCAACATAAACACCGTCATAGGCATTTCCAATACCATCTCCTGAATTAAAATTAAATCTTACCAGAACATTCATTCCGGAATAAGCATTTAAACTTAAAGTATAAGTACTCCAACCTGCATTTGCATTTATTTGACTATTTGATCCTGCTAAAGTTGTATATGAAGCACCACCGTTTGAGGAAACTTGAACTGATAAAATATCATACGGACAAGTTCCTGAAGTGCCACATTCATTATTTAAACCATAATTAAATGATAAAACTGCGCCGGCAGCAGGTATAGCTATACTATTAGAAGTAAGATTACCACTAACAGTATTACCGCCATTCCCAAACTGACAACCTGCCCCAGAGAATATTGCCGAACCGGATGCTGAGTGTCCTGTTAGGGCGCTTCTCGCACAAGTAGAAGTAAATATCCAATTTCCAAACGATCCGTTTGCCGCTGTCATTTGGCCTAAATTACTTGTAAAGGTTTCGCTAAAAATTACTTGAGCGACATTTTGGTTTGAAACGATAGCAAACATAACTACTAAAAATAGTCGTTTGACGTATGTTAGTAGCAACATTTCAGTTTCTGATTTTGATTTGTAGGTGTTTTTCATAATCATTTTTTTAAATTAATTTATACTTCATTTGATCTAGAGCATTACTAAAAACATTCTAGTTTCGATCATAAAGATATTTGCAGTACTTTTAAAATAATTTACAAGAAATAACACAATCTTACATTTGTAATTATGCTTAAAACATTTTACGAATAAAATAAAGGGATTAGAACTTAAAGGATAACATTTCAATTAGTTATTCCAATTCATATAGAAAACGGATTTTGGCATTTTGAAATACAATTAATGGTTTTTAAAATATAAAAATCATAATTATGTTACAAAATTAAACTAAACAAAAAAGCCTAATCAAAAAACATGACTAGGCTCCTTTCCTTATTTATAATACGGCAATTAAATAATTTTAG
>Ga0208755_100473_pt1 | contig 10293 bp, 8 predicted proteins | sample LakWasMet57_HOW8_2_FD_183891 | JGI IMG/M metagenome (GOLD analysis project Ga0208755, IMG submission 183891) | Freshwater sediment methanotrophic microbial communities from Lake Washington under simulated oxygen tension - Sediment Metagenome... | ecosystem: Environmental > Aquatic > Freshwater >... | reverse complement strand
TACGAATAATAAATTATCTTTTATAGTGCCGCTAAATAGTTGTGAGTCTTGCGAAACTAAACCTAATTGCATTCTTAATTCATTTAAATTAATATCGTTAGAATCGATATTGTTATACAATACCTGGCCTTGATTTGGTTTATATAAGCCTAATAATAATTTAACAAGGGTTGTTTTGCCACTTCCGCTGGTGCCAACAAAGGCAATGGTTTGGCCGCTTTTAATATCAATATTAATGTTTTTAACAGCATAACCATTACTTGTATTATGTGCAAAAGAAACATTTTTAAAATGCACTTCTTTAATTTCGCCAAGAGTAGAAGGGCTTACAGGAACTTCTTCTGAAGGAGAACTCATTAGTTTAGAAAAATTATCCATGCTTACTTTTGTTTCGTTATAAACGGTAATCACGTTTCCTAGTTCTTGCAACGGATTAAAAATAAAGAAGGAGAAGAACATGAGCGTAATAAGGTCTCCAACTTTAATTATTCCATTAAATACAAAACAATACAATGTAAATATCAGCGCTGTTCTAACCAAATGCACTGTTGTGCCTTGAATAAAACTGAGCGAACGCACAAAGCGAACTTTTTTTAATTCTAAACCTAGAATTTTTAAGGTGTTTTTGTTTAATCGCTGTTCTTCCTGTTCAACTAAACCTAAACTTTTTACTAATTCAATATTTCTTAAAGATTCTGTTGTAGCACCTGCTAAAGCCGTTGTTTCACCTAATATTTGTTTAGAAATTAATTTTATTTTTTTTCCTAAAAACGAACTAATACTCGCAATAATAGGCACAGTAGCAAGATACATTGGACCTAGTAAGGGATGAATATTCATTGCGTAAATAAAAACAAAAACAATGCCTATAAGTGATTGAAAAATTAAACTAATAAATAAATTTACAAACCGCTCTGTATCTGATTTTACTTTTTGCAGTTTACCCAATGTTTCGCCGCTTCTTTGGTCTTCAAAATCTTTATAGGGTAGCGAGAGTGCTTTTTTTATTCCATCAGTATACATTTGTGCACCTGTGCGTTGTATAACGATATTGGTAAAATAATCTTGAAAGTTTTTTGCGATGCGCGACATTAATGCTGCACCAATTGAAAGAAAAAGAAATACCAAAATTGCTTTTGTAAATTCGCTAAAGGTGGCACCTATGTGCCAATAATAATCCGAACCTACTTCGGTATGCGCCGCACTAAATTTATTAATTAGTTTACCGGTAATAATTGAATCGCAAAGCGAGAAACATTGGTTTATGGTTGCTAAAACCAATGCAATTATTAAAAGTTTTTTATGTTGTTTTAAATAGTGTAGAAGTAGTTTCATATATAAGAGAACAAAGGTATAAACTTTTAGTTTATACCTTTTATTCAGTGGAATTTTATGGTTTTTTGTATTTGTTCTTTATTGCGCATTCCAACCGCCATCAATAGGAATAGCAGTGCCTGTAATGGTATTTGATGCTTCTGAGGCTAATAATAAAGCCATTTGACCTAAACTCTCAACACTTACAAATTCTTTTACAGCTTGTTTATAAAGCATCACTTTGTTTACAACATCATCCGGACTCATATTATGAGCCTTTGCTTGGTCGGCAATTTGTTTTTCTACTAGAGGTGTTTTTACATACCCCGGGCAAATAGCGTTACATGTAATATTAAATGGAGCTCCTTCTAAACCTAAAGTTTTGGTAAAACCAACTATACCATGTTTACTAGCAACGTAAGCGCTTTTAAATTCTGAGGCAACTAAGCCGTGAGCAGAAGCAATATTGATGATTCTTCCAAATTTACGTTCTTTCATTCCCGGCCAAACTGCTTTAGATAAATAAAAAGCCGAGGTTAAATTTATACCAATAATTGCATTCCATTTATCGTCAGGAAAATCTTCTATTGGCGAAACATGTTGAATGCCTGCATTATTAATTAAAACATCAATCTTTCCAAATTTTGTAATGCCATCGCTTACCATTTTCCGAAGTTCTTCGGGTTTAAGCATGTTTGCATTACTATACAATACTTGAATTCCAAATTCTTTGCCAATATTATCGGCAATCTCTTGACCGTTAGTTTCAAGACCATTAAAAATTATGTTGTAGTTTTTGGTTTTTGCAAATTCGCGTGCTATTCCTAAACCAATGCCACTTGTGCTACCTGTAATTAAAATTGTTTTTTGCATAGTAAATAATATATGACCAAATCTAATAAAGATTTTTACCTTATAAAAGCCTTTCTATATTTGTTAATTATTATTTATCAAATTGATAGCGGTAAATAGCTTCGATATCATCTTTTTCATCATGCAAAACGTTTAATTCTGTTATTAAGCCATTATTTAAGCCATACACCCAACCATGAATTTCTATTTTTTTTCCTTCATTCCATGCACTTTGAACAATTTTGGTTTTAGCTAAATTACGCACTTGCTCAATCACATTTAATTCTGTTAAACGATCTGCTCTTTTATCTTCATCCTTTATCGCATCTAATTCAGAATGATGTTTATAATAAACATCTTTTATGTTTCTTAACCAATTGTCTACTAATCCAAATGATGCGGGCCCCATAGCTGCTCTTACGCCACCACAACCGTAATGGCCACAAACAATAATATGTTTTACACCTAAAACATTTACAGCATACTCAACAACACTCATGGCATTAATATCGGTATGTACAATAACGTTGGCAATATTTCTGTGAACGAACATTTCGCCGCTTTCTGTATTAGTTACTTCGTTTGCTGGTACACGACTGTCGCTGCAGCCTATCCATAAATAATCTGGCCTTTGGCCAAGGGATAGTTTTTTAAAATATTCAGGATCATCAAATTTTTTTGATAATGCGAATAAACGGTTTCCATCAATTAGTTTCTTGTATGCTTTATCCATTATTTTTTATATTTAATAAGTTCTACTTCAATTTTTTTATTATTTGCAATATTTATAAAATCAGAAATCACGTCTCTGGAATCTCTGTTTACAGTTTTATTGATACTTCCATCAATTATTACTTTACTATTTGGTTGTATTTCATCAAAGAAACGAATTAAATAACTTTTATTAAAAAAAGTAACATGCTGAGGTAGTTTTACTAAATAGTACAATTTACCCTGAATAATTTCGCTACTAGAATCAAACGAAAATTTAATATTATCTCTTAAAATAAAATATATTGAAATTGCAACCCCTATGCCAACACCTTTTAGTATATCAGATAAAAGCATAACTACAATTGTAGTAATAAATGGAAGGAATTGCTCTCTTCCATGATTAAATTGTTCTTTAAATATTTGAAGTTTAGTTAGTTTAAGCCCAGTTACAATTAAAATTGCGGCTAAGCTGGCGTTAGGTATATATGCTAATATTTGCGGAAATAAAACAACACTTATTAAAAGTAAAATGGCATGAAAAATAATTGCAAATTTTGTTTTTGCACCTGCATTAATGTTTGCCGAACTTCTTACAATAACAGAAGTTACGGGTAAGCCACCTAACAAACCTGCAGCTATGTTTCCTGCACCTTGTGCAAATAATTCTTTATTAGATTTAGATTGCGTTTTTTCCGGATCGAGTTTTTCTGTTGCTTCGAGATTTAATAAGGTTTCTAAACTGGCTACAACTCCAATGGTAAATACAACCATCCAAAATGTAGTTGTGTTAATAAAATTAAAATCCGGAAAAGCAAGATTAGTCCGCAGATCGTTAAAATTTGTAATAACAGGTAAATTAACAAGGTGCTGCGAATCGATCTTTAAAAAGTCATATGGCTTAAACGATATTGTAAGTAATATCCCGAAAATCACAACCAATAAGGGAGCAGGAATATATGCGAAGAATGTACTCTTATTGTAAAAAGGTTTAGTGCTTATGTATAATAGTAAAAAAGAAACAATTCCAATGATTAATGAACCGGGAGTAATAAAATTTATCATATTAATTAATTCGGAAAATGAATTTTGCCCGTCTAATTGAAAAAATTCCATATCCCCTTCCGGATCTTTATCATATCCAAATAGATGAGGTACTTGCTTTATGATCAATATAATCCCTATTCCGGCTAACATGCCTTTTATAACGGCATTTGGAATGAAATTGCCAATGCTCCCAGCTTTAATTATTCCTAATAAAATTTGTAATACGCCGGCAAAAACCACTGCGGCTAAAAATATTTCGTAACTGCCAAGCAGGGTTATTGAACTAATAACAATTGCTGTTAATCCGGCAGCTGGTCCGGATACACTATATTTTGAGCCGCTTAAACTCGTAACAAGTATTCCACCAATTACTCCCGAAATTATGCCTGAAAATAATGGTACACCACAGGCCATGGCAATTCCTAAACAAAGGGGCAGTGCTACTAAAAACACTACAATGCCAGCCTTTATATCGGATTGAATTGTTTTTGATCTCATATAGATAATATTGTTTTGACTAAATGCATTAACGCGTTGAGTTTACAACCGTAAATTTTACATTTAAAAAATTTGTAATTAAAAAAATAAATGGATGTGCCTATTTAAGGCTGGTTCCTACAAGATTTAAGCTCGTGGAGGTGGGATGTTTATTTTTTGAAAGAAAGAATTATAGTCATCCTTATTAGATGGAAAAGGATGTGTTTGAGAATAAATTGTATTAAAATTAAAATCGAAATATTCAGTTATAGCATCACCTTCTGTGTTGGTTTCATCGTTATCATCTCCTGAAGTATCATCTTCATTTGATTTTTTTGCTAGTTCAGTAGTGTGATTTGCAGTTTCTTCCTCTAAAAATGGAATGTACTGAAAAATAGTAAAAACCATTCCTGATAAAAAAATAAAAATAAATATGAACCTTTTTGTTTTCACTAGAAAAACAAAATTAAGTAAAATTTCAGTAATAATTGGGTAAAAAAAGCAAACTATATTATTGGCTCATTTTTTAAATTAATGAGATGTTGGTATATAGGTTAATTCAAATACTAATGCATATGAATTACGTTTTACATTTGGTATTTCAAAACCAAAAGTTAATGGTAAATATGGTTTAGGATAGTAAATAACGCCAATTGAAGTATAACTTAATGCGTTATCACCTAAAATACTTTCAGCCATAAAATGTATTTTTTCTATGATTGGAATTTCAGCTGCAATCCAAATGTTAAGTCTGGTGCCTTTTCCACCATAGTGTCTCGAATTGTAATATACTCCACCAACCCACTTACTTTTTTTAATTAAAACGTCCTCCATTAATAAATTAAAATAAAACAACGATGCTTGAAATGTATCTTTGTTTTTTCTGAAATTTAGTCCATACTGACTACCTCCGGAAATAGAAAATTTTTCGGTTAATTTAAATTGTTTGAGGCCATTAATTAAAACAAGTGGGTTGTAGGGATCTACATCATTTGTATCGTTATTTAAAAATGATTTTTGTTTATGATTAAAATTTAACCCTAAAACATTGGCGCCAACTTCAAAACCTTTTCCTAACCCATAATCGATGGTAGTGTTTGACTGAATTAGTTCGTTAAAATTAAGTTGTTGCTGAAAAAATAGTTTGTTTTTTTCGGTTGCTTCTGATGATGGAACATTTATAAAATTTTGTTGTGCATTAGAATACAGATAAATAAATGAACACAATAACAATAATTTCTTTTTCATTTTTAATAGTTCTTGGTGCCAATTGTTATTACAGATAAATTTTCGCTATTTATATATAATTTTACTTAGGCGATTTTACCAGTTTTTAAAGTTTTAAATAAGATTTTACTCATTAAATATATTGGTAACACTTTGTTTTAGTTTGTTTTTACTTTAGTTATTAAATTGTTAAATGCATTCTAACTGAAAAAACGCTTATCGGACCTCTGTCTTTGTTATAAGCAGGGTTTATGACGAACTGATATACGAAGGAAGGTGTTAATTTCCCATTTAAAAAAGAAGCGCTGTAAAAAGATTCAAATAAATGTTCATTTGCATAATTTAATTTTCCATCGCCAAGTATAAAACCTAAACCACCATTTGCTAAATAATTTGCATGTTCGTTCGATAAACCCGATAAACAATAAGCAACACCTATTGCATCATTTTTTCTTTTCCATTTAGTTCCTTTAATTGATGATCCAACACTTGCAGCTCTATCAATCTCCGTAAAGCACCAGGTTTCATTTTTACCATCATTATACGAGGCTCTAGCAAATAAACCAATATTTTCCGAAATCTGTTGTTCTATATTTATGCCAAAACCATATTTACTTCTTCCATATTGTCTGCTGGCAACAATAGAATAATCTTTTACATAAAAACCGGGATGTAAAGTATCAGTTGTGATGATAATATTTTGAGCTTTATAACTTCCCATGAGGGCGGTATTATAAAATGCTATAGCACTTATTTTTCCTATCTTATTATTTACAGTATACTTGTATTTTAGTTCGAATGAATTGGCATTCGCTTTTTCAATTTTATTATCCATTATATTTCCGTTAGCTGTATTTGGCATCATACTTAATCCATATCGTACTTCAATTTTTTTGCTTACAAATTCTATTATGGCACTTGGTGTATAGCCTCTTGTGTTTGCAGGATAATCCCATGCACCATTACTCATTAATCCCCAACATAAAAATTGAGTACGCGGATTATGAGAATAAGTATTGTCATCAAAATAATCAGCAATTGAAACTTTTCCCATTGTAAAAGAAAAATATTTACTAGGAATATATTGAGCAATTTTATTTTCTCCATCATCCTGCCATTCTTTTTCTTTTGATAGAGGAATTAGTTGCCTGAAAAAAGCGCGAGCTATATATATTGTTGGATCAGGATTACCAACTCTAAACGCTTCGCCATTTGTAAAAGCAGCGATGCCAAAAGCTGATGATAAGCCGTGTCCACCTGCAATTTCAGGGTTGATGAAAACCTGTGCATTTGGCCATAATTTTAATCCGGCAAAAATGGTACTTGTAATTGTTGTAGCCCATTCAGCTTCGGGTTTTTGACTATGAGATCCGGTGTACATGGCGTTAAATTTTGATCTGTATTGACTTACAGTTGTTTCTTGCGCATGAAGTGTATAACAATTTGATTTTTTTTGAATAGAGTCTTGTGCGAATGAAAATTTTGCTACTAATAGCATAATAAATAAATTTAAATATTTCATTATTATTTATTTAGAATGCTACTTGATATTGCAATACCACCATTCCTCTTCTAGCTGATTTAGTTTCTCTGACATCTCCGTTAGCATCAGTATTAAAGATTGGACGACTTTGATAGTCAAGCGATAGTTTTGAATTTTGACCACTCATTATCCAATTTAAACCCACGCTATAAACAAGCATTGGATCTTTTAATTTTTGGTAATTAGCATATATTGCTGATGCATATGGCTGCAAAGTACCTTGACTTTTAAATAGGTCTTTCTTAAATAAATACGCCGCTTGTGCGTATATAACATTTCCTGTTCCAATTAGCGGAAAAGCATTGCCTGCACCATTAAAACTTGCAGTACCTGTTGTTCCTGTTGCCGTATTCATAGGGCCTGCATTACGAAGGTAATTTGGGCCAAAGTTGTAATTTAAATACGAAGCATAAACAGTTATTGCATTTTGTTTTTCTTTGTTAATATATGAATCATAAAAAACATCTACACCAAATTGTTGTAAGGGAGTAGATACTGTATCAAGTGATGCATTTCTATACCACATAGCATTTTTTTGGTAGGCAAATCCGGAACCGATATTGAAAATACGTTTTTTGCCTAAGTAGGAACCTGTCATGTATGGTAATTGATTACTTTCTTTATCTAAAAACTGATACATGAAATAACCTTGATATTGAAGTTCTGGAGCTTTTGTTGAAAAATACGCTACATTTGTTCCTGTTGCTGGTAATGTTGCAACTGCGCTAAGCGCATTTTGCACCGGAAATGGATTTGATACAGAAACGCGATAATCAAAGCTGCTTATTTTGCCCTTTGCATAAACACCTAATTTTCTCACAAATTGATCTGTTACATCATTTGTTGTTTCTTCAACAACCGGAAGATCTAATCCTAAAATGTTAGCAACACCTGATGATGAGTAACGCGATGTACCATTCCAACCGCTTAGGCCGCCACCAATTGTTAAATAATTTTTGTGTACACTATATTCAGCTGTTACATCATGAAAAAATAAACCTGTTTTTCTTGCTGATAAACTATTTACACTATTTATACCAACTTGAGTATAAAAAAACACGTGTTTATTTACTTGCGACATTATTTGATAACGAACACGTCTTAGTCCAACATCAAAAGTTTCTTTTTTTGGTGTTCCATAAATTGTTGAACCCGGATTATTATCATTATATCTTAACCAAATTTGAGCCAAGCCGGTTGCTTTAATGTAGCGTGTGCTATCATCATTTAAATAAATTTTTAATCCATCCTTAAACCTAAGACTTGGTAACTGTGCTATTACATTTACAGAAAATGCAATTAGCATTAACGAAATTATTTTTTTCATTTTGAAAATAATATTAATTAATATAATTAAAATATGGTCTTGCAAAAGTCTCAGCCATAAATGACTGTTGTAAATATGGAAGAAACTTCAACCAAAAAGGCTGAGACCTAGCAAGGATCCTAGAGCGTTAGCTCAATTTCAATATTCTTGTAGAGGTAGGTGCGTGGCTTAATTGTCGGTGGTTCTCAAATCCAATCACCTCAATTTTGCCATCATTGTCTTTATAATCCTCTACTAATCCATTTAAGGTTAAGATAGATGTATGATCTACTATTTTTGCTTTGCTTACATCAATAGTCACATTTTTTCCTTGAGGGATTGTTGCGAACACTTTTTTAAAACCTAAAATATTAGAAAATAATAAACCACTTTTTACTGTAAGTGTATATTCTTCTTCGCTCTGTTTGGTAATTAAGGTAGAAGATTTAAATAAATCTTTGATTGAAGCACCATTAATTAAATTAATAATTATTTCTAAGATAATTCCTGTACCAACACCCACTAAAAGATCTGTGGCAAGTGTTACAACTACAGTAGCTGTAAAAACAATAAATTGTTCTTTTCCGATATGCCACATGTGAATAAATTCTTTTGGATGGGCTAATCTAAATCCTACAAAAGTAAGCATGGCAGCTAATGCCGCATTCGGTATCATTTCAATTACGGGTACCGCAGCTAACACCGCTAATAATAAAAATAATCCATGAAAGAAATTTGCCCAACGCGTTTTCGCACCATTACTCACATTTGCCGAACTACGCGCTACTTCGCTAATCATAGGTAAACCGCCTAATAAACCTGCAAAAGCATTTCCAATACCAACAGCAATTAAATCTTTATTAAAATCTGACTTACGTTTGTAAGGATCGAGATGATCGATTGCCTTTGCAGTTAGTAATGATTCTAAACTACCAATTAAGGCAAATAGTATTACATACATAATAAAGTCGCCAATGTGTGTAGATAGAGCTGAAAAATCTGCGTTAATAATTCCTCTGCTAATAAAATCTCCCTTCATTTCAGCACCATTAGTAAAGCTTTCAAAAATGCTTCCAATTTTAACTAATGAAAAATTTGAGATGGCACCCTCTGTTTTAATATGTAAAACAAAACCTAATGGAATGGCAACTAATAAAACTACTAATGGCGCCGGTATTTTTTTAATTTTTTGATGTTTTACAAAACTCATACCAATTAAAATTAATAAACAGGCAATTCCTATTTCGGCAATGTGTGCGTTCTCATGCATTATGCTTTCAGGTATCATGGCCAATAATTCTAAAGGTTCTTTTCCTTTTAATAATTTTGGATCAATCCCTAAAATTGAATGTATTTGTTTTGACATAATAATAATACCTATTGCGGCTAACATACCGTGAATGGCAGCACCAGGAAAAAAGTCGGCCAATTTTCCAAGTTTCAAAACTCCAAATAAAACTTGTATTATACCTGCCACAACTATTGCGCCTAGCGCTAAATGCCAACCAGTATCACCACCTCCAAAAGCAGTAATTGCGCCACCACAAATGGCAATTAATCCGGCTGCCGGCCCTTTTATAGTTAAACGCGAGCCTGCAAAAAAGCTAACCACAACGCCTCCTATTATTGCTGTTACTAAACCAAAAATAGCCGGAAAATCAGAGGCTTTAGCAATTCCTAAACTTAATGGTAAAGCAAGTAGAAATACTAAAAATCCAGATAAAGCATCTTTTGAGAAATTTTGTTTTAATCCTGCTAATCCATCAGCAGGGATATATTTTTTAATTTTTTGAGTTGACATTTTTTTAAGTTTTTA
>Ga0208755_100467_pt1 | contig 10381 bp, 10 predicted proteins | sample LakWasMet57_HOW8_2_FD_183891 | JGI IMG/M metagenome (GOLD analysis project Ga0208755, IMG submission 183891) | Freshwater sediment methanotrophic microbial communities from Lake Washington under simulated oxygen tension - Sediment Metagenome... | ecosystem: Environmental > Aquatic > Freshwater >... | reverse complement strand
TCTTCCGCGAGCCGTGCTTCTTCCGCGAGCCGTGCTTCTTCCGCGAGACGTGCTTCTTCCGCGAGACGTGCTTCTTCCGCGAGACGTGCTTCTTCCGCGAGACGTGCTTCTTCCGCGAGACGTGCTTCTTCCGCGAGACGTGCCTCTTCAGCGAGACGCGCCTCTTCAGCGAGACGCGCCTCTTCAGCGAGACGCGCCTCTTCAGCGAGCCGCGCCTCTTCCGCGAGACGTGCCTCCTCCTCCGCCTTCCGCCGCGCCGCCTCCTCAGCCTCGCGTCGAGCCCGGGCCTCCTCTTCCCGCCGCCGCATCTCCTCGGCCGGAATCGAATCGAGCACCCCACTCCGCGTGAGCACCTCGAGCAGCGCCAACTGCTGCGCGCTGGCGCCCGTCGCCTGCTTCCACTCCGAGAACTGGCCCAGCCACGCGCGCTCTTCCTCGCTCGGCTCCCAGCGCGCCGCCGCGGAAAGATCCTTCACCATGAACCACGCTGGCTCGGTGGTCGGCGACGAGATCGTCGCCCAGGCCTCGCGAACGACCCGCGCACCGCTGACCAGGTCGCCGCTGCCCACCTCGCCCGCGTCGAAGCGCACGCCGTCCGCCAACCGCACCGTCTCTCGAATACTCGCGAGCACGCGCGCCGACTCGGCCTCTGCGGGAACCACGCCGAGCTCATCGAGGGTGTCCGAGTCAGTAGCCGACGCCTCACCACGCGCCCACAGCGCATCGAGCTGGCCCAGCCCCAGGCGCCCGCTCTGCACGAGCGCGGGCACCGTGCCTTGCCACCCGAACGCCGCGCCGAGCGAAGTGCCGACGACGCTCCCGTCGCGGAACGGAATCTTCGTTTCACGGCCCTGCGCCGTACACGTCAGCCAGCCTGTCGCGCGATCGAGGTAGGCCCGGAACAGCGCTTCAACCACCTGCGGGTTGCCCATTGCGCGGGCGAGCCTACCCCCGAACTTGCCGCAACGCCTCGAACGCGGCGATCCCGACGGCGGTCGATAAGTTGAGTGATCGCCGATCTTCGAGCATCGGGATGGTGACCTTCGTGCCCGCCCCGCCCTCCAGGACCTCGAGGGGGAGCCCGGTCGGCTCGGCGCCGAAGACCAGGTGATCGCCGGGCTCGAACTTCGCGTCCCACAGGCCGGTGCCCGCGCGCGCCGTGAAGAGCCACCGCCGGACGCTCGGGTTCGCCTCGAGGTACGCCGCCCAGCTCGGGTACAGCTTGAGGAACACCTTGTCCCAGTAGTCGAGGCCGGCGCGCTTGAGCTCCTTGTCGGAGATCGAGAACCCCAGCGGCTCGATCAGCACCAGCTTGCAGCCCGTCACCGCGCAGAGGCGGGCCACGTTCCCCGTGTTCGGAGGAATCTGCGGCGAGACGAGCACCAACGTGAACGGTTTGTCCAAGACGGGAAGCAGAGAGGTAGGCTGCACGGCCGATGCGCTACCGCGTGATGAACCTGACGCGCAACACACTGCTGGCCGATCAGGCCTCGCGCGCCGACTCGTTCATGCAGCGCTTCAAGGGGCTGATGGGCGTGACCGACCTGCCGATGGGCCACGGGCTGCACATCGCGCCGTGCACCAGCATCCACACCTTCTTCATGAAGATCCCCATCGACGCGATCTTCCTCGACGCGTCGCAGCAGATCGTCGACATCTGCCACGCGATGCCCCCATGGAAGGTCAGTCGGGTGTATTTCGGGGCGAAGTCAGTGCTGGAGCTGCCTGCGGGGACCGCCGCGGCCAGCAAGACGGAAGCCGGTGATCGGCTCTCGTTCGAGGTCCAACCGTCGTGAAGTCGCTTTACGCCGAACGACACGTTTGCTTCAGTCTCGCTCTTCCTTGAGCCTTGCGACGCCCATGAAAATCGAAGTGTCCGGCCAGACCCACGTCGGAATGAAACGCAACCACAACGAGGACAACCTCCTGCTGTTGCCGGAGGAGCGTCTGTTCGTCGTGGCCGACGGCATGGGCGGTCACTCGTCCGGCGAGATCGCGTCGAAGATCGCCGTCGAAGAGGTCGCCGAGTTCTTCCGCATGACGAGCCAGGATCTCGAGATCACCTGGCCGTACAAGATGGACAAGCAGAAGAACTACGACGAGAACCGGCTGGCGACGGGCGTGAAGCTCGCCAACATGCGGATCTTCGAGAAGGCCGCCGCCGAGCAGAAGTACAAGGGCATGGGCACGACGATCGTCACCGTCTACTTCGCGAAGGACAGCGAAGTGGTGGTGGGCCACGTCGGTGACAGCCGCGTCTACTTCTTCCGCGACAACACGCTGCGGCAGATCACCGAAGATCACTCGCTGCTCAACGACTACCTCAAGGCCAAGAAGCTCACGCCCGAGGAGATCGAGGCCTTCCCGCACAAGAACGTCATCGTTCGCGCGCTGGGCATGAAGGACAACGTGGTGGTCGACATCAACCGCGTCGAGCCGAAGGACGGCGACATCTACCTGCTCTGCTCCGACGGCCTGTCGGGCATGGTGCCGGACAAGCAGATCGAGCAGATCCTCCAGAGCCAGCCCGATCTCGACAAGGCCTGCGCGCAGTTGATCGACGCCGCCAACGCGAACGGCGGCAACGACAACGTCACCTGCGTGCTGGCCCAGTACCGCCGCTGATCAGACCGTCGGCACCACCGCGTCGGGCGAGACGATCACGTCCGCCCACTGCACGCCGGCAGGCACCACCGAACCTTCGAGCACCGCCACCCGGTTGAGCCGCGCGCCTGCCCCGACGCGCGCGCCGCGACCGATCGACACCGCCGCGCCCAGCCGCACGCCCGCTTCCACCACGCAGCGCTCGCCGAAGAACGCGGGCCCGGCCACCTTCACGTCCGCGTCGACCTGCGCGCTCGGGTGCTGGAAGAAGTTGCCCGCGCCGCGCACGTGGCCTTCGAAGGGGCTGCGCGCGCCGAACGGCTCGAGCGGCACCTGACCGAACAACAGGTGCTGGTGCGTCGCCGCGTAGCGCTGCGGGGTGCCGAGGTCGGACCAGTAGACGTCCTTCGAGGGGAGCACGTGCCCGCGCACCGTGAGGCCCTTCTCGAGCATGCGGATGTAGACGTCGCGGTTGATGTCTTCGGCGCCCGACGGCGCCATGAAGTCGAAGACGGCCGGCGTCATCACGTGCACGCCGGTGAAGTGCCAGTTGGTGAGCTTCGCGCCCCCCGGGCCCTTGCCGGCGATGCGACGCACGTGCTGCTCAGCGTCGAGCTCGACGGCGTTGTACGTCTCGCCCTCGGGCATGGGGAGCAGCACCATCGTCGCCGCCGCCCCGCTCTGCCGATGCGCGGCGATCACCGGCCGGAGATCGACCGAGAACAACACGTCGCCGTTGAGCACCACGAAGTCGTCGTCACGGAGGAAGTGCGCGAGCCCACGAATGCCGCCGCCGGTGCCCTGGATCTCTCCGGTCTCGTGCGCGACGACGAGCTCACCGGCCTCCGCGCGCGCGACTGCTTCCATCACCTCCGGCAGGTGGTGGGTGTTGATGCCGACCTTCGTGACGCCCGCGTGGTGGAGCGTGGCCAGCGAGTAGCGGAACAGCGGGCCCGCGAGCAGCGGCATGGCCGGCTTGGGCCAGCGGTTGGTGAGCGGGCGAAGGCGGGTCCCGAGGCCCGCGCAGAGCACCATCGCCTTCATGATCAGGCCAGCTCGGGGACGTACTTGGCGACGATGCGGCGCAAGTCGTTCAGCTTCGGCTGCCCGTCGAGCGCGGTCTTCACGTAGCGCAGCGACGCGGGGATCGACACCAGGAAGCCCGGGTTGCCCTTCACGCGGTTGATGAACTCGAAGCGCCCCGCATCCTTCAGCTTGCGCTGCACAGTGAGCAGATCGAAGAACGCCTTGAAGGGCTTCACGTCGATCTTCTCGTGGCTCTGCTTCTCGAACTCGATGATGTACTCGTCGAGCATGGCGTCGACGAAGTCGCGGGGCAGCTCGACGTAGCTGTCACGCAGCAGCGCGACGAGATCGTACTGGCGCGGCCCCTGGAGCGCGTCCTGGAAGTCGATCACCACCAGCTCGCCACCGGTCACCATGATGTTGCGGCTCTGGTAGTCGCGGTGCGTGAAGTTGCGAGGGGCGGCGGCCAGCTCCTTCGCGATGCGGCGGAAGATCGAGTCGAGGTCCGAGCGCTCGGCGTCGGTGGGCTTCTGGTTGCTCCACGCCTCGAGGCCCCATTCGCGGAAGTGGTGGAGCTCCCAGTCGTAGAGCTCTTCGTCGAACGCGCGGGTGAAGGCCAGGCACTCGGGGTCGGGCGTCTTCTCGGCGCGCGCGCGCAGCCCGGCGAGCAACTGCACCGCCTGGGTGTAGAGCTTCGTGCGATCGGTCGTGGCCAGCGCGGCCTCGAAGGTCTGATCGGTGAGGTCTTCGCAGACCATCATTCCGGCCGGCTCGTCGAAGCGGAGGATCTTCGGCACCCGCACCCCGAGCTTCGAGAGGTAGCGGTGCACGTTGATGAACGGGAGCTCGGTGGGCGCGGGGCCCTTGCTCGCCTCTTCGCTCTTCTTGAGCGAGTCGGGCGGCATCACCATCAACACCCACGACTCGGGCGGGGTCCCGACGCGGTAGTACGAGCGGCTGGAAGCCTCGCCCTTGAGCTTGGTGACGGGGGCGGAGCCGAGGGAGCGATTGAGGGCGCGCTCCACCTGGTTGCGGAGCTGAGAGTCGAGATCCATGAAGTTGTGTTTTTCAGCGCTCGCGCTTGAGCGGGAGCAGGTCGAAGGGAATGGCGATCAGCGTCGCGAAACGATGCACCTTCTCGGGCACCTTCGCCAGAGAAGCGTCGGTGAAGCCATGCGTCGTCGCCACCACGATGATCGGCTCGTCCTTGTCGTTGTGGCCCGGGCCGATGCGCAAGATGCCGCGCACGCCGAAGCACAGGCGAATGCACTCCTCGACCGCCGCGGCGTGCTCGGGATCTTCCTGGTCCTCGGAGTGGCCGTCCTGCAGCGCGTCTTCGACGAAGAGGATGCCCTTCTCGCGGGCCTCCTTGAGCAGCGCGAAGGCGTCGGGCGGGCGCTCGTTGTTGGCGCTCTGCCCGGCGAGCATGTTCTGCACCTGCCCCACCGCCTGCAGCCGCGACGCGCTGGCGCCGGTGACGGGGTTGGTGCCGACCGGGTTCAGCTTCGGCGAGCTGGCGCTGGAAGGGGCGTGTGAGGCGCGGAAGGCGGGGAGCTTCTTCATCGCCTCCTGGTGCGCCTGCTGCTGCTTGCTGAGGAGCGGGCTCTGCGTCGCCTGCTGTCTGGGCGGCTGCTGACCGGCCTTCCAGCTGAAGAGCTTGAAGAGGCCTTTGCTCTCGCTTTCTTTGTGCCCCTCCTCGTGGAGCTCGGCGAGGTGATCGGCGCCGGCGTCCTTCTCGGCCTCTTCGATGTTGGTCAGCTCGGCCATGCGCTCTTCGACGTCGGCGGCGCGGATCTCGAGCGAGCGGTCCATGTCCTGGCCGGCCCACAACGCGGCCTCGGGCGAGCTGTTGGTCGAGTCTTCGCTGCCCCCGCTCTTGATCTGCTTCGGCTTGTCCGACGTCGGCTGCGGGCGCGTGCTGCGACGGGTGCGCTGGGCCTGCGCGTTCTGACTGGTCGCAGACGGGCGCTGCGGTTGTTTGGTCGACGGCGGTACGCGCGAGCTCACGGGTGCACTATGGTACGCCAACTTCATGGCCGATTACGCCAGACGCGACTACGGGCGCTGCCCGTGCAGCGGGACCTATGACAACCGGTTCGTCGAGGTGCGCCTCACGGTGAACGGGAAGGTCGTGGTGCTGACCGACGTGCCGCAGGGCGCGTGCCCCAACTGCGGCTCGCGCGTCTACAAGGCCGAGGTGCTCGAGCGCATCGAGTCGCTGATGAAGGGCCAGAAGGTCCGCAAGGTTCAGTAGGCGCTCGGATCGCAAGCGGCCATTTGCTATGGCGACGGCATGCCTCAGCACAACGTTCACGAGTCCGTCCTCGATGCCATCGGCAACACGCCCATCGTCAAGCTGAACAAGCTGGTCGGGCCCAACGACGCCACGGTCTACGTGAAGCTCGAGTTCATGAACCCGGGCGGCGCGATCAAGGATCGCATGGCCCTGCACATCGTGAACAAGGCCGAGAAGGACGGCCGCCTGAAGCCCGGCGGGACGATCATCGAGAACACCTCGGGCAACACCGGCTTTGGCCTCGCGATGATCGCCGCGGTGCGCGGCTACAAGTCGATCTTCACGATGCCGGACAAGATGTCGTCGGAGAAGGTGAACCGCCTCAAGGGCATGGGCGCGCAGGTGGTGGTGACGCCGACGAACGTGCCGGCCGACGACCCGCGCAGCTACTACGAGACGGCCAAGCGGCTGGTGCGCGACACGCCGGGCGCCTTCTACCCGAACCAGTACCACACGCCCGACAACATCGAGGCGCACTACCTCTCGACCGGGCCTGAGATCTGGAACCAGATGGACGGCAAGTTCGACTTCTTCGTCGCCGGCCTCGGCACGGGAGGCACGATGAGCGGCGCCGGCAAATTCTTCAAAGAGAAGAACAAGGCCGTGCAGAACGTGGGCGTCGACCCGATCGGCTCGATCTACACGGGCTACTTCAAGACCGGGAAGGTCGGCGAGTCGCACGTCTACAAGGTCGAAGGCATCGGCGAAGACATGGTGTGCGGCGCGATGGACTTCAAGGTGGTCGACCAGGTTCGCCAGGTCGACGATCGCCAGAGCTTCCTGATGGCGCGGCGGCTGGCGCGTGAAGAAGGCATCTTCGCCGGCGGCTCGTCGGGCGCGGCGGTGCACGTGGCGGTCGAGCTCGCGAAGGAAGTCGGCAAGGGCAAGACGATCGTCGTGGTGCTCCCCGACTCGGGCAACGCGTACGTCTCGAAGTTCTACTCGGACGAGTGGATGAAGGACCTCGGCTACATCGAGGAGAAGGGCCCGGGCAGCGTGCGCGACGTGCTCAAGGGCAAGCAGCAGACGCTGATCACCGCCACCAAGGGCGAGAAGATCGGCGCGGTGATCGAGACGATGAAGAAGCACGGTATCTCGCAGATGCCGATCGTCGCGGCCGACGGCACGGCGCTGGGCATGATCCACGAGTACGACCTGCTCAACGGGCTGATCGGCGGCAGCTACAAGCTGGTCGACACCATCGACGCGCTGATCACCCCGCTGCAGGGCGTGGTGACGATGGACACCACCATCCCGCAGCTCCGCCAGGTGTTCGCCCAGGACAACGTGGCGTGCGTGCGTGAGGGACAGAAGATCGTCGCCATCCTCACCAAGATCGACCTGATCGAGTTCCTCGCCGAGCGCTGAGTTAGGCCGGACGGGGTCGCGAGGTCAGCTCGACGTGAGCTTCGACTTCACGACCTTGCCCATCGCGTTGCGCGGCAGCTCGTCGCGCACGTGCACCTCGCGCGGGCGCTTGTGCGGGGACAGCTGACCGGCGACGAAGTCTTCGAGCACCTTCGGCTCGGTCGGCGTCGCGAGCACCACGTAGGCCACGATGCGTTCCCCGAGGTCCGGATCGGGCCTGCCGACCACCGCGGCCTCGCGCACCGCGGGGTGTTCGAGCAGCGCCGCTTCGACCTCCCCTGCCCCGACCTTGTAGCCACCACACTTGATGAGATCGGTCGCGCGGCGGCCGACGATGCGCACGCTCCCGTCGGGGCGCATGCAGGCGATGTCGCCGGTGAAGAACCAGCCGTCGGCGTCTTTCACCGCGGCGGTGGCCTCGGGTCGGTTGAGGTAGCCCGCGAAGACGTTGGGGCCGCGCACCGCGACCTCGCCCAGCGTGGCGTCGTCGCGCGCATCGAGGGTGCGTCGTTGATCATCGACCAGCTTGAGTTCGACGCCCTCGACGGCCGGTCCGACGGAGCCCGGGCTGGGCGCCGCGTCGAGCCGCACCGCGCAGTTGATGAGCGTCTCGGTGAGACCGTAGCGCTCGATGACGCGGCGCCCGGTGAGCGCCTCGAGGCGCTGCTGATCACGCTGCGGCAGCGCGGCCGAGCCGCTCACCAACAACCGCGCCTGCCGCAGCCCGGGGATCAGCGAGGGGTCGACGTCGGCCGCCTCCGAGAGGCGGTGGTACATCGTGGGCACGGCGAAGAAGACGGTAGTGCCGCCGGCGAGCGCGTCGGCGATCTCTTTCGGCACGAAGCGCGGGAACCAGTGCAGCGCGCCGCCCACCCGCAGCGAGCCATAGAGGCCGAGCACCAGCCCGTGCACGTGGAACATCGGCAGCGCGTGCACCACGGTGTCGGCGCGCGTCCATCGCCACGCTTTGGCGAGCGCGTCGAGATCGAAGGCTACATTGCGCGCGGTGAGCACGGCGCCCTTGGGCAGGCCGGTGGTGCCGCTGGTGTAGAGCACCAGCATCGGCGCGTCGTCGACCTGGCGCGTCTTCGCGGGGAGCGTGTCGCTGCGCCGCAGCTCGGCCGAGAGCGGCAGCGTCTTCACCGCGATGCGCCCCTCGACCTGCGCGGGGTCAGCCGCGAGCGCGAGGGCGGGCGCGGCGTCTTTGACGATGTGGTTGAGCTCGAGCGGGCCGAGCTTCGGATCGAGCGGCACCACGACGAAGCCGCCGGCCGCCGCGGCGACGAGGGTGACCAGGGTTTCGATCGACGGCTGGGTCCACACCGCGACGTGGGCGCCGGGCGTGACGCCTTCGCGGGTCAGCCGCTGGTGCAGCGCGGCGGTGGCGTGGGCGAGGTCCAGCGAGGTGAGCCGATCGGAGCCGACTCGCAGCGCGAGCTCAGCGCCCGGCGCGTCGAGCCTCGGGAAGAGAGAAGCCATGCGTCACCGCCAGGTCGCGCGGAACAGGTTCGAGTCGCCCTTCGGGCCCTTGAGCGTCACCGAGGGCGACTTGCCGCCGAGCATGTGGATCGCCGCCTCGAGCAGGCCCGCGAGGAACTCGGGCTGCTGCTGATCGTCGACGGAGATCTCGAACTCGGTCTTGGAGAGTTCGGTGATGCCCAGCTTCACCGGGCTGCGATCGGTGAAGTCCATCGCCTGCTTGAGCGCGCGGCGGGGGCCCATGAAGCGGGCCATGGTGAGCCACGTGCTCTTGATGATCTCGCGCGCCTGGAGCGACTCGATGATGTGGCCGCCGAACTTGCGCAGCTGCGTCTCGGCGGGCTGCCCGGGGTACATCGTCTGCGCGGTGAGCTCGACCGCGCGGTACCAGGTGGCGCGCGGGTACGAGTGCGGTGCGGGCGCGGAGAGATCGACACCGGCCTCCGCGAGCTGAGTCTTCAGCGTCGGAGTGAGATCCGGCGCGAGCACGCGCTTGAAGAGACCTTCGACCATCTTCCCGGGGATCGTGCTCATTGTCGGAACTGGAGGCGGAGCGGTTGGTTGCGCGCGAACGACTCGGCGACGCGCGGTTTCTCTTCCTTGCCGAAGTAGACCTCGGCGAAGCCACCGCAGGGGCCTTGCACGGTGATCTCCTTCGCCGCGGGCGGCACCGGCATCAGATCGCCTGTGCGCGCGAGCACCGGCCCGGGGAGCAGCTCGGCGGTGCACGACGCGCTGGTAAACACGCGCACGTAGACACGGCCTTCTTCGCGCGCAGGCATCGGCGCGTAGGTGTCGGGCTTGAGGGCTTCGGGGGCGACGGGCTGCGGGTCGGGCGCCCGGGTGATGATGTACGCGCCGCCGGCCTTCGGGTTCGGTTGCGTGTTGGTGATGAGCGCCGGAGTCTTGCCGGCCTGCTTCTGGCGGGCGGCCTCGATGCAGCGCGGGGGCAGACCGTTGCCGTCGTCGCTGCGCTGCAGCACTCCGAGCTCGAAGTCGCTGAGCTCCGGCGCGAGCGCGCACTGCTTCTGCACCCGCAGCTTCCAGCGGGGAAAGACGTCGAGCAGGCACAGTTCGCAGCGCGTATTCTTCTCGTCGTCGGCCTCGAGCTGGGCGACGCGGTCCTTGTTCTCGAGGCGGCGAACCACCTCGCCGGGCACCACGCGCACGCAGCGGCAATCGCGGAGTTCACGAGAGGCGAGGAAGCCGAGCACCCAGTCCGCGTCGATCTCGATCTTCGCTTGCTCAGCGAGAAAGTAGCGCCACTTCTCGAGCATCGACGAGTTGAGCGCCTTCTCGCGTTCGGCGGTGGGGCCTCCGAGGCCGATGCCGGTGGTCGCGCCGCTGAGCTTGTTGGCAGGGTTCGTGTTGCCAGCGTTCAAGCCGCCAGCGTTCGTGCCGCCAGCGTTCGTGCCGCCAGCACTCGCACCGCCAGCATTCGCACCGCCAGCATTCGCACCGCCAACGTTCGTTCCGCCAACGTTCGTTCCGCCAGCGTTCGTTCCTCCGGCGTTCGTTCCGCCCACGTTCGTGCCGCCCACGTTCGTGCCGCCAGCCTTCGTTCCGCCAGCGTTCGTTCCGCCAGCGCTCGTTCCGCCAGCGTTCGTT
>Ga0208755_100466_pt1 | contig 10433 bp, 8 predicted proteins | sample LakWasMet57_HOW8_2_FD_183891 | JGI IMG/M metagenome (GOLD analysis project Ga0208755, IMG submission 183891) | Freshwater sediment methanotrophic microbial communities from Lake Washington under simulated oxygen tension - Sediment Metagenome... | ecosystem: Environmental > Aquatic > Freshwater >... | reverse complement strand
GTTGGTTTAAATGAAGAAAATAGAGAGGCGCTATTTAACATTTTCCCAAACCCAAATAATGGTGTATTTACGATTGATCTTACCGAAATACAAGCCAATTCGGTTATTGAAATTTACTCTGGATTTGGTGTTTTAATTAAAAAACAGGCTGTTATTTCCTCAAAAAACACCATAAATTTGCAAAATGAAGCAAATGGATTGTACTTTATTTACGTGATTTCAGGCGAAAAAGCCATAAAAGTCTCTAAAATAGTGAAGAATTAAGGAAATAATTTTTGCAGTTGACCAAATAATACTATCTTTGTATCCTTAAAAAAAATTACAATGTATTTAACATCACAAGTAAAGAAAGACATTTTCAAAAAACACGGAGGAGCTGAAAAAAATACTGGTAGCTCAGAATCGCAAATTGCGTTATTTACTCTACGTATTGATCACTTAACAGGTCATTTAAAAAATAATAAAAAAGATTTTGGTACACAACGTTCTCTATTAAACTTAGTAGGTAAGCGTCGTGCGTTATTAGATTATTTAAAGAAAAATGATTTGATGCGTTACCGTGCTATCATCAAAACATTAGATATCCGTAAATAATTTTTTCGGGTAAACATTATTAAGAGGGGGCATTTCGAAACACATTCGAAATGCCTTTTTCATTATAACACTAAAAACAAAATATAAACCCGTTCCGAAAACGTCGGAACACAAAACAAATAAATATGTCACAAATAGGAACAACACACACATTTGATATCGGCGATGGTCGTATGATATCATTAGAAACAGGAAAGTTAGCTAAACAAGCTGATGGCGCAGTAGTATTAAGATTTGGAGATACCATGATCTTAGCAACTATTGTAAGTAATAAAGATGCAAAAGAAGGTGTAGATTTTTTACCATTAACAGTTGATTATCAAGAAAAATATGCCTCAACAGGGCGTTTCCCCGGAGGATTTTTTAAACGTGAAGCTAAATTATCAGATTACGAAGTATTAATTTCTCGTATTGTTGACCGTGCTTTACGTCCACAATTTCCAGATGATTATCATGCAGACACTCAATTAATGTTGTCTTTAATTTCATCAGATAAAGAAAATTTACCAGATGCTTTAGTTGGTTTAGCTGCCAGTGCTGCAATTGCAGTAAGCGATATTCCGTTTAACGGAGCTATCAGTGAAGTACGTGTTGCTAAAATTGATGGTAAATTGGTTATCAATCCAACAAAGTCTCAATTAGTTGGAAACACTTTAGAAATGATTGTTGCAGGTTCTGAAACAGACATTGCAATGGTTGAAGGTGAAATGAAAGAAGTTAGCGAAGCAGAAATGTTAGAAGCTATTAAATTTGCTCACGAAGCCATTAAAATTCAAATTAAAGAAGTAAATAATTTTGCAGTTAAAGCAGGTTTAAAAACTAAGCGCGAATACTGCCACGAAATTAATGATGCAGACCTAAAGGCAAAAGTAATGAAGGAAACTTACGATGCTGTTTATGCTGCTGCTAAAAAATTAGATCCAAACAAAAATAACCGTAAGGCTAATTTCAAAGCTCCTTTAGAAGAATTTAAAAAGCAATTTACTGCTGATGAATTAAAGTTAAGAGAATCTTTGATCAACAAATATTATCATGAAGTTGAATACGTTGCTGTACGTCGTATGGCAATAGATGAGAAGGTACGTTTAGATGGTCGTAAAACAACTGATATCCGTCCTATTTGGGCTGAAGTTGGTTACTTGCCTACTCCACACGGTAGTGCAGTATTTACACGTGGTGAAACTCAATCGTTAACTACTGTAACTTTAGGAACGCCATTAGACAAATTAAGAATTGATGGTGCTTTTAACAGTGGTGAAGAAACATTTATTTTACATTATAATTTCCCCGGATTTAGTACCGGTGAGGCAAAACCTAACCGTGGTGTTGGTCGTAGAGAAGTTGGACATGGTAATTTAGCATTACGTGCATTAAAAAAAGTGGTACCTACAGATACAGGATACACCATTCGTGTGGTTAGTGATATCTTAGAAAGTAACGGTTCGTCAAGCATGGCAACTGTTTGCGCTGGTACATTAGCTTTAATGGATGCAGGTGTAAAAATTGCTAAACCGGTTGCAGGTATTGCAATGGGCTTAATTACAGATGAAAAAGGTGATTACGCTATTCTTTCGGATATTTTAGGTGATGAAGATCATTTAGGAGATATGGACTTTAAAGTGTGTGGTACTAAAGATGGTATTACTGCTGTGCAAATGGACTTAAAAGTTAATGGTTTACCATACGAAGTAATGGAAAAAGCCATGGAACAAGCTAAACAAGGACGTTTGCACATTATGAACGAAATGTTAAAAGCTATAGATGCTCCACGTGCTGATTATAAAGAGCATGCGCCACGTTTTGAAAGACTTGTTATTGCAGGTGAATTTATTGGTGCTATTATCGGACCAGGAGGAAAAGTAATTCAGGAAATGCAAAAAGCTACCAATACTACTATTGTTATTACAGAAGTAGATAAAACCGGTGTTGTTGAAATTTTTGGAACTAACTTAACCGATGTAACTGCCGCTAAACAACGCATTAAAGGAATTGTAACAGTTCCTGAAGTTGGCGATATTTACCAAGCAAAAGTAAAAACAATTATGCCTTACGGTGCATTTGTAGAAATTATGCCTGGTAAAGACGGTTTATTACACATTAGCGAGTACGATTGGAAGCGTATTGATACTTTAGAAGGTGTTTTAAAAGAAGGAGATGTTGTTGAAGTAAAATATGTTGGTGATGATCCTAAAACTAAAAAAATTAAATTAAGCCGTAAAGCTTTATTACCAAAACCAGAAGGTATGGTAGAAAAGAAAGAAGCATAATTAATACGCATAAATCTAAAACCCCAACTTATACATAAGTTGGGGTTTTTTATTGCCTAAAAATTATCTCTTAACAATTTAATAAAACACCCAACCTTTTATTGTTTTATCACGTTGGTATATTTACAATCATCTTTTAATTGGAGGTATAAACCATGAAAAGCATTTTAATAAAAAAAACAATCGCATTTATTATTCTTTGTATTCTTTTAGTGGTGTTAGATAAGGTTTATACACTTACGCCTAAAGCTTTAGAAAGAAAAACCATCGTTAATAAATAATTACTAACTCCGTTCGTTACCAATATTGCGTCGATTAATCCACTTATATCTTCTTTTATAAAAAGAAGGTTTACCGTTATTTTGTAATTTATAAACTATCCCAGTTGAATGTTGTAAATAATTTGCAGAAGATTTCGGGAATCGGGTACTTACGCCATATTTTGCAATGCTTTGAAAATTAACGCCTATTGAACGGGTGAGCCACAAGTTAAAACCAAAGCCAATGTTTAAATTACCACCAATTGGAATAGTTCTTACTGTTCGAAACGTTCCACCTAAACCATATACAACATATGGATTAAACCATCCTTCTTGATTTATTAAAGTATTAAAATCATTTTTCAGATTTATATCTGCCGAGAAAAAAATACCGCTATGACCAACTTCATTGTTTATTATTTTACTTGCCTTATATTGATTAAAATTAAAAGCTCCTTCTATGCTAAACGAATATTTTAACGATCTTTCAATAGTAATACGCGTTGGATAAGGCCTTAAATTCCATCGTGGAGCAACATTAAATAAATATTTAAAAGGACTTCCATCGTCATCTACCACATTACCGCCCAATCCTATCATCCAATAATCATTAGCACCTCTACGTTTAATTGTTTTGGCTTTAGATTTTGCTGGTCTTGAACTGCCGGTTTCTCTCTCCTTAGTTGTTCTGGTGGTTGCTTTTGTTTTTTGAGCAAACGTAGTTGTTACACTCAATAAGCACAAGCACATTAAAGCAAACAAAAAAATATTTAATTTAATCTTCAATTTAACTATAATAAATATTTAATAATTTCTCCACAAATAAACTCAGCAGCATGGCCATCGCCATAAAACTCAGGAAACTCAAATTTTGTAATTGCTGTTAAAGTTTCAAAAGCTGTTTTAATTTTTTCTTCGTTAGCATCGGCAATCATGGCGGCACCGCACTTAACCAACTCTACCCACTCGGTTTCAGATCGTAAAATAACACATGGTTTTTCAAAATAAAAAGCTTCTTTTTGAACGCCACCACTATCGGTCATTACAAGTTTACAATTTTTTTCTAAAGCCACCATTTCCAAAAATGATGCCGGTTCGGTTATTTTAAATTGCGAATTAGCTTTTATTTCTGCAAACAATTCTTTAGTTAAATTAGTTTCTAACAACTTTGCCGTTCTAGGGTGTAAGGGCAATACAACATCTAATTTATGTTTTTTAGAAATATCGTTTAACGATTTAAAAAGTGAATTTAATCGCTTTGGCTCATCGGTATTATTGTTACGATGGATTGTTGCAAGAATAAAATTATTTTTTTGGAGATTTAATTTTTGAAGAATAGTTGTTTTTGTTTCGGCAACTGCGCTAAAATAAAGACTGTTATCATACATTACATCACCACAATGATAAACCTTAGGATTATTAGCATTGTAAGGAGGCATTGTTCCAACATTAAAACCTTCTTTTATTAAATTAATTAAACCAGTTTTTGTTGGTGTGAATAAAAAAGAACTCACATGATCACACATAATCCGATTAACTTCTTCGGGCATTGCTTTATTAAACGAACGCAAACCTGCTTCGATATGAATTATTGGAACATGAATTTTTATCGCTGCTAAAGCTCCTGCTAAAGTCGAATTAGTATCGCCATATAACACAATGCCGTTTGGTTTTTCTTTAACTAAAATTTCTTCAATACCCGTTATCATGGCAGCTGTTTGACCACCATGACCACTGCTACCAACATTTAAATTATAATTTGGTGCAGGAATTCCTAATTCATCAAAAAATATTTGACTCATATTGGCATCGTAATGCTGCCCTGTGTGAACAATTACTTCTTTTATTTGAGAACTATATTTGTTTTTTATTGCTCTACTCAAAGCCGCTGCTTTTATAATTTGCGGACGAGCACCAATAATTGTTACAATTTTCATCATGTTCTTTTAATCCTAATTTCTTTTAACCTTTATTTCTTTACCTAATATTTCTAAAATCATCAATTAAAGAATTCCATCGTCGGCAAAACTGTAATATTTTTGGTCACCAATAATTAAATGATCCAAAAGTGCAATTTCAAACGTTTTTAAGGCTTCTTTTAATTTTTTAGTTATGTTTTTATCTTGTTCGCTTGCTATTAATTGTCCGCTTGGGTGATTATGGGCAATTACTATTCCGCTGGCATTATTTTCTATGGCTGCTTTACAAATTAATCTCACGTCCACCACCGTACCAGAAATACCGCCTTTACTTAAATACTCTTCTTTAACAACTTGATTGGCTCTGTTCAATATCAATATCCAAAATTCTTCATGAGGCAAATCACTTAAACGCTTTTGTAACATTTTAAACGCAACCTCACTAGAAGTAATTTTCACCTTTTGATTGGTTTCAAAATCATTTCTTCGGCGCCCTAATTCAAAAGCTGCGGCAATATTAACGGCTTTAGCTTCGCCAACACCATTATACTTTTTAAGTTCCGCTAAACCGAGTTTTGCAATCTGATTAATATTATTGTTATTTTCAGATAGCATACGTTGCGCTAATTGCACTGCTGTTTCTTTTTTGTTGCCCGAACCTAAAATAATTGCAATTAATTCGGCATCGCTCAAATTTTGTCTTCCAAGAGTGGCTAACTTTTCTCTTGGCCGATCATCTTCTGATAACGATTTAATTGTTAAATGTTTAAGGTCATTTTTCACGGGACGCTAAAATACAAAATTGATTTTCAAAACAATAGCCAATTATTAGAAACTATTAGAATTTGTTGACTAATTTTGACAAAATTTTATGGCTTTTCTTAAATCCGAATCATTACAAATATTTAAAATAAAAGAATTTCGCCTATTTGTAATGGCAAGATTTTTTTTAACCCTTGCCGTACAAATGCAATTTAGTACCATTTACCTTCAGGTGTACTATGAATACTCAAAAGAAGAATTAACCTTAGGTATGATTGGCCTTACAGAAGCTATTCCATTTGTTATTACATCGTTTTTTAGTGGTCACGTATCTGATAATTTTCACCGCAAACGTATTATTCTTGTTGGAATCCTTTCATTATTAATTGGCGCAACCCTACTTTATTTAAATGCAGAGCCCTTTGTTTACTTGTTAAAAAACATAGGGGTTTTGGCTCTTTTTGCAGTTGTTTTTTTATTCGGCATCATTCGTTCTTTTCTGGCAGCAAGCCTTCAACCATTTATGAGTCAGATTGTACCAAGGCAGCATTATACGCACTCGGCAACTTGGAACAGTACAGCGTGGCACACAGGAGCCATTCTTGGGCCGGTAGTAGCAGGTTTGGTTTACGGATACAACAATCAACTTAATGCAAAATGGTGTCATTTATTGGAGATTATTTTCTTTTTATTGGCTTTGTTTTTTATTTTGAGAATAAATCATAACGGAGAACCTGAAAAACAAGAAAAAAAAGAATCAGTTTTAGACGGATTAAAAGTGGGCTTAAATTTTGTGTTTAAAAACAAAATGGTATTAAGCGCATTATCATTAGACCTTTTTGCTGTACTTTTTGGTGGCGCAGTTGCCTTAATTCCTGCGTTTACAGACAAAGTATTACATATGGGCCCCGAAGCATATGGCTTATTAAGAACTGCCCCTGCAATTGGTGCAGTAATAATGGCTTTTATTATGGCAGTTTATCCGCCTTCAAAAAAAGCTGGCCTTGCTTTAATTTGGTCGGTAATTGCCTTTGGCGTTTTTACAATTTTATTTGCAATGAGCACAAGTTATTTAATGGCTTTTGCTATGTTATTTTTTACCGGTGCATTTGATAATGTAAGTGTTGTGGTGCGACATAGCATTTTGCAATTAATGACCCCAGACAATATGCGAGGGAGAGTTAGTGCCATTAACAGTGTGTTTATTGGCAGCAGCAACGAAATAGGTGCTTTTGAAAGTGGCGCCACCGCTAAATTATTCGGTTTAGTGCCTTCAATTATTGTGGGTGGTGGATTAACAATTTTTGTTGTTGCAGCAATTAACAAATTAAATCCAAAGCTTAAAAAGCTCGATATAAATAGATTGCAATAGTGGCAAAAGATTTAATACATATTAAAGATTTTTTAAACGAGAGTTATTTAAAATACAACAACAAATCATTTATAGATAATGATCCCATATACATTCCGCACCTATTTACAAAAAAAGAAGATATTGAAATTGCGGGTTTTTTAGCCGCAACCATTGCCTGGGGAAATAGAAAATCGATTATTACTAATGCAACAAAGTTGATGAATTGGATGGACAACCAACCACACCAATTTATTTTAAATCACTCAAAAAAAGAACAAAAACCTTTCGAAAATTTCGTTCATAGAACCTTTAACGGTAAAGATTGTTTATTCTTTTTAGATTCTTTAAAAAACATTTACAAAAATCATAATGGGCTGGAAGCCGCATTTTCAAATAAAAAAAACGATTCGGATTTTAATTTAAAATACAACATAGTAAACTTTCGTAATCTTTTTTTAGATACAAAACATCTTTCTCGTTCTGAAAAACACATTTCAAACCCTCTAAAAAAATCGAGTGCAAAACGTTTGTGTATGTATTTAAGATGGATGGTGCGCAATGATAAAAAAGGCGTTGATTTTGGCATTTGGAAAAGCATTTCTCCTAAAGACCTTTGCCTACCATTGGATGTTCACACCGGTAATGTTAGCCGAACTTTAGGTTTATTAAAACGTACTCAAAACGATTGGCAAGCCGTTGAAGAAATAACTGCTGTGTTAAGAGAATTAGACCCAAAAGACCCTATTAAATATGATTTTTCTTTATTTGGTATTGGCGTTAATAAAGACCTATAAGCGAATACCTAAAATAGACACATCGTCTACTTGACTAAGTTTGCCGCGCCAATCTTCAAATTTTTGATTTAAAATTTTAGATTGTTGTTCTAAATCTAAACTATTTATTGATAACAAGAGTTCTTCCAACGCTTTATGCTTGAATTTTTTTCCTTTTGGTCCTCCAAACTGATCGGCATAACCATCTGTAAATAAATAAAGCGTATCGCCGGCTTTATAATCTATTTCATGCAATGTAAACGACTCGTTTTTTTCGCCTTTACCAACAGGCATTTTATCTGCAGGTAAAACAGAAATTGAATTATTACGAATTAAAATTGGTTTAGTATTTGCGGCAACATAACTTAAACTTTTATTAGCACTGTCAAAACAAATCAAGGTTCCGTCAAAACCATCACTTTGCCCCTCTTTGCTTATTCCCAAAACCAACTCGTTTCTTACATAATCAAAAATTTGGTTTGGCTTTAAAATACCTTTTTCGTTTACCGCTTTATTAATAAAATTTAAATTAAGCAAACTCATAAAAGCTCCTGGAACTCCATGACCTGTACTATCGCAAACAGCCAAATAAAATTTATTTTCCTTTTTTTCGCTCCAATAAAAATCGCCACTAACAATATCTTTAGGTTTAAATAAAATAAAATAATCTTTCGTTAATAGTTTTATATCATTACGCGACGGTAATAAAGCTGCTTGTATTTTACTGGCATAATTTATACTATCAGTGATCTCTTTATTTTTTTCTTCTATTTGCGTAAAGGCTTCTTTTAATTCGAAGGTGCGTTGATCTACTTTTTGTTCTAAAACCAGTTTTTCTTTTTGAAGAATTTTTTCTCTCGATCTTATAAATAAGAAAACTAAAAATAAAGCACTTACAAAACACAAGGCATAAAACCAAATGGTATTCCAAAATGGCGGTGTAATTGTAAATACAAAAGTTTGCGGGTTTAAATTCCAAAGCCCATCATTATTACAACTTTTAACCATAAAAGTGTAGGTTCCGGGAGGAATACTTGAATAATCTGCTTCGGTTTTATTTGTAGGCGGACACCATTCCTTATCTAAGCCTTCTAATTTATATTGATACAAAACTTTTGTAGGTGCAACTAAATTTATACCAATAAAACTAAACGTAAGGTGATTTTTTTGGTAAGGTAAATTTAAACCTAGCGGTAAATTATTTTCATCAAACCCCTTACTGTAAAGAGACCAATCGGGGCTTTCAAAAAATAATTTAAGATCAGAAATATGGGTTTTTGTTTGTGTTGTATTTATTTTACTTTGAGAAGGATCAAAAATTGATATTCCGCTACCGGTGGCTAACCAAATTTTACCAGTATTATCTGCAATAAAAGGCGCACAATTTAAATCTAACAAACCATCTTCTTTTCCGAAACAACGAATGCGTTTTTTTCCATTTTTTATTTGGTCAATATCACAGGCAATTAACCCGTAAGAGGACCCTAAATAAAGAACATTGTTAGAAATAACCATGGACGCTAACTTTTCAACCTGCAAACCATCATTTACTGTAATTGAATCTAAAAATTTAAACTTAAAGTTGTCATCAAAACTAAATTTAAATACTCCTCTTTTTTCGAACAACACCCAGTAGAAATTATTTTTATCCTGAACCATAGTAATGGCATTATCATCAAAAAAACCATTTTTGCGTTTAAAAAGCAATATGCTGTCTTTATTAAAAAATTCAACGCCAACACCAATATTAAGCATCCATAAATTTTGTTTATTATCTCTAAAAAGATCTGGTACCCGTGAGTAGCCGTGTACTTTTTTTGTATCAAACACTCGCTGTTCATTTCCCTTTACTCGCATTAACCCTCTGTCATCAGTACCTATCCAAATTGTACCTTCTTTATCAATATCTACATCAAAACCTGCTAAACTATCAACCTCAAAAATTTTATTATTTGCTATTTTATAGCCTTTACCCAAATAGCCCATACACCAAACCTCATTTGTTTTTGGGTGAATGAATAACGAAACAATTTGATTTAATTTTTTTCCGTTACACTCTGTAATTTTTGTTTGCAAACCGTTAAGTAGATCAAAAGAAGTTACTGCAAGGTCGGTTGCTATCCAAATTTTTCCATCCGCACCTTGATTGATGTAACTAATATTATTACTTGGCAAACCACTTTTTTCGGTAAGCTTTGTAAAACTTTCGCCCGAATATTTAAATAGCCCTCCACCCCAACCGCTAAACCATATGTTACCGTTACTATCTTCGTTTACTCCCCAAAAGGTATTAAACGATAATCCTTCTTTAGAAGAAAAATTAATAAATTTTCTATCGGCAACGGTATTAGATACAGGTGCAGGGTATTTATAAATTCCGCGCTCCCACGTTGCCAACCAAACGTTACCGTTATGATCTTTTATCATTGATAAGGTTGAACTTCCCAAATCAATATCTGCTGTAGGTTTGCCGTTTTTAAAAGTTTTAATTGGTTGATTCCATG
>Ga0208755_100464_pt1 | contig 10482 bp, 11 predicted proteins | sample LakWasMet57_HOW8_2_FD_183891 | JGI IMG/M metagenome (GOLD analysis project Ga0208755, IMG submission 183891) | Freshwater sediment methanotrophic microbial communities from Lake Washington under simulated oxygen tension - Sediment Metagenome... | ecosystem: Environmental > Aquatic > Freshwater >... | reverse complement strand
CAAAACCAAAACCGTAAAACTTAAGACGCTTTAAAAAATTCATAGCGCAAAATTAACATCTTTTAAACGTAAATAAAATTTAATATCCACAAAGCTAAAACACGTATTTTACTCTCTCAATTACAACACTGAATAGTATTTTAACATTTATATTGGTCGAATTACTTTTAAACAAAGCATTTACTGCAGTTTTTTTTATCTACATTTACTAAACTTTAGGGGTGCTTTGAAATTAAAAATGTTGAATGATAGATTTTAAATGAATACTAAGCCATTTAAAATTTAAACTTTAAAATTTAGAATTTCTTTAGGCTGAGATTATACCCGTTGAACCTGATACAGTTAATTCTGACGAAGGAAAAAGTAATAGGCTACCTATTTCGGCGCCATTCCTAAAGTATAATTTTATTTGGAATGGAAGTTACACTAAACGACAAAAAACATACAATTTCAGAGAATACCTCTATTTATGAAATTGTTTTTTCACAATTAGGCGACAAACAAAAAGGTGTGGCAGTGGCTGTTAACGACTCTGTTGTTCCAAAGTCAAATTGGGAAAAGCACCTCCTTAACGCTAACGATACTATTTTAATTATTAAAGCCACCCAAGGTGGATAAAAAAAACTAAACACTAATATTATGAGCAAATCAGAAAAAACACCCGCACAACAAACCATTTCAACCGGAGCAATTTCCGGATCTAGAAAAATTTATGTTGAAGGAAAACTTCATAACATAAAAGTAGCCATGCGTGAGATTGTGTTATCTCCCACCAAACTTGCTAATGGCAAAACAGAAGCAAACGCTCCTGTAACAGTATATGATACCGGTGGCGCTTTTACCGATGATAATATTACTATTGATATTAAAAAAGGGTTACCAAGAATTAGAGAGCAGTGGATTTTAGACCGAAATGATGTAGAGCAACTAGACTCTGTAAGTTCTGATTTTGGTAAGGACAGAAGAGATGATAAATCATTAGATGCGCTTCGTTTTGAGCATATTAAAAAGCCTTTAAAAGCAAAAAAAGGTCATAACGTTTCGCAGTTGTACTATGCTAAAAAAGGCATAATTACTCCTGAAATGGAATACATTGCTATTCGTGAAAACCAACAAGCGAATGTTTTAAAAACACAGTTAAATGGTCAATACGAAAACCTATCGCAACAACATCCGGGAGAAAGCTTTGGGGCAAATACTCCTAAAGGTTATATCACACCAGAGTTTGTTCGTGATGAAATTGCTGCCGGAAGAGCCATTATTCCAAATAATATCAATCATCCGGAAAGCGAGCCAATGATTATTGGCCGTAATTTTTTGGTAAAAATAAATGCCAACATTGGTAACAGTGCCGTTACTTCCAGCATTGAGGAAGAAGTTGAAAAAGCAGTGTGGGCTTGCCGTTGGGGCGCTGATACAATTATGGATCTATCAACCGGTAAAAACATTCACGAAACCCGCGAGTGGATTATTCGTAATTCTCCGGTGCCTATTGGAACTGTTCCTATTTATCAGGCATTAGAAAAAGTAAATGGGAAGGCAGAAGATTTAACCTGGGAAATTTTTAGAGATACGTTAATAGAACAAGCAGAGCAAGGTGTTTCTTATTTCACAATTCACGCCGGTGTATTATTGCGTTATATTCCTTTAACAGCAAAGCGTATGACAGGTATTGTTTCTCGTGGTGGTTCTATTATGGCTAAATGGTGTTTATCTCATCATAAAGAAAACTTCTTGTATACTCACTTTGAAGACATTTGCGAAATTATGAAAGCCTACGACGTAGCATTTTCGTTAGGAGATGGTTTACGTCCTGGTTCTATTGCAGATGCTAACGATGCAGCTCAATTTGCAGAATTAGAAACTTTAGGTGAACTCACTAAAATTGCATGGAAACATGATATACAAGTAATGATTGAGGGTCCGGGACACGTGCCAATGAACCTTATTAAAGAAAATATGGACAAGCAATTAAAAGAATGCCACGAAGCACCATTTTATACACTTGGGCCATTAACTACAGATATTGCACCCGGATACGACCATATTACTTCAGCAATTGGTGCCGCTATGATTGGTTGGTTTGGCACCGCCATGTTATGTTATGTAACACCAAAAGAACATTTAGGTTTGCCAAATAAAAAGGATGTTAAAGATGGTGTGATCACTTATAAATTAGCGGCTCATGCTGCAGATCTTGCAAAAGGACATTACGGTGTGCAGTATCGCGATAACGCATTAAGTAAAGCTCGTTTTGAATTTAGATGGGAAGATCAATTTAATTTATCGTTAGATCCGGATACAGCTCGTGATTTTCATGACGAAACGCTACCGGCAGATGGTGCAAAAGTTGCTCACTTCTGCTCAATGTGTGGACCTAAATTCTGTTCTATGAAAATAACACAAGAAATTAGAGAATCTGCTGCCAATGGTATGTTTGATAAATCAGAAGAATTTAAACAAAAAGGAAGTCAGATCTACTCATAAATGATAATTGTAATTTCAAATCCAACACCCATAAACAAAGAGGCATCCCTTATCAACCAGTTATTTGAGGAGGGTTTGTCTGTTTTTCATTTGCGTAAACCAGATAGTTCTGCGCAAGAACTAGTTTTATTATTACAAGAAATTGATCCGACACATTATTCAAAAATAGCCTTGCATAGTCATCACTATTTAGCTAAAAGTTTTGGTATTAATCGCTTGCATTATACAGAAGCTAGCCGTAAACAAGCGGGTAATATTAATTTATTGGAACAAGAAGTAGATAATATACTTTCAACATCTATTCATTCAATTGAAGATTATAAAAATTTAGGAGATCATTTTAGCTATGCTTTTTTAAGTCCCGTTTTTAATAGTATTTCAAAACCGGAATATCAAGCTGTGGAATTTGATCTTTCTAAAATTGAAAAAAAATCTACAACAAAATTAATTGCACTTGGTGGAATTGATGAAACTAATTGCCATAAAGCTTATAATATGGGGTTTCACGGAATAGCTTTATTAGGCGCAATATGGAATAGTGAAAATAAAATAGAAGCGTTCAAACAGATCTCGCAGAATTGTAATAAGGAAAAAGTTGAGTTAGCTATTTAAAAAATGAAATACGACCGCCCAATAGTTTTAAGCATTGCCGGATTTGATCCTTGCGGCGGCGCCGGCGTTTTGGCGGACGTAAAAACATTTGAGCAACATCAATGTTTGGGCATGGCTGTTAATACTTCTATTACAAATCAGGTAGAAGATAAATTTATTTCCATTAAATGGTTTTCTGCAGATGAAATAATTTCAGGAATAAAATCGTTAACAGATAAATATGCAATTAATTTTGTAAAAATTGGTATTATCGAAAACCTAAATACACTTCACGAAGTGGTTAGTTTTTTGAAGAAGCAAAACAAAGATATCACTATTGTATGGGATACAGTATTGTCTGCTTCTAGTGGGTTTCAATTAATTGAGGCAATTGATAGAAACAAATTAATTGAAGTTTTAAAAAATATTTATTTAATCACACCAAATATAAATGAATCTAAAAGGTTAAGTACGTTCGAACATGAATTTGAATCTGCAACTTATCTAGCAAATTATTGTAACGTTCTATTAAAAGGCGGTCATAGCAAAATACAAAAAGGCATTGATTATTTATATTTTAATAAACAAATTATAAAAATTCAAACTAAAAGCGTTAAAGAATTATCGGCTAAACATGGTTCCGGCTGCATCTTATCATCTTCTATAACTGCGAATTTAGCTTTAGGTTATGATCTAGAAACAGCTTGTAAAAAATCAAAACAATACATAGAAAAAATTTTAAATAGTAACAAAAATTTATTGGCCTATCATGTTGCATAAACTGCATTATATCTCTCAGGGAATTACTCCAAATGAGCATATTAAAAATATAGAATCTGTTTTAAACGCGGGTATTAAATTAGTTCAGCTGCGATTAAAAAATATTCCGGATGAGATGTATATCGATTTTGGTTTTAAGGCAAAAGAACTTTGTAATAAATATGATGCTCTTTTAATAATTAATGACAATGTTAATGTTGCTAAATTATGTAATGCGGATGCTGTTCATTTAGGATTAAATGACATGAATGTTTTGGAAGCCAGAGAACTATTTCCGAATAAAATTATAGGTGGCACTGCCAATACATTCGAACACATAAAACAACGTTGCGATGAAAAGGTAGACTATATTGGACTTGGTCCATTTAGATTTACCAGTACAAAAGAAAAATTAAGTCCGATTTTAGGCATTGAAGGCTATCAAAATAGTATTCAAAAAATGAAAAATGAAAATTTAAGCACGCCCATTTATGCCATTGGTGGAATTGAATTAAAAGACATTGAATCCATTATTAATACAGGTGTATATGGTATTGCGGTTTCGGGACTGTTAACCCATTCCAACAACAAAGAAAAATTAGTAAAAGAAATAAATAAAATTTTATATCATGCTTAAAATAGCCGATCATCAATTTTCATCCCGTTTATTTTTAGGAAGTGGTAAATACGGTTCCAGTAACGAAATGTATGAATCTATTCTAGCTTCCGGTTCTGAAATGGTAACAGTTGCATTAAAACGAATTGATACCGATGCACCAAGCGATGACTTAATTGAAGCATTAAAAAAAGCGAATGTAAAATTATGGCCAAATACTTCGGGGGTGCGTAATGCTAAAGAAGCTGTATTTGCGGCGCAACTTGCAAGAGAAGCGTTAGAAACTAACTGGATTAAATTAGAAATTCATCCTGACCCGCGTTACTTAATGCCCGACCCTATTGAAACATTAAAAGCAACAGAAGAATTGGCAAAACTCGGTTTTATTGTTCTTCCATACATTCATGCCGACCCTGTATTATGTAAACGCTTGGAGGATGCAGGCACTGCAGCCGTAATGCCTTTAGGCTCTCCAATTGGGAGCAATAAAGGATTAAAAACAGAAGATTTTTTAGAAATAATTATTGAACAAAGTAAAGTGCCTGTTATTGTAGATGCAGGAATTGGCGCACCTTCTCATGCTGCAAAAGCAATGGAAATGGGAGCCGATGCTGTATTAGTAAATACTGCTATTGCATCATCAAAAAACTCCATTCAAATGGCTATTGCATTTAAAAACGCTGTATTAGCAGGGCGAATGGCATACGAAGCAGGCCTTTCAAAAGTAAATAGTTTAGCTTCGGCAACCAGTCCTTTAACTAGTTTTTTAAATGAATAAATAGTTCTCGCAGAGTTGTGCTGAGTTTAACGCAAAGTTTCGCAAATAAATAAAAAAGTAAAACTCACCGAACCTCTGCAAATTAATCTTAGTCAATCAGCAAGAAAAAAAATGACTGAAAATGATATTTCATATGCGATTAGAGGTGCAGCATTTAAGGTGCACACAACTTTGGGTCCAGGTTTATTAGAGTCTGTATATGAAACCGCGCTAGCATACGAATTAACTAAAGATGGTTTTAATGTAAAAACTCAAATTGGAGTTCCTATGATGTACGCGGATATAAAAATGGATGTGGGGTTTAGGTTAGATATTATTGTAAATGATTTGGTTATTATTGAGGTTAAATCGGTGGAATCATTAATGGACGTTCATCACAAACAACTGTTAACTTATTTAAAATTATCAAATAAAAAACTTGGTTTGCTAATTAATTTTAATTCTTCATCTTTAAAAGATTCAATAACGCGAATTGTAAATAATTTATAAAAAGTAAAAAAATAAATCAGCGTAACTCTGCGAAAAATATATAATCTGCGGAACACTGCGAGAAAAAATTACGAGCCATAAAATGAACTTTAAAAACATATTTGATACTTATAATTGGGATGAACAAAAAACATCTATCTATTCTAAAACGTCTAAAGATGTAGAGTTTGCTTTGTCTTCAAAAAAACGAACACTCGAAGATTTTAAAGCCCTTATCTCTCCTGCTGCCATTCCTTATATTGAGCAAATGGCAAGCCTAAGCCATGAATTAACTAAAAAACGATTTGGAAAAACAATACAATTATATGCACCCATGTATTTAAGTAATGAGTGTAATAATATATGTACATACTGTGGGTTTAGTTTAGATAATAAAGTAAAACGAAAAACTTTAAGCGATTCAGAAATTTTAAAAGAAGTTGAATATATTAAAGCGCAAGGGTTTAATCATATTTTGTTAGTTACAGGCGAAGCAAATCATACTGTTCACGTGCCATATTTTAAACATGCTATAGACTTAATTAAATCTAAGTTTGCCAACATATCTATTGAAGTACAACCTTTAGAAACTGAAGAATATAAAGAATTACACAATGCCGGAGTTTATTCAGTATTAGTTTACCAAGAAACCTATCATAAAGAAGTTTATAAACAATATCATCCAAAAGGAAAAAAATCAAACTTTGATTATAGACTCGATACCCCTGACAGAGTTGGAAAATCAGGCACTCATAAAATTGGATTGGGCATATTGTTGGGTTTAGAAGACTGGAGGGTTGATTCTTTCTTCTGCGCATTACATTTAAATTATTTGCAAAAAACATACTGGCAAACTAAATATTCGATTTCATTCCCTCGTATGCGACCTGCCGAAGGAATTATTGAACCAAATGTTATTGTTACAGATAAAGATTTAGTTCAACTTTTATGCGCGTATAGATTATTTAACGAAGATGTAGAATTATCAATTTCTACACGCGAATCAGTAACTTTAAGAAATAATATTATTCCTTTAGGAGTAACCAGTATGAGTGCAGGCTCTAAAACAAATCCAGGAGGCTATGCGGTAGAACCCGAATCGTTAGAACAATTTGAGATAAGTGACGAAAGAAGTGTTGAAGAAATTAGTGCCTTGATAAAAAAATCTGGTTACGAACCTGTATATAAAGATTGGGACAAACAATTTAATTAAATGTTATCTAAAGAAGAATTTAAAAGATACCAAAAACAAGTCATGGTAGATGACATTGGTATTAATGGACAAATAAAGATCAAACAAAGCAAAGTAGCTGTAATTGGCGCCGGCGGACTTGGCTGTCCAATCTTACAATACTTAACATCAGTAGGCGTTGGAACAATTGGTGTTATTGATTTTGATACCATTGAAGAATCGAATTTACATCGTCAGACTTTATATACTCCAAACGATATTGGTAAACCAAAAGCAGAAATCGCCATTCAAAAACTATCTGCACAAAATCCGTTTGTAAAATTAATTTTGCATCGCAATTTATTAAACCAAGAAAATGCAGAATCTATTTTATCTCAATACGATATTGTAGTGGATGGATGTGATAATTTTTTAACCAGATACATAGTAAACGATGTATGTGTTAAACTTAATAAGCCTTTAGTATATGGTAGTATTTTAGGCTACGACGGACAACTAGCAACATTTAATTACAAAGGCAGTAAAAACTTGCGCGATATTTTTCCAGAACCCCCAAATGCAGAAGATGTTCCAAATTGCTCTGAAAACGGCGTGTTAGGAACTGTGCCCGGTATTATTGGGTGCATGATGGCTCAGGAAACTACAAATGTAATATTAGATTCGGCTCAATTAGTTAATACCCTTCTACTCTATAACACTCAATTAATGACGAGTAAAAAATTAAATTATTAAAATTTAATTACTCAGTAAATCATGAATTCGATAAAACAATTAATTGTTGAGGAAATAAAAACTTTGTTTCTATTAAAAAAAACAGAGCGTCTTTGGCACATTCCTTTATTGGCATCGTTATGTACCGGAACGCCCTTATTAGTTGGTTATTTTTTTAACGATCTACCTTCAGGCGTATTGGCTTGTATTGCTGGTTTGGTAATACTTTACCTTCCTTCTAATGCTTCTTTTGCAAAACGTATGAGCACACTATTAATTTGTTCTTTTGGTTTTATTTTTTCGTTTGCAATTGGGGTTAATTTTAGTTTTAACCCAATCTTATCTGTTATTGTTTTAGGAATATTTTCTGCCATTGTATATTGGCTAACTTTGTATTTAAATACAAACCCTCCGGGTAATTTCTTTTTTATAATGATAGCTATACTGGCAAGTTGCATGCCTTATAGCCCTCAAACTATTCCAATAAAAATAGGATTAGTTACTATAGGTACTTTATTTGCTTGCCTTTTGGCACTATTTTATTGCTTATTAATGTTTAATAAAAACAATAGTACTAATAAACCTGTTTCGGTAAAAATCAAAAAAAATAAATATGCCAACATTATTGAGGCCTTTATTTTTGCGATTTTTATAAGTGGGTCGTTGTTTGTTGGCCATCAATTAAAAATGCAAAACCCTTATTGGATTCCCATTTCATGTTTAGCGGTAATGCAAGGAGCCGGCCTTCATAATATTTGGCGCAGAACCTTTCATCGCCTATTAGGCACGCTTATTGGCCTGGGTTTGTGTTGGATAATCTTATCACTAAACAAAACATCCTTAAGTATTTGCATCAGTATTATTTTATTGCAGTTTATTGTAGAGATGTTAATTGTAAGGCACTATGCTTTAGCTGTAATTTTTATAACACCTATGACTATTTTAATAGCAGAAACAGCTAACCCTATCTTTCATAATACCAACACATTGATCTTTGTTCGCTTTTGGGATATACTAATTGGGAGTGCAATTGGCGCAATAGGCGGTTGGTTTATTTACCATGAAAAAATTCGTTACCAAGCTATCCGTCAAATTGAAAAAGTTAATGCAATAATAAAAAGAAAACCATAAAAAAGCCCTCCTGAATTAAGGAAGGCTTTAAAAATTTATTACCATTAAAATTTATGGAAGTGGCGGCGGCGGGGGAACATTATTAAATAAGGCCACCAATTCTGCCTGTGTTTCGGCAGCTAACCATCCCGGCATTCCAGCTTTCCAAACCAAACTGGTTTTATTTAATTGACCTGAACCTGCCATGACCTGTAATTGTTGCAAAGTAAAAGGACCGGCTTGCGCGCCATTTACTACCACATGAAACTGAACAGTTGGCGGTGGTGGCGGCATACTATTTTGGTTTTGGTTATTCATGTTGTTGTTCATCATATTTGAAACCATATTCCCCATTCCCATTCCAACGCCCATGCCTACTCCTGCTCCACCTAAACCTTGGTTTTTTGCGGCATCGCCAATAGCGTTAGCTGTATTAAATTGCGCTAACTTATTCATGTCAATTGCATGCAAACGCGAGTAATTAAAAATTTCTTTTTTCAATTCTTCCGGCATCGAAATATTTTCAACCAAAAACTTGGTAATAGTTAAGCCGTATTCTAAAAAATCTTCATTTAATTTTTCTCTTCCAAGTTTTGATAATTCATCAGTATTACCCGCTAATTTTTCAACCGGAATATTTCCTTCACCTAAAGCATCTGAAAACTTACTCACGATCATGCTTCTTAGTTGTTCAGAAACTTCATCGGTAGAAAAATTTTCGTTAGTACCTGCAATTTCTTTAATAAATTTGCCGCCATCGGTTACTCTAAATGCAAACGAACCAAAGCTTCTTAATTCAATAAAACCAAAACGAGGATCGCTTAATGTGATAGGGTTTTTAGTTCCCCACTTTTGATCAATAAATTGTTTTGTGCTTACATAAAATATATCTGCCTTAAACGGACTATTAAATCCGTATTTCCAACCTTTTAAGGTTGACATGATAGGCATGTTTTGAGTTTCTAGCGTATACATACCGGGTTGAAAAACATCGGCAATTTTACCTTCGTTCATAAACACAGCAATCTGGCTTTCTCGCACAGTAAGCTTTGCTCCCATTTTAATCTCGTTTTGAAAACGAGGAAATTTCCAAACAATTGTATCATTGCTACTATCAACCCATTCGATAATATCAATAAATTCATTTTTTAACTTATCAAATAAACCCATGATTTTTAATTTTAGAATATAAAAATAACAATTTTAGAACTAGATCGTATCTAAAACTATCTTAATTTTTTGTAAAGCTGCTTTTAATTCAGAATCAGAAATAGTAAGTGGCGGAGCTATGCGCATAGCGGTAGTACAAAACAAAAACCAATCGGTTATTATGCCATTTTGAATACAACTTTTAATAATGCGCATATTTAGTTCTTCATTTCCATAATCAACTGCACCTATGGCACCGTAAACACGTAGTTCTTTAATTAAAGGATGCTTAAGCTCTTCCTTAATTAGTTTTTCAATTTCTTTAACTCTAGAAATGAGCTTTTCTTCTAGTATTACATCTAAAGTAGCTTTGGCTGCTGCAACACAAACAGCATTGCCGCCAAAAGTATTTATATGTCCTAATACAGGATTATTTGTTAAGCAAGCCATTAATTTGTTTGACGATACAAAAGCACCAATAGGTAAACCACCACCCATGCCTTTTGCCATTAACAAAATATCCGGAATCACCTCTGCTTGCTCGAACGCAAATAAACTGCCTGTTCGTCCAAATCCTGTTTGAATTTCATCAAAAATTAAAAGCGCACAATGAGTGTCACA
>Ga0208755_100463_pt1 | contig 10490 bp, 3 predicted proteins | sample LakWasMet57_HOW8_2_FD_183891 | JGI IMG/M metagenome (GOLD analysis project Ga0208755, IMG submission 183891) | Freshwater sediment methanotrophic microbial communities from Lake Washington under simulated oxygen tension - Sediment Metagenome... | ecosystem: Environmental > Aquatic > Freshwater >... | reverse complement strand
GGGATATAAAGGGTTGTTTTTATTCTCCTCACCCCAACCCTCTCCAGCAGGAGAGGGAGCCAAGCCGCTTTGTAACTCATTGTATTTATAATTAAAAAAAGCTGTGTAGATAGCTATGCTCCTGATGGAGAGGGTCGGGGTGAGGAGAATTAAATAGGAAAAAGTCCTTATTGATTCCCCCTCACCCTGCCCTCTCCCGCTGGAGAGGGATGTTGTGCTTCGCGCTGAATAGTTACTAAAATTTTTGAATGGGCAACTGTCACTTGCCAACCAGCAAATGACTGACTTCTTCATCCGAAAGCTGTTCGAGTTCTTTTATCAACTCGTCCAAAGAACGGTCATCGTGCTGTTGAATTTGCAGCCGGGCTATCTCGGCAGCCTGTAATTCGATGGTCGGCGATTCGAACAGCATCTTCGCCGGAACATCCATGTTGAAAACGCATTGAATGCGCGACTTGACTTGAATGGCCGCCAACGAATGTCCGCCTTGTTCGAAAAAATCCGTATCGACGCCGATTGCTTCAAGGCCCAATACTTCGCGCCAAATATCGGCCAGCTCGGCCTCGATCCAGTTCGACGCCGGTTTAAATGCCCGTGCTTTCGCAGCCGGTTGTTTGATGTTTAGCAGCGCCAGACAATCCCGCTTGCCGTTCGGCATCAGCGGCAATGCGTCCAAAGCGACATAGCTCGACGGCAGCATATAATCCGGCAGCGTTTGCTTAAGATAGGCCTGAAAAACGGAGGCTTCCGGCATCGCGGCGGATTGCCGCCCAACCAGGTAGGCAATCAGTCTTTTATTGCCGGATGCTTCCTCTGCGACCAAAACAACGGCATCCTTAATGGCGGGATGCCGGTGCAGGCGCTCTTCGATTTCGCCCAACTCGATCCGATAGCCGCGAATCTTGACCTGGTTGTCGATGCGGCCCAGAAACTCAATCTCGCCGTCGGCGCGAAAACGCGCCAGGTCGCCGGTTTTGTAAAGCCGCTCGCCGTTCGCAGCGAACGGATTGGGCATAAATTTTTCCGCAGTCAACGCCGGTTGGTTCAAATAGCCTTGCGCCAAACCGGCGCCGCCTATGCACAGCTCGCCGCTGACGCCTATCGGCACCGGCTGGCGTTGCCGGTCCAGAATATAAATCCTCACCTTGTCGATGGCCCGGCCTATCGGTAGCGTAACGCCGGTATCAGCCGTTGTGCTGCGATAAACGCTGCTCCAAACCGTGCCTTCCGTAGGGCCGTATTCGTTGTAAAACCGAACCTCCGGCAACTTGCGGCGATGCTCGGCGGCGATGTCGCCCGAACAGGCCTCCCCTGCGACGATAACCGCTTGCAGCGTATTCAATTGGGCAAGATTCCGGTCATTGACAATGGCCGTATAAAACGAAGGCAGGGCCAATAAATGAGTAACCCGGTGTTGCTTGATCAGTCCGGCCAAGGCTACGGGATCGGTCAAGTCCTCCTGTTGCGGCAGGCACAAACATCCGCCTTGGCTTAGCGTCCAGAATATTCCGGCAACCGAACTGTCGAACGCAAACGAGGACAGCAGCAAAAAGCATCCCAGCGGCTCGCGGTAATAATTCGTCCTGGCCAGTGTCGAGTGCAGCAGGTTTTTGTGGCTGACCGCGACGCCTTTAGGCTGCCCGGTGGAACCCGAGGTATAAATGATATAGGCGGAATTGTCCGGCGATAGCGAGCGGGAAGCTGTGCGCTTCGCTTGGCCTTCGGCTGAATCGTTATCCAGGCAAAGCATCTCGATGGCGCGATGCTTAAACTTACCGACTAATGCACTTTGGGTCAGTAACAACTCGATACCGGCATCGCTTAGCATAAAATCCAGCCGGTCTTCGGGATAGCTCGGGTCCAACGGAATATAAGCGGCCCCGGCCTTGAGCACGGCCAGCAAGCCAACAATCAGCTCCACGGAACGCTCGGCGCAGACGCCAACCCGGCATTCTGGACCGATGCCCAAGTCCAGCAGGCGTTCGGCCCATAATGTCGCGCGGCTGTTAAGTTCGCCGTAACTGATACGTTGACCGGCAAAAGCCAGCGCCGTTTTATCCGGCGTCAGTTGCGCCTGCTGTTCAAAAAGCCGGTGAATCAACAAGCCATCCGTAGGGCGCGCCGTGCGCGCCTTGGGAGCCAAGGCGCGCACGGGGCCACTCCAGTCGTCAAGCAACTGCCTGGTTTCCGCTTCAGGCAGCAGCGGCAATTGGCTCAACGGCAGTTCGGGACTGCCGACCGCGCCTGCCAGCAGTATTTGCAAATGCCCGGCCATTCTGGCGATAGTCCCCGCATCGAATAAATCGGTACTGTATTCGAAACTCCCCAGCAGCTTGCCGTCGCGTTCATCGACAAACAGGCTCAGGTCGAATTGGGCGATGCGGTTATTCATGGTCAGCGGCACGGCCGAAATATCCTGCATCCGAAAATCCGCCATCGGCACGTTCTGCACCGCCAGCATCACCTGGAACAAAGGCGCATGACTGGTATTGCGAACCGGATTCAGCGCTTCCAGCAATTGACCGAAGGGCAGCCCCTGATGATCCTGATCCCGCAAGGCCTGTTCGCGCAGTTGCAACAGCAGCGCCGAAAACGGCAGATCGGCCTCGACTTGGCAACGCAGCACCAGCGTGTTGACAAAAAAGCCGATCAAAGCCGCCGCCTGGCTTTGGCTGCGCCCGGCCACCGGATAACCGATGCAAATATCCTTGCTGCCGGTATAGCGGTGCAGCAGCGCATTGAACGCGGCGGCCATCACCATGAACAGCGTGACCTTGTATTGTTTGCCCAGTTCTTTCAGCGCGCGGCTCAGCTCGGCGGAAAGTTCGAAATAGTGCATGTCGCCGCGGTAGCTGGGCGTCGGCGGTCTCGGCCGGTCGGTCGGCAACGCGAGCAACGGCGGCGCGCCTGTCAGTTTTTGTCGCCAGTAAGCCAGATGCTTGGCCCCTTTTTCCTGCTGTCCGCGTTGCCAGATACAAAAATCGCCGTATTGAATCGGCAGCTCCGGCAAAACCGACGGCTTGCCTTGGCTGTATGCGCCGTACAATGCGGCGACTTCCTGCATCAGCACGCCGACCGACCAGCGGTCCGAGACGATGTGATGCAAAGTCAACAGCAAGATATGCCGCCTCTCTCCCAATACGGCCAGCAGCGCCCGTAGCGGCGGTTGTTCGGCAAGCAGGAACGGGCGGCGGATAAACGCGTCGGCGCAGTGTTGGAACTGCGCCATCGCACTATCCTGATTGAAGCAGGCGAGATCCAGGCGGGTCAGCGGCAATCCGCCGCCCGGTTCGACCTGCTGGCCCTCTGCGGTAAAACGGCTGCGCAGGATTTCATGGCGTCCGACCACCTCGTCCAGACTGTGCTGCAAGGCTTGCGTGTTCAGCCGGCCGTCGAACTGCACGGCACCGGCGACATTGTAGATCGGGTTGTCCGGTTCCAGCTGCGACATGATCCACAAGCGCTCCTGCGAATACGATAGGGGTATCGGTTGGTCGCCGTTGCGTTTGGCAATAACGCCGTCGGCCGGGGTATCGGTTTTCCTGAGTCTGGCAATCAGCTGTGTGCGGTTGGCTTGCTGTTGTTCGACTTGTGTTGTTGTGTCGGTCATGATTTGTTTACCCTCGTTCCCATGTGCTGCGCCTCGTATTTCGCTCGTTCTCCCATGCCGCGCTCATCGTTATACACATCTCGACGTAGGCCGGAATAAGCCGGTTCGAGCGGCAGCGAGAACCGGCGTTGCCTACATGGATGTAGGTAAGGGGCGTGAGCAGGAGCGGAAGCTTTTCCGGCAAATACCTCACGAACTCGCCGGAAACGCCACCTCGCGCCATGCGCTTGGATGGCCTTATTCCGGCCTACATCCGAGTCCGCCATTCCAGCGTTCATACCGAAATGACGCTCTTCGATAGACTTGTGTATAAGGACGAGCGCCAAGTAGGAACGAGAGATGTCGTGTCTTTCGTGCTTTTCGTGGACAAATCGTCGTTTTTAGAATCAATCGCCCAAATGAATATCATCCTTGCCATACAGCCTCCGCGCATCGGCAAAGCCCTTACTCTGACAAGCCGCCAACACCTTACCGATTTCCCTGATATAGGCATCGTCATCTTCCGGCTCCAAGGCCATGAAATATTGCAGCCAGGGTTCGCGGCCTATCGCATAGATATAAACCCGCTCGGATTGCACCGCGTCCAGCAGGCTCAAAGCCGCATCGGCATCGCTGCCCTTCGAACGCCTCGTCTGGCAATGCTTGCGCTCCGGCAACTTCGGCAGCAGCGGCCCATACACCCAGGACAACGGCGCGCCTATGCATTCCATGCCCAAGAATACGGTCTGGATAGGGCCGTACTCGGCGCACAGGTTCTCGTACATGCGCCGGTCCAGGCAGTTGGAATCGGCGGCAAACAGCAGGCGCTGCTCACCGGCGCTGATCAGGTAAGCGCTTTTGGCAAACGGCAGGTCGTTATGTTCGCCAAGAAACGGCGCGGCGATGATTGCGCCGCCGGGAAACGCGATCGTATCCAGCGGGTCGACTTCGATCACGTGGCTAAAACCCAGCTCGCGGGCCAGCAGTTTCATCGAAATGTCCCCGTAGAAAATGCCCGAGCTTTTCGGCACCGCCAGACAACCGATTTTGTGCCGAAGCCGCAGCAATGTCTCAAATACGTAGTGGTCGTGATGAACATGGGTGATCAGCACATAATCGATATGCGGCGGCAAGTCCTGGAAGCTGTAACGGTCGATGCCGCCCTGGCTGGGCTGCACGGCAATGAACGGGTCGATCAGAATCGCAACGCCGTTGTATTCGACCAGCACGCTGGCATGCCCGAGATAGCGCACCCGTACGCCGCTGCCTTGCCAGGCTTGGGCCGTGCTCGGCGGTTGGTCGGTGAGCAGTTCGATCAGCTTTTCGTCGTCACCGGCATCGAGCCCCAACAGCTCGCGTATGTAAGCCAAGGATTGCGGCCGGCTGTCCAGTTTGAACAGTTCGTCGATTTGCGCTTGGGCAAACGGGATAGCCCATTCGATACTGTCGTGTTCCGGCAAACGCGGCGTGCTCATGTAATAAGGCCGGGCGCGGTCGTGGGTCTGGGTAAACAGGCGCAGCGATTGCAGGTGATTTTTGTAATGCGGACTTTTGTAGAACAGGCTTTCGATGCAGCGCACGATAGGCCGGTTGTTGTAGTCGTACAGCAATTCGACATAGCCGCGCATCGACTCCGGCAGCATCGCGTAATACGGTTCCAGGCTTTGGCCTGCGGCTTCCCGGTCCAGCAGGTTTTGGAAATCGATCAAATCCTGCGCCATTTTCAGGTTGCCGCCGTGCTCGCTGTCCATCCGTTCCAGCAGCTTCGCAACTTCCGCTGTTCGCTCGACCGGAATATTGACAAATGCGCCACCCAGCAACTTGGGATTGGCGCTGGATTTAACGTGAATCTCGGGGCTTTGCAGATACGAACTCAGGTTTTTCCTCTGGTAGTTCAGCATGTGCAGGCTGTAAGGCACCGGCGAAAAGGTATGCGGCCAGGCCACCCAGTTATCGACCAGCGCCTCTACTGCTGTCGAGTCGGCCAGGCGGTACAGGGTTTTATCGTTCATGATGTTGTTCTCCGGTTATGTGCTAGTTCCCAAGCTCCAGCTTGGCCTCGTTCCCACGTGCTACGTGGGAATGCAGTGCTGGACGCGCTGCGTCCCGATTTGTCCGCCCCGTATTTTCGATGTGCTAACAGTGACTCGCGGCGCAGCGCGCCTTGACTGCATTCCCACGCAGCGCGTGGGAACGAGAAAATTTTCGTGCTTTTCGCGAACTAATCTACAGGCTCATTCAATGGCCTCAAGCGGCTCTTTCATCTGATACTCCGCCATCCGGTCGACAAACTTGGCGACGGTCGCGGCCTCGAACAAGATATTGACCGGCACCTCGATATTGAACAGCGCCTGCACTTTTGCGGTCACCTGCACGCCGGACAGGGAATGGCCGCCCAACTCAAAAAAGTCGTCATGTATGCCCAATTGCTGAACGCCCAGCACTTCCCGCCAAATGTCGGCCACCGCTTGTTCCGCCTCGTCGCGCGGCGCAACGTACGACGGGGCGTTGTCGGTTTGGTTTGCCGATGCGGGCAATGCGTTGCGATCCAGTTTGCCGTTGGCGTTCAACGGCATCGCATCCAGCCATAGCCAGGCCGTGGGCAGCATGTACTCCGGCAAACAGTGTCTGATATGCGCTTTTACATCTTCGGTATCCGTCTGATTGCCGGATTCCGCAACTAGGTAAGCGGTCAGGCGCTTATTGCCCGGCGCCTCCTCGCGAACGGCTACCGCCGCCGCTTTTATCGACGGATGCCGCAGCAGACAGGCTTCGATTTCGCCTAGCTCTATCCGGTAACCCCTGATTTTGACCTGTTGATCGAGACGGCCTAAAAATTCGATATTGCCGTCGGCCAGATAACGCGCCCGGTCGCCGGTTTTATACAGCCTGCCCCCTGTCGCGCCGAACGGGTCGGGGATGAATCTTTCCGCGGTCAACCCGGCTTGATCGAGATAACCGCGGCTGATGCCTTCTCCGCCGACCAGCAATTCCCCGGCGACGCCGACCGGCAGCAGTTGCAGCGCATCGTCCACGATATAGATGCGCATATTGCCGATCGGCTTGCCTATCGGCACGTTGGCCCCGCCTTGCGGCTGCGTAACCGCGTAAACGCTGCTCCACACCGTGGCTTCGGTCGGGCCGTATTCGTTAAACAAAGCCGTATCCGGCAGGCGTTTAAAATGCAGTCCGGTGAGCGGATGGGGGCAGGCTTCCCCGGCAACGACAACGGTGTTCAAGGTTTTCAGCGCGACCGTCGGCGCATGCTCCAGCAACAGTTGGTAAAGCGACGGCAGCGCCAGTAAATGCGTTACCCGCCGGTATTCGATCAATGCGCCTAGAGCGGCCGGGTCCTTAACCTGGTTCTCCTCCGGCAAACACAAACAGCCGCCCTGGCTTAGCGTCCAGAAAATCCCCGCCACCGAGCTGTCGAACGCGAATGACGACAACAGCAGGTAACAGCCGACCGGCTCCTGGTAATAGGCCGTTCTGGCCCAAGTGGATTGCATCAGGTTGCCGTGGCTGACCACCACGCCTTTGGGCTTGCCGGTCGAACCCGAGGTGTAAATGACATAGGCCGCATGGTCGGCATGCAGCGGTATTTCCGGGTTGTCGTTGCTGCAATTGCCGTAAGCGTCAACATCGTCCGCGCACAATGTCGCCATCGTGCCGCAGTCGAGACCGGGCAGCAACGCGGTCTCGGTCAGCAGCCATCTGCAACCGGCATCCTGCATCAAATAGGCTTGCCGATCCTTTGGATAAGCGGGGTCGACCGGCACATACACCGCACCGGCTTTGAGTATCGCCAAGATCCCCACCACCAGTTCCGGGCAGCGCGAAATGCACAAGGCAACGCGCCTTTCCGGCCCCGCGCCCTGCGCCAGTAAATTATGGGCCAGACGGTTGGCTTGGGCATTGAGTTCGGCATAGCTAAGACGCCGCTGCCGGTAAACCAGCGCGACGGCGTCCGGATGCTGCCGGGCAGCTGCCTCAAAAACGCTATGCACCCTGTTATCCGTGTAATTGATGCCGGTTGCATTCCACGCCGCCCGCTGTTTGCGCTCGAGCGCGGTCAGCAGCGGCAGTTCAGACAAGCGGCTGTCGGGATTGGCAAGCAGGCCGTGCAGCAGGCATTGGAAATGTCCGATCAGTCCTAAAACCGTGGTTCGGGACAACAACTCGCTGCGGTACTGGAACGAAGCGGCCAGGCCCTGCCGGGTCTCCGCCATCAGCAAGGCTAGATCGAATTGCGCGGCGACTTCATCCAGCGCATAGCTTTCGACCGACAAACCGGCCCAATCCAGTGCGATGTTCGGTAGGCCCAAGGCCAGTTCGGCGGCGTCGGATGCGCCGCCGCTTTGCAGTACGAACCAGGCGCGGTAAAACGCCGATGTTCCCTGCTCGCGCTCGGGCTGCAACTTTTCCACCAGCAACGAGAACGGGTAATATTGATGCGCCAGCGCATCCAGCACAGTCGCGTTGACTTCGGCCAGATAATCGCTAAAGCGTTGCTCGGCCGTGGGCTGCGAGCGCAGCGCCACCGGGTTGACGAAATAACCGACGGTATCGGCGAACTCCCGCTTCGGCCTGCCCAGCGTCGGCGAGCCGACGATGATGTCCTGTTGGCCGCTGTAACGGTAAAGCAGGGTTTTGAACACGGTCAGCAACAGCGTATACAGTGTTGTATGCTGCCCGGCGGCCAATTGCTTGAGTTTTTGCAGGGTATCGGGTGCGATAGTCAGCGTTTCCGCTTGTCCCCGGCATGACGGCGAACAGGCGGTTTGCCGTTCGCAAGGCAACGCCAGTTTCGGCAGATCGCCGGACAACTGCCGTTGCCAGTATTGCCAGTCCTGTTCGGCGCGCCGGTCGGCCAAATACGCCGATTGCCAGGCGACATAATCGGCATAACTCGCCGCAGGCTCCGGCAAATCCTGAGCCTGCCCGATATAATGTGTCTTGAACTCTGCCAGCAGAACCGACAACGAGCGGAAATCGACGACGATATGATGCGCGCAAAATACCAGCACATGATCGTCGTCGGCACCGCTGAACAAGGCGGCTTTCAGTAACGGACCTTGCTCCAAATCGAACGGTCTGCGCGCGAAAGCGGCGATAGCTTCTCTGCGTTGCCGCTCGTCGTAGCACGTCACGCTCGCCAATCGATACTGAACCTCCGCCAGCGGGATACGCACCGTTTGGGTCTGCGGGTTAAGCCCAAAGCCGCTGCGTAATTGCGCATGGCGTTCGAACAGCGCGGCCAATGCGTCGTTTAATGCCGATTTATCCAGCTTGCCGCGAATGCGCATGGCAACCGGCATGTTATACAGAGAGCTGTCCGCTTCGATTCGATTGACGGTCCACAACGCCTGCTGCCCGTACGATAGCGGCTGTTCATCGTTGTCTTCAACCGCCGCCGGGGCGATTTGCGCTTGGCCGGATTTCGCCAACATTAAAGCCTGTTCGGCACACGTAGCCAGGGAATGATTGCCGAGCAGCAGCGCCACCGGCAAATCGATAGCCAGCAACGCGTCGATAAAGTATTTCAACTCCACGGCTTTCAGCGAGTCCATGCCGAGACTGGGCAGCGATTGCGCCATATCGACAGTTTCGACCGCCAAACCGGACAAAGCCCCCACTTTTTCAACCAGAACTTGCGCCAGTAGACGGGCGCCCTCGGCATCGGCAATCGTCAGCAATACCTGCCTCAATAAAGTCGGCTCCACGCTTTGCGTCGGTTTGGCCGTATAAGATTCCGCTGGTTCCCAATCTCCGGATTGGGAACCTCGATCGCGAAGCTCCAGCTTCGCGAAACGGGAAGCTGGAGCTTCCTCACCGAATTCCCAAGCTTGAGCTTGGGAACTAGCAGCAGAGGCGTTAGCGGTCGCTACGCAGATTTCGACATTCAGCTCATCGACAGCAACAACCTTAAATTGCTGCTGCTCGAAGGCCTGCCGGCAAGCCGAGCGCCTGATTTTGCCGCTGCTGGTTTTCAAGATCGCTCCCGGTCTCAACAGCATCACGGTATCGGCCTGTATGCCGCACTCCTCGACCAGCCTGCTGCGGATCGCGGCAAACTCGGCCCGGTAGTCGGGCTGTCTTAAGCGGTTGCGTTTCAGCTCGGCCAACACGACCAGCTTTTCGCCGTCGTTTCCGCTTACCGCAAAGGCGGCCGCACAGCCGGGGTTTAGCACATCGGTCGCCGCTTCGACTGCATATTCCAGATCGTGAGGGTAGTAATTGCGGCCGCGGATGATGATCAGATCCTTCAGCCGTCCTGAAACGAACAATTCGCCGCCCTCGATAAAGCCCAAATCGCCGGTGCGCAGCCAGCGGTGTTGGCTGTTTGCAACGCCGATAAACGCCTGCCCGGTGGCCGACGCATTTTGCCAATAACCTTGGCTGATACTGGGGCCGCCGAGTTGAATCTCGCCGATTCGATCGGCTTTGCACGGCTCGCCGGTTTCGGGGTCGACGATACGAATGCGTTGCCCGGCGTCAACATCGATACCGCCGCAGCCGACCAGCCGGCGGGTCTCGTCATCGCCGCTGGTGGCCGGATGCACCTTGCCTTGTTCGAGACCGGCCTTATAAAAAGCCGCCACCGTCGGTTCGGCATTTTTATCGCCGCCGCTAGCCAGCAAGGTGGCTTCCGCCAGGCCGTAACAGGGATAAAAGGATTTACGGCTGAATCCGCATTCTGAAAAAGCATCGGCAAAACGCGTCATGGTGCCGGGATTAATCGGTTCTGCGCCGTTGAACGCCAGACGCCAGCTGCCAAGATCCAATCCGGCTTTTTGTTCGACGGTTATTTTTCGCATGCACAACTCGAACGCAAAATTCGGCCCGCCGCTGGTATGGGCGCGGTAATCGCTGATCGCTTGCAGCCAGCGGACGGGTTTTT
>Ga0208755_100451_pt1 | contig 10701 bp, 10 predicted proteins | sample LakWasMet57_HOW8_2_FD_183891 | JGI IMG/M metagenome (GOLD analysis project Ga0208755, IMG submission 183891) | Freshwater sediment methanotrophic microbial communities from Lake Washington under simulated oxygen tension - Sediment Metagenome... | ecosystem: Environmental > Aquatic > Freshwater >... | reverse complement strand
AACGAAAAAGGAATTAATGTTGCTAACGGCAAAACAATTGTTGAAATTGATCCAAAATACTATCGCCCGGCCGAAGTTGATTTATTAGTTGGCGATGCAACAAAAGCAAAAACAAAAATGGGATGGACACCAACTTACACTGTAGCCATGTTATGTAAAGAAATGGTTGCTGCAGATGTAGAATTGTTTAAACGCGATAAATACTTATTAGAAGGCGGACATAAAATACTTAATTACAAAGAATAAAAGTAAAGCCACTAATTGCACTAATTAACACTAAGCAATTGAATTGCCGGCTTGAAGATCTAAAAAAATAAAAAAACATTATTCAGTGGCTAAATAAAATGGACTTAAATTCTAAAATATATATAGCCGGTCATCGTGGCATGGTGGGTTCGGCAATACTAAGAAATTTACAAAACAAAGGATTTTCAAATTTTGTTTTAAGAACCTCTGCCGAATTAGATCTTCGAGATCAAAAACAAGTAGCCGATTTTTTTGAAAAAGAAAAACCTGAATATGTTTTTTTAGCGGCAGCAAAAGTTGGAGGCATTCAGGCAAACAACATTTATCGCGCAGATTTTTTGTATGAAAATTTAATGATCCAAAATAATGTTATTCATTCTTCTTACTTAAACAAAGTAGATAAACTTTTATTTTTAGGGTCATCCTGCATTTATCCTAAACTGGCACCTCAGCCATTAAAAGAAGAATATTTATTAAGCGGTTATTTAGAAGACACCAACGAACCCTATGCAATTGCAAAAATTGCCGGAATTAAATTGTGTGAGAGTTACAGAAGACAATACGATTGTAATTTTATTTCAGTAATGCCAACCAACCTTTATGGCCCAAACGATAACTATAATTTAAACAACTCCCACGTTTTACCGGCCTTAATTAGAAAATTTCACGAAGCAAAACAAAACAACCTGCCCTTTGTTGAAATGTGGGGAACCGGTTCGCCAATGCGTGAGTTTTTGCACGCAGATGATATGGCCGACGCTTGTGTTTATTTAATGAAAAATTATAACGGTTCGCAGCATGTTAATATTGGAACCGGTGTAGATTTATCAATAAAAGATCTAGCATTATTAGTTCAAAAAATTGTTGGCTTTGTTGGTGAAATAAAACACGATTTAACTAAACCCGATGGAACACCTCGTAAATTAATGGATGTAAGTTTTTTACATCAACAAGGCTGGAAACACACAATAGAGCTTGAAGAAGGAATTAAACAGGTGTATGAAGATTTTAAGAAAAAAGAAAATGTAAAGGTTTGGTAATTCTTAATTAAAATCAAGACAAAGAGATAAAGACACCAAACCGATTTAATATTAAAATGCTAGTAAAAAAAATCTCATATAACCTTCTCAGCATTTTGTTTATTATAATCCTGTCTTTTTCAGCAAAAGCACAATTTTACAATTTACCAAACGATTATAATTTTTCACTTCTAACCGAAAGGGTCTTGGCTGCGCCAGATTCGTCCATTCACTCTGGAATTAAGCCTTATATCCATTTTTTTAATCCAAAATATGTTCATGTTGCAGATACACACCGTATTTTTAAATACATCGTGGATGACCCTGCACTTGATGCCATGTTTTTTAAACACGTTGTTCGCGTTGAACCAACTAAAGAAAATTTTAAATTACGCTTAGATCCCATTTTAAATTTTGAAGAAGGAAAAGATTTAAGCGATACGCTTAATCGTAGGTTTAACACCAACACACGTGGTGTTATTGGAAGTGGGTACATTGGCAACAAATTTTATTTTGAAACCATGTTTGCAGAAAACCAATCAACGTTTCCTGATTACATATCTAACATGGCAAAAACAAGCCTTGTTGTTCCGGGACAAGGGCGTTGGAAAACATTTAAAACAACCGGTTATGACTACGCATTTTCATCCGGCTTTATTTCTGTGCAGCCAATAAAAAATTTAAACATACAAGTTGGTCACGGTAAACAAAAAATAGGAAACGGCTATCGTTCCCTTTTACTTAGCGACAATGCTTTTAATTACCCATACGCACGCTTTACGCAACAATGGTTTAAGGGCAGGGTAAGTTACTCTAATATTTATTCGGTACTAATGAATTTAGAGCCGGCTGCAAAAATAATTACTGCAAATTCTGAAAGGCTATTTCAAAAAAAGGCTGCTTCGTTTCAATACTTAAGTATTAACGCCACCAAATTTTTAAACATTGGTTTTTTTCAAGGGATGATTTGGCACGCCGCTGATGATCGCAATAAACAAGACATAAGCTGGCAATATTTTAATCCGGTAATTTATTCGAATTTACCTGAATATAAATTAAATAATAAAAACAATATTTTAATTGGAAGTGATTTTAAACTGAAATTAACCCGTAAACTAAATTTATACGGGCAATTTATGGCCGATGATTTAAGTAACAGCAATCAAAATGGTGATGCTATTGGTTACCAAATAGGCATAAATTATTTTGATGTTTTTGGAATAAAAAATTTATTTGTGCAGGTTGAATATAATAACGTGAATGAAAACAGCTTTAATAGTCCTTTAGGCACAACCACTAACCAGTCTTATTCACATTATAATCAAACACTCGCATATACCCCCGGTTCGGGCAAAGAACTAATTGCCATTGCAGATTACAAATGGAAACGGTTGTTTGTAAATATTAAATACAATTACCAGGATTTACTTAAAAATGGAGATTATTACTACACCAATCAACTCATTAATGCAAAAATTGGGTACTTGATTAATCCTGCGTATAATTTTAATGTCAATTTAGGGTTTACACATAGGGCACAAAATTTTAATAACTTTACAACATTAAACAACCAAACTAATTTTATATATTTAGGTATTAGAACCAGTATATATAATTTATATTACGATTTTTAAATGGCGGTAATTATCTTAGTTTTTTTAACAGCATTTATTGTTGTGCTTTATTCTACGCCTGCGCTTATAAAAGTGGCAGTGTTAAAGCGCTTAATTGATGTGCCTTCCGAAGACCGAAAAATTCACAAAGGCTCGGTGCCTACCATTGGAGGAATTATTATTTACGCCGGCACCTTATTTGCATATTCACTCTGGTATAATATTGATGATATGCGGTATTACGAAACCATTTTTGAATCGGTTACAGAATTTAAATTAATTGTTGCCACAAGTCTTATTTTATTTTTTGTAGGTGTTAAGGATGACATCATTGGCACTGCGCCTGTAAAAAAATTATTTGCCCATATAGTAGTTGCACTAATATTAGTGTTAATGGGAAATATACGCATTACCAGTCTGCATGGTATTTTTGGAGTATATGATATCCCATATTGGGGCAGCGTTTTTATTTCCATTTTTACCTATGTTGTTGTAGTTAACTCTATAAATTTAATTGATGGGGTTGATGGGTTGGCTGCAGGGGTTGGACTTATAACCTGCACTGCGTTTGGCGTATGGTTTATTTACGCTAACGATTTTCCTTATGCCGCATTATCCTTTGCATTAGCAGGTTCATTGTTAGGTTTTTTAATTTTCAATTTTCAACCTGCTAAAATATTTATGGGCGATTCGGGTTCTCTGGTAATTGGTGTTTTCTTATGCATTCTTGCCATAAAAATGATTGAATTTCCAATACAAAAACTAGATTCGTTTTGGGTAAATGTTTCAAAACCTGTATTTGCAATTGCAGCTTTAATTTACCCTCTGCTAGATACTTTACGGGTATTTATTACACGTGCACTTAAAGGACAATCTCCTTTTAATGCAGATAGAAATCACCTGCATCATAAATTAATTGATTGCGGTTATAGTCACGTAAAAACTGTACTAATTATTTATTCCTTCAGCATCATCACTATTGGCGCTTCACTGCTAACCTGCCTTTTTAATCAACCAACTTTAAGTTTATTAACGATTATAAGCACAAGTGTTTTATTTTTAATGTTTGTTTTAACACTAAATAAAAGGGCTAATAAAAAAACTTCATCCTAATTTCATCGTTTTCTTTCCTAAACAAGCCTAAAATTACCGTTAGTGTGAATTTTTGCATTTTACGGTTTAAACCACAATAAATTATTTAATTTTATATTCAAATTTTTTACATGAAAAACTTATTGATTATTTTTTCTGTTTTAACAACATTTGCAGTTAAATCACAAACAGGTTGGGATTTACAGGAATGCATTTCTTACGCATTAAAACATAATATAAGTTTAAAACAAGCTGCCCTAAAATCCGAAATAAACAATAATAATACCACGCAAAGTAAGGCCGCCATTTTACCATCATTAAATATGGGGGCTCAGCATAATTATAATTTTGGTCAAACAATTGATAGGTTTACAAATACGTTTGCAAATACTCAGGTGTTATCACAAAACTTTTATATAAGCAGTAGTTTAGTTTTATGGAGCGGCTTAAGCCAATACAATACTGTAAAAGCAAATGAATATACTTATTTAAGCAGTGTTGAAAATCTAAAACAAATGCAAAACGATTTATCGTTAAATGTTGCAAATGCATACATCGCTTTAATTTTTGCTGAAGAATTGCTAAAAATTTCTGAAAGCCAATCTAAAGTAACACAAGAACAACTAGAGCGTACACAAAAACTTGTTAATGCAGGTACACTTGCAAAAAGTATCGAATATGATATTAAAGCTCAATTAGCTAATGAGCAAGTAAATGTTACTACTGCCGAAAATAATTTATCAATTTCGATGTTGAATTTAAAACAGCTATTAAATTTAGATTCTGTTACTAATTTTTCAATTGTTAGACCAAATTTAAACGTTGAAGATGGTCAGTTATTAAACAATAACATACAATATATTTATGAAACTAGTGTAAAAAATCAACCCAATATTAAAAGTGGCGAATACTCTATTTTAAGTGCTGAAAAATCATTAGCGGCAAGTAAAGGCCGAATTAGCCCTACCTTAAGTTTTAACGCAAGTATGGGAACAGGTACATCGGGTTTAGCCAAAGATATTTTAGGTGTTACTTATACCGGCTACCAAGTAAGCGGCATTACAAATAAAGGCGATAGTGTTTTTACTCCCGTAACACAGTTAATTACTCGTAAAACATCTTTTGAGAATCAATTTAAAAACAACATAAATAAAACAATTGGCTTTACTATAAATATACCGCTGTTTAACGGCCTGCAAACAAATACAGCAATTAAGAATGCAAAACTTAACACACTAAACGCGCGCTTTACTCAAGATTTAGTAAAACAAAATTTATACAAAACCATTTCGCAAGCATATGTAAGCGCAAAAGCAGCTTTAAATAAATATATGGCAACAAAATTAAGTGTAGATGCCGCAGGTGAATCTTTTAAATATGCTCAACAAAAATTTGATGCAGGAGTTATTAGTGCATTTGATTTTAGCACATCAAAAAATCGTTTGTTTGCTGCCGAAAGTAATATGCTGCAAGCAAAATACGATTACATTTTTAAACTTAAAGTGTTAGATTATTACCAAGGTAAACCGCTTGGCTTTTAAGCGTTATAAGAAATTAAAAGTTCTCGGCTAAGAGTTTTTTTATTAATTCGTTATCTCCTGAATTGACACCTTTAATCGGCAAAAAATACTTTGTTTGCCAGCTTTGAGTTTGCTTTGCTTGTTTATTCGTAACAATATCCCATGGCGGATAAACTCTAATGCCACGTTTTCCTTGTTTGCTGTTTCTTGTAATTATTCCTTTGTCTGCTAAAACAGATATTGGAAAAATAAACTGCCCAAAATCAGCCCCACTTTTTGATGTGATAATCATAAGATCTACGCCGTCTGAAACATCAAAAGGCGCTGTTATTCCGTCTTTGTTTCTTTTCCATATGGTTACAAACTGGCCAATTTTTGTAGGCGTTATTTTTGAAACGCGATATTGAATTGTTTTTCCATTTAGTTTAAACGAACAAGCACCGTAATCTGTGCTTTCAAAATTTTGTTTTAAATCGGTTAAAACCATATTACATGCATCATACACTAATTCTTTCGCAACTTTTAAATCCGCATTAAATAAATTAAGTGTTGTTTTAGTATTTTTTGTTGCCATGGTTAGGATTTTCTCGCGAAAGGAATTTGAGCTTCTTTTTTATTTTAAACCGAAAATATCTGAGTTGTTAGTTTTGCGTAAATGTCTAAACTTATAAACTTACCGTTTTTGAATTCACAATCTTTCATTGTTCCTTCGTGTTTGAAGTCAAGTTTTTGCATTGCTTTTTTGCAATTTAAATTGTCAGATTCAACAAGTCCTTCAATTCTGTGCAATCCCAAATGTTCAAAACCGTATTTGCAAATTATCGGGAGTACTTCTGCCATTATGTTTTGTCCCCAATATTCTTGTAAAAGCCAAAAGCCTATTTCTGCTTTTTTATGTTCTTTACTCAGGCTATTGAGTCCGCCGGCACCGTAAAATGTTTTATTGTCAAGAGAACAAACTGCCCACCAAATACCTGTGCCGTTCTTTTCCAGGTCGGCAAAAAATTTCATTTGTTCTTTTGTGTCTTCTAATGTCTGATAGCTTATGCCATAATATTTTATAATGTTTGGGTGAGAGAGTCCTTTAAAAACGTTCTCTAAGTCACTCTCTGCAAATTGTCGAAGTAAGAATCGGTCGGTTTTTATTTTTGGAAAATTCACTAAAGGCATGTTTTATGTGTTCATTTTTTTGATGTATCGCCTGTCTTATGCTAACCGCTAACGGTTTCGGGACTTGCGTTGGTGGACTTACGATCCCGATAGCTATCGGGATCCTGTGTCTATACCTACAAATGGTTACTTAAAGATACATGTTTATTAGTGAGCCGCAAAAAAATGTCCGCTAAGCGACCTTTAAAATTGCGCACGAAGGATGCGCCGTTCCGTCCCGCTTACGTTTATTTGCTGTTATAACCAGTAGGGGCACCCACAGCTTACACAAAGCTTAAGTGTCTGCATATTTTATTTATTTTATTAAAGTGTGCTACGCTCATTTCTTTAGAGAAATTTTCATGTCAATTTCAGTCTTCAATAGAAGAAAGTCTTTGTTGTCTGGTCTTTTTTTAAGGGCAATGTCGATATGTTGTTTAGCCTCTGCTAAATTATTTTTATTTAATTCAATCACTGCTTCATAGTATTCAAACAATGGATACCCTTTTACTTTGAAAGTGAATTTAGAAAAAGAATTATGTATGATTTCTGATTTTGATGAATCATTAAATCTTTCAGATTGGATGCCGAGTTTAATTAAGGAATCTGCGAATAATTGTGGAAGCGAATTGGGTAAAGATATTAAAGTGTCAATATACTTCTCTAAAATTTTAATTGGGGTAGTGATAGTCATTTTTCCGGCAATTCTTTTTGTTGTTTCAAAATTATTGTAAAATAGTAGATACTTATTTTTGTCCTTAAAATAAGACTGAATTGGTTTGTTAATTTCTTGTTTTGTTAAATCACTTACATTTAAAATAACTTCCTCATTATAATTATGATAAAGAAATAAATGAATTGTACCAGTTGATAAATCAAAAATTTGCGAGTATTGTGTTCCAATTGTGTCTTGCATTGCTTTTAATAGTTTCTTCCCGTAATCAAGGCTAAATTCTTGACTATTTGATAAAATTTGGTTGCCAGCGATATATCTTTCACAAGTTACAGGACTATTTTGAGAAATTCTCGATTGATTGAAATTTGTCACTATTTGATAATTGTTGAAAGGCTTAATAATCGTATCAACTTCAACGACGATTGAATTACCTTCTTTGTCGGCAATAAATAGTTGAACCCCATTTATTATTTCAAGATTAAATTTTTTGAGGTAATTAATTGCTTCGCTAACTGTCCCGCAGGATAGCAATAAGTTTTCTTTAAAACTTTGTATATTGGATTCTAAAAGTTTAATTCCGCCTTGTGGTTTTGTTTTACGAGTCGGAGTTGTAAACACGTCAAATATTAGTCCTTGATCATTTATGCCTGATTCTCTCGGGGAATCTACGTAACCAAAGAAAACGGCTCCGTGTGTTTTTACGGTAGCCTTTTTTGTCCACATTATTGTATTTGGATTCCAAAAATCCTCATTAAGCCCCACCATTGTCTTAGCACCTACTGTTAACTTGAAACCTGAGCAGCCAATTGATGTCAAATGAAAACTCAAAAAGAAACTGATAAAATATATTATTTTAATTTGCATAATTTTTTTCATACGAAATGTCGTCTGCCCCTATTGGTTATAACGTTCCCAGGCCTTACGCCGGCAGGCCTTTCGAAGCAACACCAGTCTATACCCTAAAATGTTTATTAAATGTACAAATGTTTATTAGCAAAGCCAAATGAAAAAAAGTTCTGGTAAGTTTACATTGAGCTTGTCGAATTGGCCAGACAATAAATGGCTTTGCGATGACCTCGTCCGCCCGCTGACGCAATTGCCCCGTGCCAGCAACAGTTTTGTCAAGGTGCCCACCTATTAAAATAATATGTTCGCTTAAAGTCAAGGTTTGTAATGTCCTTTAGTGTAATACCACTAAATGTCCATTTTAGTATTTTGAATATTTTTTTGTGTTCGATGTACTTTTTTTGTTTCGAATCGTATAATTGTTTGGTAACAGTAATTGTATTAATACGTCGATTTAAATGTATTAATGCACTTAGATGTCGCCTAGTATTGTAAACATCTTTAGTGTCTGAGTCCCATTCCATTGTCATTATTGTGTCGCCGGACTGAGGATTTAAAAAAGAAGATGGTCCGCTTATAGGCTGCTGGTCTTTAACGATGAAAAAAAATAGTTGCCTTCCAGACAAATTAAGTATTTTCTCGCCTTTAAATTGTTTGACAACAGTGAGTGTATACTGATTAAGAATTCCTTCCGTGAACTTCGAATAGTCGATTGTATCCTTAATTTCTTTTTTTACTTTAAATTTTTTTGGAGTCTGCCCCAACGAAAAAGTTGTCAGAAAACATAAAATTATTAATAGGAGACGAATCATAGAATTGGTGCTAACGGTTTGCGGCTACCCGAAGGGCGGGATTTTCTTCAAGAAACTTCATTCGTAGAACTGAACTTTTGGCTTGCACAAAACTATCTGCGGAGCACGAAACCCCGCCTTTTGGGTAGGTGCTGTTAGGGGCTGCCGTTCCATTCTTTTGTAAAGTTGTCATTTCGTCTATGCAGTTTTTTCGTTTAATTTATTTCCGTGTTTAATTTCCAATCCTTAATTCCCATTAAGTTCAAAATAAGTATTCCACTAATCCTGTAAAGCAAAATGTTTGCTTGTCTAAGCTGTTCAACTTTTACCTTGTCAATGCTACCATGTGTAATGTTGTCTCGAAGTCTTTTCAAGTCGTCAAGTTTTACAGGAAACGTTTTTGGGTCTAAGTTTTGGCTTTCTAAAAAGGAAACCAACTGATTTTTCATTGGCTTGTTTTGCAGAAGTGTCTGCACGTTGTGCCACCGCTTTTTAAATTCTTCGTGTTCGCTTATGTCGATTGTTTCCAACAGTTTCGCCAATGCTTCATCTTGCTTGGTTTTAGTCTGCCCCTTATTTAATGCTAGTTTAAATTTAACATTGTCTTGTTTTTGTTTGTCGCAAATTTCAATGATGTTGTACCGAATTAAAAACGTTGAATAACTGTCAACCAAATGCGATTGATTAAACAATGAAATTACTTTAGAAAGCAACGTAAAGTTTTTTACAGATTCTTTTTGCCAAGTTGATTGCAGAAACTTGTTGAAATCCCAATAAATTCCAAAGCCCCAAAGGTTTCCGCTTGTTTCTAGAAAGTTATTTTGCTCAATGTTCTTTATCGTGATTGTATTTTCGAGTAAATGTATTCTGCGAAGAACGTAATCAATTTTGATGTGATGATAAAATGAAGCCAACACCAAAACAATATCGCCATAAAAAACGGCTTCCTTTTCTGTAATTCCTTTTCTATATGTAAATTGAATTTTTGGCTCTTTTGTAACAGTGGCAACTCTTTCTTTTCGATCGTCTTTTGAAACGAAATTAAACTCTGGGCGAAATATTGATTTTTCAAGTTTATAAAACTTGGTTGAATCGTTCATTCGTCCAATGTTAAAGTTACCGTCATTTTTAAACCACGTTTTAGGTGACAAAAAGGAGTAAAACGGCTCAACAACTCTAAACCCTTTGTCGTCTAAATAAAATTCGGCTGTGTTGTTTTCGTCCTTAACAGGATTCCAATAAAATTTTACAGTATCAATTTTAACGACAATGTATTTTTTACCGCCTTCATAAAAATTAGAACTATTAGTAGAGCCAACTAATTTGGCTTCCGATAAATCAATTTTTTGTAAGCGTTCGTTTGTGTGATTTTTTGTTAGTTCTACTTTGATGAATGAGCCAAATTTTCGCAAATCAATTTTACTTGTCCAACCCATTAAGGAATCACCAAAACCTGTTTTTTCGTCAAACAAAATCCGCAATTCAATTTCATTTTTTCTTGTGTACAAATGAGCGTGATGAACTTTGCTGATTTTAGCTTTTTTGTTTGGATAACCATACTTGCTAAAATCAACATCAGGAAATTCTATCTCTAAACAATGGTAATCGCTCATTTATTATCGCTTTTGTTGTCTATGCTTTTCGTCTAAAAATTGCTTGTTCGCTCGTTCGTCCTACAGTTGCCCCTAACTTCTTGTTAAGCGCAACAACCCTAATTTTAATCGTTTGTAATTATTTGTTATTGGCTTA
>Ga0208755_100449_pt1 | contig 10730 bp, 8 predicted proteins | sample LakWasMet57_HOW8_2_FD_183891 | JGI IMG/M metagenome (GOLD analysis project Ga0208755, IMG submission 183891) | Freshwater sediment methanotrophic microbial communities from Lake Washington under simulated oxygen tension - Sediment Metagenome... | ecosystem: Environmental > Aquatic > Freshwater >... | reverse complement strand
CAAAGATGGCAGCGAGTTTCCGGTTGAAGTCGGGCTTAACCCGATTGAAACAGAGGATGGCATCAAAGTACTTTCAGCGATTACTGATATTTCGGCACGTGTAAAAGCGAATCAAAAACTTGCCGAACACCATGAAGAGCTCGAGCGCAGCAACAAAGAGCTAGCAACCTTCGCCTATGTAGCATCTCATGATCTGAAATCACCGTTACGAGGCATTTTCCAGATTTCACAGTGGATTGAGGAAGATCTAGGTAATGGAGATATATTGTCAATCCCAAGCCATATGAATTTATTGCGCGGGCGATTACGTCGCATGGAACTTCTGCTGGATGATTTGCTAGCCTATTCGCGCGCAGGACGCATGGAAGGTGGTCTCAGCCAAATTGATCTTGGTGTGCTGGCTCATGACATATTTGATATGCAGGCGCTCCCAGAGGGCTTTACGCTAGTAACTGCAGAAAACTTGCCTACCTTTACTACACTCGCTACTCCACTGGAGCAGGTACTTCGTAATCTATTTACGAATGCAGTAAAACATCACGACCAATTAACCGGGCGCATTAAACTGGATTGGCAACTTAAAAATAAAGACTATTACGAATTCAGCGTAACAGATGATGGTCCTGGGATTCCGCCTGAATACCATGAGCGCGTTTTTGTAATGTTTCAAACTTTGCGACCGCGCGATGAAGTTGAGGGTAGCGGTATGGGGTTGGCATTGGTTAAGAAAATAGTGGAAACCTATGGCGGAAAAACCAGCATCACATCAGATGGCATCCGCGGCACCAGCATTCTCTTTACCTGGCCACTCAATATAAAGGGAAGAACGCCAATTGCAAACTCAATCTAGACACAACTACAAAGAAGTCACCTTGCTTGTAGTAGATGATGATGACATAGATGCTATTGCCCTGGAACGCGCATTACGCAAACTCCGGTTATTGAATACACTCCATCGCGCTAGAGATGGGCTGGAAGCATTGACTCTGTTACGTTCAGGGGTGATCTCTCCTCCTTATATCATTTTGCTTGACCTAAATATGCCCCGTATGAACGGGTTGGAGTTTCTAGAGGCATTACGCGCTGACCCTATACTGACGCATGCGGTTGTGTTTGTTTTAACGACATCAAAGTCCGATGAAGACTTAGTAGCTGCTTATCGCAAGCACGTTGCTGGCTATGTCTTCAAACAACACATGGACCGGGACTTTCTTGAGGTGATTGGCTTGATTGAGCATTACTGGCGCATAGTAGAACTGCCGGTAAATAAGGAGATGTCATGAGACTGCTACTTGTTGACGATGATGAACTGGATAGGATGGCAGTTGTACGTGTTTTACAGAGCCCTAAATTAATCAAAGATATAGTTCACGCAAGTACCGCTGTTTCAGCGCTAAAACTTTTTGATGAAGGTACATTTGATGTGGTTCTGCTTGACTACAGGCTGCCAGATATGGAGTGCCTTGACGTCCTGAATAAGCTCACTCAGCATGCCAACAAACATGCAGCGGTAGTTATTCTAACCGGTATGGTTAATGATGAGGCGATAGAAAGAGACTGCATTATTGCAGGTGCACAGGATTTCTTACTTAAACAGGAGCTCTCGCAAAGACATTTAACAAAAGCCCTGGTTCATGCACAGGCACGTCATGCTCTCAATCAGCAATTGATGGAAACATATGCACGATTAAAATATCTTGCTGAAAATGATCCTATGACTGGCTTATCAAACCGGCACTATTTTGAGGATCACTTGCGAACTGCAATCTCGCGTGCAGAACGCTTTGATAGCAAAGTCGGATTACTCTTTCTGGATATTGATAACTTCAAACTTATCAATGACAGTCTGGGTCACGATACAGGGGACCAGATTTTGCAGCAAGTTGCAAATAGGCTGCTCGGTGTAATTCGAGAAGGTGATATCGTATGTAGGCTTGGTGGCGATGAGTTTGCAATTATTGCCCATGATATAGAAACAGAAACCTCACTAGCTACGCTTGCCCAACGCATTATAGATAGCCTGGGCATACCTATCATGCTTGCGCATACAGAGCACTTTATTTCTTGCAGTATTGGCATTTCAACCTATCCTAATTGTGCGCAAAATGCTGAAGATATGCTGAAACATGCGGATCTGGCAATGTATCACGTTAAACGCATGGGAAGAAACGGGTTTCATTTCTTTACTGAAGCCTTGCAGGAAATCGTTATGAACAAAATAGTGCTGGAACAACAGTTGCGGTCTGGCGCGCTACAAAGCCAGTTGCTGCAGTACTACCAGCCAGTCATTAATGCAAAAGACTTCAACGTTTGTGGTGCTGAAATGCTCGTACGCTGGAATCATCCATTAAGGGGTATATTGCCTCCAAGTGAGTTTCTTGGCGATATTGAAGAACTGGGGTTCTTATCCGCAATTGATGTTGTCAATTTAGATTTAGCCTGCAAACAGTTGGCTGAGTGGCGTTCAAGCGGCTTAGTTAATGACTCGTTTGTACTGGCAGTTAACGCCAGTGAGCAGTTAATCAAAGAAGATAATTTTCAGGGCATCATCAAATCCGATCTAGACAAGGCAAACTTGCTTGGCTGCAACTTGTCCATAGAAGTTACCGAAGGCGTTCTGGTTTCTGATTTTGACAAGACATCCACGATCTTAAACCTGATTAAGGGCTATGGGGTAAAAGTCGCTATCGATGACTTTGGTACAGGCTATTCATCCATGGCTTATCTCAAATGGCTTCCCGCATCGATACTAAAAGTTGATCGCTCTTTTGTACAGAATGTGCCAGATAGCGTAGCAGATTGCCGGGTACTGAAAGCCATCATCGTAATGGCTAAAGGCTTAGATTTCGAAGTGATTGTAGAAGGAGTTGAAACGATTGAACAAGCACGCCTATGCTGTGAATACGGCGCTGATATGTTTCAGGGTTACCTTTTTTCAAAACCATTGCCACCTGAAGAGTTTGCATTTTTTATAGAGCAGCATAAGCCAGCTTCCTATAAAGTCTAGTAATTACATCTAAAAACAGCCTGCTGCTATTTCTGTTTTCATCTCATAAATTTAAATTAGATGTGATAGCCAATCTTACTGCCATTACTCAGGTAGACGGCAATTAGTAAACAAGTCATTGCCACGACCGTTAGATTTCTACGTAGCGGCATATACCAAGAAGGTAGCTCAGCATGATTGTATAGTTGTCGATCTCGTACCAGAGCCACAGCAAAAAAGACAGCAAGTAACACAAATCCATAGTTTTTTGGAATGGATAAAGAAATCCACGCAATTAATGACGGTACCACGCTCCACAAAAATGATGAGCGTTGTTTATTGATTGGCAGTTCATGCAGCAGCATTGCGAACGACCAGTGCAAGGCGCCGACGAAACTCAGGATAACTGCACCATAACTTAATAAAAAATGACGCCACATATCAAGATGGTTATAGTCAAAAAACAAAAATACTGTGGGGATGATAAAAGGTAATAAACCAAAGTAACCGAGCAATTTTGGCATTGATGAAAGATAGTGTTTTGTCATATTTTTAATCTTGAAATTGTTTTCACATATGTCGACATTTATTCTGCAATCCTCTCGATGTTGCCTATGCATAGCAAAGACGACTCTTAATAGTTATATGTAAGTATCAGTATGATTCATAATATTGCTGTCCGGCAATATCAAAAAAATGTCAGATTGGATATTGGGCTTAATAGGTTTACTATGGAAACTGAACATATGATTGCTTATAAATAATTTACCTACAAAAAATTCACAGCGTAGTTTCGCTCTTATGAAAAAGAAATTTACACTAAAAGCAAAATATGACCCGCTACTGAAAGAGCCTGCCTATATAGCTCTTACACTGCTGACCCTTATTACTACTCTATTGTTACTTGGCTATCATCTTTGGCAGACTCACACACAAGCGCTAGATGAAGCAGATACCAATAGTGGGAATCTTGCTTGGGTACTCGAAGAGCGTTTGGACACAACTTTTCGTAGAATTGATGCAGACATTTCTCAAATTGCAAATAAAGTAGTTACTGAAGAGTATAAGTATAATGATTTCAAGAAGTGGACAAGCTATCTTGCTGGCTTTAAGAAAAACTTTCCTGAAGTTAATGGGTACTATATTTTTGATGCTGCAGGTCAAATGCTATCTAGTTCAGAACCAAATGATCAACCCATCAACATCTCTGATAGAGAACATTTCCAGGCATTACGAGACAACCCCAATAAAGCACTAGTATTTTCTGATGTGCTTATATCAAGAACCAATGGGCGGCCAATGATGGTGGTTGCTCGCAGCATACGCAATCATCGTGGTCAATTCATTGGAATTACGTCTGCTACAATTGATCTAGACCACTTTCAGACGTTGTTTAACTCTATAAGAGTTGGCTCAACGGGCTCGATTACTTTAATGCGCAAAGACAACCAGAAACTAGTACTTCGATATCCGTCAAACCCTTCTGATTACAACAAAGAGTTCATTTCAAAACAAGCACAACGTATTCTTAAAGGTGAAAGAGCTGGTGTCGAACGCTATATCTCACAAGTTGATAATGTTTTTCGTATTGGTTCTTTTCGCGCACTAACTGACTACCCATTTTTCGTAAACGTTGCCTTTGCTGAGACAAGTGCGCTCGCACAATGGAGAAGTATGGCATTTAGATCAATTATTGGCACATCAGTATTTATAGTAGCACTGATTTTTTTACAAATTAGGCTTTGGCGTACAGAAAATTTACGTCGAAATGCTATCAAAAAACTGGATAGAGCTGCGCAAATTGATGAGCTCACCAATCTTCCCAATCGCCGTAATTTTATGATGAAGGCGGAAGATGAGCTGTCCCGTACCACGCGTAACGGTGGTTGCCTAACGGTGCTTATGATTGACATTGACAAGTTCAAGAACATTAACGACACATATGGGCATGAGTCAGGAGACGTAGTACTCAGGAAATTTGGAGAGTTATGCCAAGTATCTATGCGCACTTACGACATAGTTGGACGAATTGGTGGGGAAGAGTTTGCACTTTTGTTACCCAATACTAATCTTGCTCTAGGAGTCGAAGTTGCTGAGCGAATACGAAGGAATATAGAAAGTGCGTCAATAAAAACGACAGATGGTCAGATTATCCACTTTACTGTTTCAATTGGTGTATCTGCATTAACTCGAGACAACACTTCGATCGACATTTTGCTGAATCATTCAGATAAAGCTATGTATGAAGCAAAACATAGTGGTCGCAATAGGGTGCATGTATTTTCTTCAGATGTGCAAATGATTAAACAAAACTAATATAGAAATATTTTCCATAATATTAATCTCATCAAGAAATTATAGTTATCAATAGGCTACTCTTATTTACTGAACTTGCCTTATGAAATTATTTAAATATGAGACGTAGTATTCGTTCATATATGGCAATAAGTTTAGAGGAAATAGACATGGCAGTGTTTTTTAAATCACACAGCAGGCTTTTATAAACAAGCCACTATCAACTTTAGTGTTCAATCGACTTAAGTTTGATGTGCATTGTCTCACTTGCCTCAGTTATCTTTACGGCCATGAAAGATTTAAATTTTCTGAAAGCATTCTAAATGCAAGAAAACTTTAACACTAAACCATGGTGGCTAGAATTTCCGAATAACATCGGATCTGAAAACTTATTTGAAGCTAATGAAGCTAAAGGTTTAACTTCAAGAGAAGCTAAAATAAGGCTAGCAAAATTTGGGTTTAATACTTTTAATGAAACTCAAGCCAAATCTTTACTGTTTCAGTATCTACAACGTTTCAAAAATCCACTTGTCATTATTTTATTAGTAGCAAGTGCCATTTCAGCATTTACTGGCGAGCTAACTAACTTCTTAATTATTAGCTTTATGGTTTTGTTGAGTGTTACCTTGGACTTTTTTCAAGAGTATCGAGCTAATGCTGCAGCTTTGAAATTAAAACAATCTGTTTCTATTCGTACTCTAGTTTTACGCGATAGGTTACCTCAAGAGATTGATGCTAATTTTATCGTTCCAGGCGATATTGTGATGTTGTCTGCAGGAAATCTAATTCCGGCTGATGGCGTTATATTAGAAGCTAAAGATTTTTTTGTACGACAAGCTTTATTAACAGGAGAATCATACCCTGTAGAAAAGCGTCCAGATAAGCCAGCAGATACCGCTATTAATTTGCAAGATGCATCTAATGCTCTTTTTATGGGAACATCAGTCATTAGCGGTAGTGCGACTATGCTAGTGATCAAAACTGGAGCCGATACTGCAGTTGGAGAAATTGCGGATAAAGTATCGCAACCCTCAAAACCCACTTCATTTGAAATTGGAACACATCGCTTTGGTCTGTTAATCATGCGGTTAACCATTTTTATGGTGATGTTTGTGTTGTTTGTAAATGCTTATTTTCATAAACCTTGGTTAGAGTCTTTTTTATTTGCAGTTGCTTTAGCTGTAGGGCTAACACCAGAGCTTCTTCCGATGGTCGTTTCTGTTACTTTGTCACGTGGCGCAATGCGTATGGCAAAGAAAAAGATGATTGTTAAGCGGCTCTCAGCAATCCAAGATTTAGGCTCGATGGATGTTCTTTGCACTGATAAAACAGGTACTTTGACCGAGGCGAAAATTAAGCTTGAAAAACACATAGATGCTCTAGGTAAAACTAGTGAGCGTGTAATCGAGTTGGCTTATTTTAATAGCTTCTTTGAGTCGGGCCTAAAAAGCCCACTTGACGAGGCGATTATCTCTCACCAACACGTTGAAATTGGTACGTGGAAGAAAGTTGATGAAGTACCTTTCGACTTTGAGCGCCGCCGTGTTTCTGTCTTAATTGATAATGGAGAGTCTCGCTGGCTTATAGTTAAAGGAGCACCTGATGAAATTCTTGGATTGTGTAGCCATTACGAGTTGGAAGGCGCCAAAAATTCAGAGGTGTTAGATGAAGCGTCTCGACTATTACTACGTAATGAACAGCACAAGTTGGAAGAGGATGGGTTTAGAGTTTTAGGCATAGCTTGGCGAAAAGTCACTTTTGATCATCAACATGCGGTATTGGGCGATGAAGCAGAGTTGGTTTTTGTTGGGTTTGCAGCATTTCTTGATCCGCCGAAAGAGGGAGTGGCTGAAGCTTTAGAGTCGCTTAAGAAAGTTGGCGTAGCAATTAAAATTGTAACTGGTGATAGTGAGCTGGTTACTCGGCATGTCTGTAATCAACTCAAAATATCTGTGATCGGTCAACTTACTGGTGCTGAAGTAGCATTAATGGATGATTATGCGCTTCGTGCCAAAGTTGAAAGCATTAATCTGTTCTGCCGAATGAACCCATCACAAAAAGATAGAGTAATCTTAGCGTTGAAATCAAATGGGCATGTAGTCGGTTATCTTGGTGATGGCATCAATGATGCACCACCTTTACATTCTGCAGATGTAGGAATGTCAGTAGAGTCTGCAGTTGATGTTGCAAAAGAAGCGGCAGATATTATTCTGCTTAAGCAAGATCTTCATGTTCTGCATGCTGGGGTAATGGAGGGTCGGCGTACATTCAGCAATATTATGAAGTACATGATGATGGGCACCAGTTCAAACTTTGGCAATATGTTTAGCATGGCTGGGGCAGCTCTGTTCTTACCATTTTTACCAATGCTCCCAACTCAAATTCTCCTCAACAATATCCTCTATGACATATCTGAGCTACCGATTCCCTTGGATAAAGTTGATGCCGCGGATACACATAATCCACGAGTTTTGAATATAGACTTTATACGGAATTTTATGTTCGTCATTGGTCCAATTAGCTCTATGTTTGATTTTTTAACTTTTTATGTCATGTTGGTCATGTTACAAGCGAATGAACAGCTCTTTCAAACTGGTTGGTTTGTGGAGTCATTATGCACACAGGTCATGGTGATTTTTATCATCCGTACCCGTGGGAATCCACTTAAAAGTCATGCTCACCCACTGCTGATTGCAACTTCTTTGATGATCGTGGGGATCGCAATTATCTTGCCATTTACATCAATTGGAACTTATTTTGGCTTTGTCTCGCCCCCTACGAAGTTTTATTTGATATTAGGAGGCATGATGTTTACTTATCTTTGTATGGTTGAATTAGCAAAACAAGTGTTTTATCACAATTATAAATTGTTAAAAGTAGGAAACTAGCTTAACAGGGAAACGTTGGGAATCACTTTAGTGATGCGGACTGTGTTTTATGTCCGTGCGTGTGCGTGAGGCGTTCAACTACTGTGTGCAGGCAGTCGACATCTTCTATAAACTTGATTTTTCCATACACATGCACTGCTTGGTAGTTCCAGATAGTAGGTACTTGCCGGTGAGTATCGTGTTTGCTTGGGTACCAGTTGGGTGATACGTATGCATCTAGACCCCTAAAAATCACCAGTACATCATCGTCGCCTGTGGTTTCCTGCCAAATCGGATTGGCCTTTGCTACATGTGCTCGCAGAGTGCCAAGCTCTACACTGCATGTATCCATCTCAAAAGGAAGGTGGTTGGCTTCTAGGCCATTGGTGCTTTGTGTTACCAATGTACCCAGTGGGTGAGATGTAATGATATCAAAAAGTGCCTGCGGGCGATTTTCTGCAAAATGTGGTGGAATATAGATCGCTAACTTTATGGTGTTGAAGACATTGGTTTTATCTAATGGCTGATTAGTTTTCAGGAATGGCAACCGAGCGCACCAAGACAAAGCGCTTTTGCTTAGTGATGGTTGCTGAGCATTTGGCTAAACTGTCAGCAAGATTGGTCAGGCATGGGCGCTCATTGTTTGTTTTTTGTAGGCCGTGTGAGGCTGCATTTGTTTGGCTGCTTGGTTCCTCCACTTGGCCACGACAGGCTGTTATTGCTAACAAAATTAAAGTTGCTGATAGCACAGTGAGTTTCATGATGAGGTCATTCCGTGTATTGACTAACAGCACTATAACTTTCTACACCATGACACTACATGTACAATTTGTTATTCACTAGATATAACTGTACAGGTCAAAACACCATGCCAGAAGCATTGCCTTTACTTACATTAAATCCTGAAGACTCAGTGCCCCTAGTCGAGCAAATTGTTGCTGGGATTAAGCGCTTAACTGAGGAGCGTGTACTGCGGGTTGGCACGCGCTTACCTTCTATACGTAACTTTGCCACCCAGCATAATGTCAGCAGATTTACTGTGGTCGATGCTTATGATCGATTAGTTGCATTAGGCTATTTGGCGTCTCGTCGAGGTTCCGGTTTTTATGTTGCGGCACGGCAGCAGGTTGAAGTTACTGCAAGCACTTGCCGCCTAGACCAAGCTGATGATGTGTTATGGCTGTTGCATAATACTTTTCAGGGTATATCCGGGGCAGTCAGGCCTGGCTGTGGTTGGTTGCCTAGTGATTGGTTAAACCCGAGTGTGATACAGAAAAGCTTGCATGAGCTATCACGTAAGCCGGGCGAGTTTTTAACAGGCTATGGTGATGTGAGTGGCTACCAGCCACTACGGCAGCATTTATTGCAAAAGCATTTGTCTGATATTGGCATTAGTGCCGAAGTGAATCAAGTTATCATGACCAACGGCGCTACGCATGGTTTAGATCTAGCTGCGCGTCTTTTGATTAGGCCCGGAGATGCTGTTTTGATTGATGATCCTGGCTATTACACACTCTTTGGTTATTTAAAAACACTGGGTGCCAAGTTGATTGGCGTTCCGCGCAATATAAACGGGCCCGATGTGGCGCGCATGGAGCAATTGATTCAGGAGTTTCATCCTAAATTATTTTTTACCAATACCGTGCTGCATAATCCAACTGGTACTAGTACCAGTTTAGCAGTGGCGCACCAAATTTTACAGTTGGCAGAAAAGCATCAACTATACATTGTAGAAGATGATATTTACGGAGATTTACATCCAAGTAGCGCGCCTAGACTTGCAACATTAGATCAGCTTAAGCGGGTAATCTACATTAGCAGTTTCTCTAAGACTATATCGGCTAGCTTGCGTGTAGGTTTTATTGCCTGTGCGCCAGAGTTGGCTGCTAGGCTGCTGGATTTAAAACTGCTTTCCGGGCTGACTACTTCTGAGATTAACCAGCGAATTATGTACCAGATCCTAATTGAGGGGCGTTATCGCAAACATATAGAGCGTGTACGTTCACGCTTGCAGGAAGTGCGTGGACAGGTGATTGAGCAGCTGGAGCACAGCGGCCTTACATTGCATGTGGACCCTGTTGGAGGCATGTTTGTATGGGCGCAACTGCCGGCGGGGCAGAACGCTGCAGAGGTTGCCACATTGGCAACGCGAGAAAATATCATGCTGGCACCAGGTAACTTGTTTCGTCCTTATCAAGAGCCGTCATCATGGTTGCGCTTTAATGTGGCGCATTGCAATGATGATAGGATTTTTGACTTCTTAAAGCGGCAAGTAGGTATGAAAGCGACAAGTTAGCTTATTGCTCTAGTGCACGCTATGCTGCCAGATGTAGGTGGATGGCGCGGCGTTATTTTTAAAATCGGCAGGGTGGCTATGTTAGAATCCAAGCATGATTTTTAACTTATTGATGGCTTAGTATGGCACGTTTTCACATTATTATCCCTGCAGCTGGTATTGGTAATCGGATGGAAACCGCTATTCCCAAGCAGTACTTACCTTTGTCTGGCAAGCCGATGATTTCCTACAGTATCCAGACGTTTTTTGCTTCCCCACGTATTGCCAGTATTCATTTGGCATTAAG
>Ga0208755_100443_pt1 | contig 10813 bp, 7 predicted proteins | sample LakWasMet57_HOW8_2_FD_183891 | JGI IMG/M metagenome (GOLD analysis project Ga0208755, IMG submission 183891) | Freshwater sediment methanotrophic microbial communities from Lake Washington under simulated oxygen tension - Sediment Metagenome... | ecosystem: Environmental > Aquatic > Freshwater >... | reverse complement strand
TTCTAGCTTAATATTTGATTTATTATTTTGATAACTTGTAAATTGGTTACTCACCACTTGATAACTTAATTTAGTCGCAGCAAAAAATGCACAAAATTGAGGTGCTCGTAGTTCATTTCTAGAAACTGATCCGATAGCCGAGAACTGAAATTCATCAGTTTTTTGTGGTGCGATTGTAAGGAGAGCTTTTGCGCTTTCCATTCCAAACTGTGCTGATAATAAATCTAAAAACCCATTACGATCTTTAACCTTCACTTCGCTGAGCTTAGTGTTAAAAAAGTTAAAATAATCTGTACATTTAGATATGTTTGAATTATCCATCAAGGCAGTTGCACTAAACTTAGCTAGGCGAATCCATGCGTCAGCATGCGCTGCTTTAGGTGTAATAAATTGTCGTAAATCAGAGCCGCATTTACAGGTTAAGTTAGCGTTTATAAATGTCTTATCCGCATGAAAGCCAACTCCACAACTCCTACATCTTGAAATCAGCTCGATATGGTGTTTATAGCAAACGTTAACGAACGGCAAGTGATGTGCACGGTGTAGATATGGCTCCCCATACGACTTTAAGTTTTCAACTAAACACAGTGGACATACCCGAATAACATTGGATCTTAAGTAACTAAATCTAGACGCCTTGTTCTTGATGCGATTGAGTACTAATTTGGGTGCGGGAGTAGCAATATTGAAGTTATCTGAGGAATAGCTATTCTCACTATGAAAGCGTAGCCAATACGGGTATGTGGTAAGCCTGATCAAAGACTCGTCAAAGGATGTCCCTAAGGCTTGTAAAATATCGTCAAATGATTGGTTGTATATTGAAATGTCTCTCCAACCGGCTTCAACAATATTGTTGGACATATATTGCCTGGTGAATGCCTTGAATGAAACCGGGTGGTTGTGGAGACGAATCCTATATAGCCAACTACCTAAAATTTCATCAGGGTATGGGTGTGGGATGAAGGGCAGAATCAAAATCTAATTTCTTGGTTATTATTGTTTTAGCATAATCTAGTAGCTCTGGCGTCCACGCCTTTAAACCGGCAATACGTTGGACTTTCCAAAGTGGAACATTTTGGTTTGAGTTAATCAAGTCACTAATTGTTAATTCAATTCGGACTTTTTGAAATTGCTCAATAGTCTCAGTGACGATGGGTAATATTTTAACAAGTAAAGGCAAAAGCTCCTGGTTGCATCTAGCAGTTGCCTCAATACCTAGAACACGCAAAATTCTAGATGTAGTAACTCGGTATCGAGGCAATTGTTGCTTTAATTCTGACGCAAGCTTGATTGCATTATTTGCGTAATATATGTCGCGTTGATTCCAGTCAACTTTAGATGCTGTGGTGGTATTACGAGCAGGCATTAAGGCCTGATTCTGTATGTTCAGCCAATATGAATCATTTTTATAAAGCCATGAGTAGGTATCAGGAGAGATCGATCGCAGTAATTTAAGTGAAGGTTCTGGGTAACTAGTAATTAGTTGCCTCCACTTAGCTCTTCGAGAATTAAGTTCGATGCTTTTTAAAAGCTCTTTTCGGCCGTTCGATATCTCTATAGAGGTTTCTAAGATTCTGTACACGCTCACTGCTGAGATGCCATATTTAGTGGCAATTTCTTTCACTGTCATACTGCTCAATAAATCGTTCTGTATTGCTACTGTAAGTGAAGAACTTAATGTCTTCTTTCTTTCGGAGATCTCCACTCCAAGTATGCGCCTGAGTTTAACAACATAGTTGGTACTGACATCATAGCGTTTAGCTATCTCTCTGCAAGACAGGGATTGATTTTGCAAAACGGAGTTTTTAATCACAGTATTTGATTTACAGGAGGTGAGTTTTCTAATGGGTGTAGATGAGGTTTTTTGTTTATTCAAGCAATCTGAAAAACTATCCAAAGTCTCGAATAAATAACCAATCAATAATAAATGACAAATAGGATGCAATGCTCTTTCAGGGCGCTGTATAAGGTCTTGTACCCAGCGCATAGGATTCTTTTCAGTGGCGAACAGGCGTTTTTGATAAGCAAACCAATTAAAATTATCGTAGTAGTCACACATCTCATTTGTAAGTTGTTCCCATCGAACCTGCTGAAATCCTTTTGTAAGATGTTTGTTTCTCAAACCCTCCAGATAGGCTTGCTTTCTCGTTTCAGGTTTATGGTTTTGGATTTTTGCGTTCAGTAAATCAAATGATAGTTGAGTAAATTTTATAGCTAGGTGTGAAATTGAAGCACTGTTTGTAACTGGGCTAATAAGAGATTTTGGCGTTAATAATGCGTGGCGATTATCTAATCGGCTTTGTATCTCAAATGAATTAAGTATTTTGTGGTGGGCAACACATATATCGACCCCTGGAAGATGGTGAGCTCTGTGCCAATAAGGAGTTCCGTATATCGCTATATCATTTGCAAAACAGTCCGGGCAAGACTTTAGTTTTGATGATGCACCAAATCTATTTGCGACTATACCGACTGCGGTTTTTAATCCATTGCCGTCGGTATTACCTAATTTAGATTTGATTAACTCATTACGCACTGGTGGCAGAAACGCTTTGAAATAAGGATAAAGCGTCGCATGTTCAATCAATTCATGCACATCTTTAAAGGGTGAGAATGCGCCTAAGTTTTGTTGGAAATAGTCTAGGTGTGTGGGCAAATCTATACTAGGAATTACACATCTTGATTCCAGCAATAGTTTTAATGCAGTCTTGGCATTTGGAATGGCGTTATAAAGCTGTATGTGGCTGATGAATGAGTAAAATAATTCATCAGGATGATGACGAGGTACAAAACTAATGCCCGGGGCAAATTTGGCACCTGACATAGTCAAGTTTTCAGAATTTACTTCCAGTTAGGTTGGTGGGGATCATCTGTTTTTAGTGATACATAACCATCAGACTTGACCTTGGTTTTAGTGTTAGGCAGAGTCTCTGTTTTTTGACTAGCGCTGATTTCTTCAAATTCTTCGGTATTATCGCGATCCCACCCACTGTTAACAGCCTTGCCAATTTGTGCTTCAAGTTTTTTAAATTCTTGAGAAAAAACCAAATCATCAAAGTTTTTCATAAGTGCGGGATTATTTGATGCTAATGCGGTTAATGCCGGTTGTAAGAAGGCCATATCTTGGTGTGCTACAAGTGACATTACATCGATATTAATCTCTTCACTATTACCGATTGCCCTGCGTTGTGCTAATGCGAAAAAGAGCACAGCAAAAGCCGTAATGCCTTGCGTATAGTGATACCAAACATCCATTATTTCTTTTGTTAATGGTTGCTTATTTTTTACCCATTGATATTCCCAAAGTACTTCGCAAAAAAATTGCCATTGAAGATCGTTTTTTTTCATACGCTCGATGGTTTGAGAGCCTGCCGAGCAAATTTTTCGAATATTACGAATGCTATCGGTGAATAATTGCTCTACTGCAGGCGTTCCAACCATCACTATCCCGGTACCAAGGTCTTCACAAAGGCTACCGAAGAAATCTAGCATTGCATTTGCGTCTCCGTTTTGTAACATTCGCAAGTTCTGTAACTCATCGATAAAGATAACACCAAGTGAAATGGCGGTAGCTGTCTGTCGCATTAATGATGTCATCGAAGACATGCTGCCAATTGATAAGGCCTGGCGCCTGTAATTAGTACCTAGTGCTAAATCTACCTCTTGGAAGAAATGAATACAAAACCCCCTTAGCGTACCGTCACTAGGGATTCTTACTTTAAGCCACACTAGCTGTCTGCACTTTAATGGGTACTCTTTGTATTGAGTGTGCTCAATCACTTGTGGATATTGCAGTAATGAAGCATCAATGTAAGTTGTTTTCCCCATGCCACTCAATCCGGTGATCAAAAACCCTTTAGCCGAAGATTTCCAATCTGCAGGAAAAGGAACGCCATCATCGCCGCCGGCTGCTATAGCGTGCCTTCTTTGCATATCACTTGCTGTGATGGGATTGCGTGCATAATAAGACTCTCGAATAAGCGCAGAAATAGCAATTTCCAAGTCACTATATTCTGGAAGCGGATGCACTATCTGGTTTAAATTCGCGAGTTCGAGGATTCTGAGGATTTCCCCTTTTTTACGGTCTGCAGCTTTGGGTTTGGCAGGATAGTTTTTGATGTGTTTGATGAACTCTTTTTTAGTAGCTTTTAAAGGTGGCAACGCTTCTATAAATGGATTGCCTCGATAATGGGATACGCCAGGATCCCTGTAGTTTGCTTGAATCAGAAAAGGTTCGTTTATCATATTTATTTTTTTTGCGATTTACTAAGGATATGTAATTTTCTGTTCCGCTCTGCTTGTGCAAGCTCTTCCCAAGGCTCAATAGTAGGTTTTGATTGGGTGCTAGCAGTTATAGATTTGATTGGTTTATGGCCTAACAATGCTTTTTTGATTTCAAGGGTTTCATCTATACCAGCTTGACGTAATTCTGCGCGCGTGATCTCAACTGTATTTTTATTTAATCTCTTGTGTTTAGTTGTATTTTGCAAATCGACAACTTGCTGATCGTTTTTTGCAACATCGTATAGCATCGCGCCTTGCTCGCGTAATTGGTCGATTTCATCCAAAGTCATTCCTCTGAATGAATTAAGTGCCCCTGCCGTCAACTTCCAGCACGCCCACTCTTGATGCGAAGTTTCAACATACACTTTCTCAGGGTGTGATTTATCGATTCGAATTTTGACCTGCTTGGCTCTTTTACCACTACGTAGCAACATGGCTTTCGCAGTTGTATTATCAGGTCGATAAGTAAGTCGTTTATAGTTGAGGGTGCCTCCAGCTATGCTAGCCTTGTCGGTGCCAAGTAACATCTTTTGATAATCTTCATCGTTGTAGGGCGGGCGGTTTAGCCCGCTAATATGTTTCTGGCCCCATAAATACGCTGCCTTGGGAGTTGGGGCAACACCCTCACGTACTAACAAGAGATTTTTCTTGAGGCTATCGTGAGGACTATTGTTATACGATTCGACTTCTTTAATTAATAGTAAGAATATTTCTTGTAAATTATAAGCTGCCGCACCCTTTGCAACTTTTACAGCTTTCCTGGTTTCATAATCAGTTGGGCGCCGTTGATAAGCCCCTTCAATTGAAGCGTTACCATTACGTGATTTAAGCTCACGTATTACACGTTCAACAATTGCCTTCCCGTCCGGTGTGCGCCTTGGGAGCAATCCGATTTCAATTTTTAAATTTTCTGCTATCGATTTTTCTGCAGAGTTACTCCTGAATTCCGAACCTCGATCAAACATGAATACAGCAGGTGGTTTACCTACTGGCCAACGCTCATCATTGATATCCACCCCTAAATGTTTGAAGCGCTTATTTCTGGAAGTGAAACTAACAAGAATGGCATAGCTGAGCTCTTCCCATGAAGGTGACTTCAAAGAAATATATACCCCAACAATAAATCTACTCCATCTATCGATGACTACATACAAAGTTGGTTGGCCTATAACTGCATGGGTTTTCTTGGAAACCAAAAAGATTCTATTAACCGTTGCATCTAATTCATAAATCTCATTCGGTCCATTCGCTAAAAGTGCTCCGGTAGTAGTTTGATATCTCTTGGTCTGGATCAATTTTTCTAAAAGTTCAGGATCCAACCATTCAGTTCCACTCGTATATGAGCGATATTGACGCACGGTTACAGGTTCTGGAATTTTTTTCTCTAGATATTTTTGATATATCTCAGGATGCCTTTTGGAGAAGTATTGAGCCAAATAGTCTAGGTGAGCACTGACTTTAGTTGCATATCCCTTGCGCAGTTTCTTCTCAAGACAATTGCGCATGTCGTTAATGTCATCCAAATTCACTACAAATTCATTTTCCCCAAGCGCTTGAGTTATCCTTGCTTTAGGGCCGCGTCTGTTTGATACTTTGTTTTCGAAGTCCCCTACAACTATATCTGTTGAATTGGCTAACTTAAGTTTAGGGCCTCTTGTGAGAGGAGCCAATACACTCACGCTTTGACCAAAATACCAGTATCGAAGGATCATTCTTCTCAGGGTTACTCGGCTCATTTCTATTTGTGTCGCATGCTTCACAATTGCTGGCTCAAAGTTTCGAGATTGAAGAAATGTTTCATCCTCAAATATTTCTAACAATGGCACTAATAATTTGTAGTTATTATCGGCAATTTCTTGATTAGATAACTTCAAATCCTCATCGACATTAGTCTTAATAAATTCAAGTGGTAAAGGCACATTGCCTAAGATGTTCTTTGAATTTTGTTCAAACAGTTTATTTAAAGCGCTAATGGGAATGGATTTTGGTCGCTTTGCAAAACTTACTTTGTCTGGTGTGCTGATTTCCAAAAAATAAAGGCGATCAGTTTCATTAAAAACATGTGTAATTCTAAAATAGTTGAATTGTTCACCATCTCCGTCCTCATCAACTAGTCTAAAAACCAGTCCTTTTTTAAGAGCGGGTGTTGAAGGAAATGCTTTAAATTCAATATCAAGCTTTTTCATATTGATCCAATATCACAACGTCATTCATTGTCGAAATATGATGTATAGACAATGGAATTCTTTTTGACCAAGAGCAATAATTAAACCAGTCATATTCACTTCCATCATTAATGGCAAATTTATGTTTTAAGTACGTCAGCATGTGATTGAGAGGGACATTTCTTTCGTAGACTTTTAAGAATGCTTTTGTAAACAAATCTGCAAACTCATTATCAATAATCAACCCATTGCGGTACCAACTTCGGATTGAGCGAAGTGTTGCTAGCATTTCCTTTGTGAAGGTGGATGTATCTATATTCGCCCAATCTATTTGATATTTATCACACCAAATCTCTTCAATTTTTAGACGAAGTCTAACGTTTGGATCATTTATATCTTCAGGTGTTTTTATACTTCTGGCCGCAAACTTAATACCATTTGGTGTTTGTATTGTGATGAGAAAATCAATAGTTATCGGCTCTGGTTTCCCGTATTTGGTAGGATGTTTGTACCCTAGATTGAATGCGATCTCGATAGTTTCTGGAAGATTTAAAACTGGAAACTGTTCTCTGATATCAATTACAGAATGATCTCGTTCCAGTATGTAAAAATATATTGTTTCGTATTCGGATAATGTATGTATTACGCGATCCGTGCGCATGCTGTGGGTTTGACCAGAAGTGCCTTTTGAGGAGAAGTCGCGTGTTTTAATCCATGGCACATAATCTTCACCGACACCAATGCCACAACCTTTGGCAATTTTTTTATGTAGCCATGGTGCATAAAGGTTAAGATTAGGACTCCAAATGACTCTGTCGCATTCCATAGAATTAATCATTTATTAAAAATCTAATATTATCTTAATTATATTTTTAATTGTAACTAATTAATTATTTGTTTTAATATCAATATATTAAGTTTATTTAAATTATCATAATTAATTAAATAATTGTCACTTTTTAATTAACTTGTATATTTTTCAATAGATATAAGGCTATATATTATCTTAATTAATTGTCATTCTAAGTTAAGAATTGGAGCGTGATGAGTCACAACTCTAAAACCGTTATGCAAAACTCTGAAGGTCGTTTATATGACCTGATTGCACAGAGGTTATTGCCTGATGCCAATAAAGCAGAAATAGATCAGCGAATTTGGGATTTATTTGGCGAAGAATGGTGCGTGATGATGACGGACTTGGCGGGCTTTTCTCGCCAAGTTGCTGAGTATGGCATTATTCATTTTTTACAGACCATCTATGAATCTGAGCGTTTGTTGTTACCAGTAATTGAGCAGCATGAGGGCTTTTTACTGAAAACTGATGGTGACTCTCTGTTAGTGATTTTTCGTAAGCCACAAAAGGCCTTGCAATGCGCACTGGTGATGCAGCAGGTTTTAATTCCTTATAACGAGGCTAAGCTTGAGCAGGAAAGAGTTCACCTGTGTGTGGGTTTAGGCTACGGTAAGATTTTGCGCGTAGGGAATACCGAGGTGTTCGGCGCAGAGGTGAATGCCGCTTGTAAGCTGGGTGAGGATGTCGCTAAGCAAGGTGAAACGCTGGCGACTGGCGCATTTCAACAAGCTTGTGCGGATTTTTCAGGGGCGACTTATCAAAAGTTGGAACACGCACCAGCAGGTGCAAACGCTGCTTATAAAGTCATTTTTACGTAACTAATACCATGACTAAGAAGCTACCAAATTAGTAAGTGCTTGGTTCTTTCAATATCACAGGGCTAATGTCTAAAGTGCCGCCGTCATGCCCCACCATGATTTGCCCATCTTGAATGGTGCAACTGATATTAAAGCCACGTTCTGCAATATTCGCTAGTTCTTTCGTCTCAGGTAAATTAATCACAGTGAGGTTGTTGATTTTAAGTAGGGCTTTGCTATTGGCTGTCCACCACATATCCGCCACTCGTCCACCATAAAGCACAACCACGACTTGCTTGGCACGCCCTGCTGCTTTGCGAATATCTTTTTCTGTTGGCAAACCGACATCCATCCATAATTCGATAGCACCGGTGAGATCTTTTTGCCACAAATCTGGCTCCTCATCGTCGCTCAAGCCTTTGCCAAATATCAGTGCTTCATTGGCATACATGGCAAAACCAATCAGACGTACCATGACGCGTTCATCAGTTTCTGACGGATGCTTAGCAATGGTTAAATTGTGTTGCTGGTAATAATTACGATCCATATCAGAAACTTGTAGATCGATTTTATAAATTGTGGATTTGATTGCCATGTAAGCGGTGCCTTTTATCGTTGGCACATTATACCTACATTCCCCTGCCTTATTCATTGGTAATCATTGATTGCAGTGAGTGATAGCAAGCAAGCATGCAGGCTTTCTGTTAAGCTTTCGTTTTTAAATTTGCAAGATAACATCATGGCTCAATATGTAATGTCGATGCTCCGCGTGAGCAAAATTGTCCCTCCCAAAAAACAGATTATTAAAGATATTTCTTTGTCTTTTTTCCCCGGCGCAAAAATCGGTCTGCTGGGTTTAAATGGCTCCGGTAAATCTACGGTGCTACGCATTATGGCGGGCGCCGATAAAGAGTTTGAGGGTGAGGTGCAGTGGCAGCCGAATATTTCGATCGGCTATTTACCTCAAGAGCCGCAGTTAGATGCTAATAAAACCGTGCGAGAAGAAGTAGAAAGCGGCATGGGTGCAGTGATGGAGGCTAAGCAAAAGCTAGAGGAAGTGTACGCAGCTTATGCCGAGCCTGATGCAGACTTTGATAAGCTCGCTGAAGAGCAAGCGCGGTATGAAAATATCATTGCTGCGAGTGGTTCTGACGTTGAGCATCAACTAGAAATTGCGGCTGACGCCCTGCGCTTACCAGCTTGGGATGCAAAAATTGGTCCGTTATCTGGCGGTGAGAAGCGCCGTGTCGCTTTGTGCAAGTTGCTATTATCTAAGCCAGATATGCTGTTACTAGATGAGCCAACCAACCATCTGGATGCAGAGTCTGTAGAGTGGTTAGAGCAGTTCTTAGTGCGCTTCCCGGGCACTGTGGTGGCGGTTACCCATGACCGGTACTTCCTTGATAATGCGGCGGAATGGATTTTAGAGTTAGACCGTGGGCACGGTATTCCATGGAAAGGCAATTACTCTAGCTGGTTAGATCAGAAGCAAGCCCGTTTGGCGCTAGAAGAGTCGCAAGAGTCATCACGCCGTAAAGCGCTGAATACTGAGTTGGAGTGGGTACGCCAGAACCCAAAAGCACGTCAGGCCAAGAGCAAGGCGCGTATTGCACGTTATGAAGAGTTAGCAAGCGCCGAGTACCAAAAACGCAATGAAACACAGGAGATTTTTATCCCTGCTGGTGAGCGTTTAGGCGACCAAGTAATTGAGTTTAATGGTGTGAGCAAAGCATTTAAAGACCGTTTACTGATTGATAACCTGAGCTTTAGCATTCCAGCTGGTGCGATTGTGGGCATTATCGGCCCGAACGGTGCGGGTAAATCTACCCTGTTCAAGATGATTACTGGCATGGAACAGCCAGATAGCGGTGAAGTGAACATCGGTCAAACCGTTAAGCTGGCCTACGTAGACCAAAGCCGTGATGTGTTGAGTAATGATAAGACTGTGTTTGACGAAATCTCAGGTGGCTCAGACATTTTAACTGTGGGCCGTTATGAAACACCATCTCGTGCTTACATCGGCCGTTTTAACTTTAAAGGCGGCGATCAGCAGAAAATCGTTGGTCAACTGTCAGGCGGTGAGCGTGGACGTCTACATTTAGCAAAAACGCTGATTTCAGGCGGCAACGTATTGCTGCTTGATGAACCGTCAAACGATTTAGATGTAGAAACATTACGTGCGCTGGAGGATGCATTACTAGAGTTTGCGGGCAGCGTGTTAGTGATCTCGCATGATCGCTGGTTCTTAGACCGTATCGCCACGCATATCTTGGCGGCTGAAGGCGAGTCGCAATGGACGTTCTTTAATGGTAATTATCAGGAATATGAAGCTGATAAACGTAAACGTTTAGGTGAGGAAGGCGCGAAGCCAAAACGTATTCGTTATAAACCTATTGCCAGATAGTAATCTCAATACGTAACGGTCATGATAAGCCATCATGACCATTACGCTATTTAATATCAATGCGAGGTTTATGCGGTGCATTCTTTGCAAGTCTGTCCCAAAGTGCAGGCGGAATCAGTCGCATCAGCCTTGCTACCCAGCCCATTTGCCAAGGGATGACCACAAAACGCCGCTTGTGCTCAATCGCATTCACAAATTTATGTGCTGCGATATCCACATCCATTAAGAATGGCATTTTATAGGTGTTGATATCGGTCATTGGGGTGCGGATATAGCCCGGAGCAATGGTGGTGACAGCGATATTGTGATG
>Ga0208755_100422_pt1 | contig 11337 bp, 13 predicted proteins | sample LakWasMet57_HOW8_2_FD_183891 | JGI IMG/M metagenome (GOLD analysis project Ga0208755, IMG submission 183891) | Freshwater sediment methanotrophic microbial communities from Lake Washington under simulated oxygen tension - Sediment Metagenome... | ecosystem: Environmental > Aquatic > Freshwater >... | reverse complement strand
ATACAGTTCTCGTATATGTCCAATTAGGAGGTGAGGCCTGTGATTTTCACTATTCGACTGCATTTGATCATAGCATCGAAGCAGGAAGGATTACTAATTTTAATAAATGGCAATTGGAATCATTAAAGGATAATGAAGAAACAATTCTTTGTTTAGAGTATTGGTGCCAAAAGGAAGATGAGAATTGGAAATGTTCAAACGAAACTATAATCTCAAAAGCGATATTAGAATTAAAGAAAACAAAAATTATTATTAACGGAAATGTAAAAGGAGCGGAGGTCCTACGAATAGATAGGTCACATCCGGTTCTAAGCACTGAGCATGTTTCTGCATTGAATAAAGTAAACGAATATTTAGAAAAATTTAAAAATCTTGTCTTAGCCGGTCGTCATGCAACTTTTAAATGGGATGGCCAAGCAGATAACATAAGTACAGGAATGAAGTTGGCTGAAAAAATACAAGAGTTTATTAAATAAATTGAATGCGAATTTATAATTCCTTAAATCTATTTTATAATTACCGTTATCGCAACATAATAGGTGTAAAGTTTCCACAGTTGGCGAACGGCGGGTTTATGAAATATTACTCTGTCTATCCGCACAAATGTATCTGTTGAAGGTAAATGGTTATTAGTAGCGGAACAAAAAAAATTGAGAAACAAGCAACTTTATTAAACCGCTGCGCTGAACCGAAATGTCTGCATGGCTGGTTGGTGCTGTTAGCGTCTCGTAATTTTTTTTGTCCACATAGCTCCATTTTTTGTTGTTAGTTTTTCTAATTGTCCATTTGCCGTTAGATTGTCCAAATATTTTTCACTTTCAGTTCTGTCAGCTCCTGCAAGTTCAGAAAACTCTTTTGCTGTCAATGAAGCATATTTTGAAAATAAAGCACTCCAGGTTTTGTCATAACTTGTTTTTGAAGCATTTGGAAATAATTTTAGCAAAGCGTTTTCAAATACATTATATGGTTTTGAGCCATAAACCATTTCCTTATGTCCTGTGGTATCTGTAAAAAACATGGTTGGAAAACCTCTTACGCCTAATTCTCTACCTAATTTTAAATCTTCTTCAAAAAGTTCTTTTGCTTTTCCTTCATAATCGGTTTTGAATTTAACAATGTCAAGTCCAACTTCATTTGCTGCTAATTCCAAATACTCCCATTTGGTAATATTCTTTTTTTGAAGAAAAACCATTTCTCGTATTTCACGTAGAAATTTAATAGCTTTTTCATTATCTTGCACTTGTGCTGCTTTAAAAGCAATAGAAGGTGGGTAAGAAGACATTAATGGGTCTTCTAACCACACATCGCCATCAATTGGCATATCGTAATAAAGGCTTACTTCGTCCCAATGATTTGCCACATCAGAAGGTTTGCTAATGCCGCCACTATTGTAACTCCAATCTTTTAGCAAGCCACCCATTCTATACTCAATTTCAATCGTGTTTCCGTATTCTAATTTTAGTTTTCGTAATTGTGGCTCTATACCCCAACAAGACGAGCAAATTGGGTCGGTGTAATATATAATTTTTATAGTTTTTTTGTTCGCTTTCAAGAAACTACTATTAGCCGAGCTTGTTTTATTAGTTTGAATTTCACAAACTCCACTTTCTGGGTCGCATAGTAAAGGATTATTTTGTTCTTGCATATTTTTTTTATTTTGAGAATGGCAACTTGTATTGCCAATTGTAAACATTGTAATTAAAATAAGATAAGTTAACTTCATTTTTTAAAAGTGTTTACACCATTTGTTTATATTTGTGCAAAGTAGAGAACTTAATTTTAAGTGTGCAATAAGTCAGAAAATAATGACTACTAAAAAAGAAATAATAGATAATGAAACGTGCCCTGCCCAAGGGCTTTTAAAGTTATTGTCGGGTAAATGGAAACCTGAAATTTTTCGTTTAGCCGTTGAAGCACCTCTGCGATTTAGTAGTTTGTTGCGTCAAATAGAAGGTTCAAATAAGCAAACTTTATCTATCGCCTTAAAAGAATTGGAAGAAGTTGGCTTGTTAGAAAAGGTTATCATTAAGCAAAAACCATTGCATATTGAGCATAATCTTACAGAAAAAGGGAAGTCGCTAATTCCTGTTTTCAGACAGCTGGAAAGTCTTGGTTAGTATCGGTTTTACTTGCACCTAACGGTTTCGGGGCTTACTATCCCAATAGTTATCGAAACCACCTAGCTGCACGCCCAAATGTTTGTTTAAAGATATTCATGTTTATTCGCAAAGCCAAATGGGCAAAGTTTGGTAGATTTTGAGCCGGCTTGCGCGTAGCTTAAGTACTATCGGCCAGACAATAAATTGGCTTTGCGATGCGCCGAAAACCCGCATTGCGAAATTGCTTGCTGTTAGCACTTGTAGGGGCTCTTTAGTTCGATACGTTTAGTTGTCGGTGTCCGCAGTTTTTAAGTCGTAATTGTCGTTTTAAGATTATTGATTTTAAATTTGTCGCCAGGTTTAGCACTGACATCTTTGAAGTATAAGAAGACGTCAATTTGTTTACTGTAATTCGCAGTAACCTTTTTGCCTTTAAAGTTTGCTCCCCAGAATTTTGGTTCATCACTTATTTTAATCATGAAGGGGTATTCATTCTTTTCCTTTCCTTTTAAAAGAGCAAAATTTTTGAGTTGGTCTTCTATTATTAATTTTGAGTTTTCATTTCCGAGTAAGCATAACCAAATGCATGTAATGTTGTCTGTTTCATTTGCAACTTTACAATCTAAGTAGTCAATTTGAACACTGTCTCGATTAAATGAGGTTGCGAAGATGGCACTTTTCGGAAAGTTACAATAGTCTTTAGGTATATAAATTACGCACCTTTTAATACTAATAAACTGTGGTTGTTTTTGTATTTTTATTTTTTTTGGTTGCGTATTTTCCTTACTAGTTGCGTCTTGTGACGGAGTAAATGAAAAGAACAGTCCGAACAGAATTATCGTCGGCCAAGTGTAAATATTAATTTTTGTCATAAGGTGTAGTTTTAAATGTTTTATGTCACAGGATTTATAATACACTTTGTCTCAAAAAGCCACATTCTTAATTGTTAGAATATGTGTTTTAATTTTAAGTCGTCCAAATGTCCTTTTTAGGTCGACGTCTGCTCCTATGAGTGCTAACGTTTGGCAAGCTTGCGCAGTGCGCTAATGAAACACTGTCTGCCGAAACGTTAATTTAAAGATACATGTTTCTTAGACTTTTGCAAAATGAAAATATCAATTCGCGAAGCGACCTTAAATTTGCAAAAGCCTTGCATGTCCGACCGCATTGGGCAAGACCGCTGTTATAAGTATGTTTGGCGCACACAGTTTATTTCACGTCTATTACTTTTAGTTCTGTCCGTCGATTTATTTTATGAAGTCGCTCTTTTTCTTCTTTTGTCTTTGCTTTTAGTATTTCATTGTCCGAAATTATTAACGATGATTTACCATATCCTTTGTAGCTGAGTCTGGTCGAGTCAATACCTTTTCCTTTTATTAAATAATCCCAAACATTTTCAGCGCGGAACTTTGAAAGTTGTAAATTACCGTTAACAGCTCCGCGACTGTCTGTGTAGCAACTAATTTCTATTTTAAGCGTCAAGTGTTTTTTAAGAAAGTCTGCGACTGGCTCTAGCGAGTCCCTAACCATGTCGTTAAAAGGATTTGAAAGATTGTAGTACAATTCAGGAATTTTAATAATGTCGCCTTTTGAAAAAATGGAGTCTTTGAGTGTCTTATTTGGAAGTCTGCCTTTTGTCTGCCCGAAAGCAGTCAGCGTGAAAAGAATAAATGTCGAGATAAATATTTTTGTCATTGTCGGCTATTTGTCTTGCGGAATTGTCCGCCCAATTACTTATAACGTTTTGGAGCTTTGCTTCGGCCGTTTTGAAACCGATGTCTACCGAAATGTTTAAATAAAGATAACTGTTACTATGCAATTGCAAAGAAAAAATTAAAAAAGTTTCTACCGCTTTTGCAATTGCTTTGTTGTCTGCGAGGCTGAGGCAAAGGTGCTGTTATAGCTTGTTGCCGCCATTTAGTTTTGTCACGAATTCACCTTTCCATTCACGGTTTTTATAATTGTCTGTATATTTGGGTCTGATAAGTGTTCCGTATGAGTTGGTGGTTTGGGTTTATAATAAATTGCAGGAATAATTAACGCACCACTAATAAGTATCATAGAGGTTAGAGCTTCGACATTTTCATATGAGAAAACACTTAAAAATAGAAGTATAAAACCGAAAGGGATTGCCAAACCTTTAAGAAGTCCGTTTGAAATTTGCCTACCGTCAAATATATTATTGCTAACTCTGAGCGTCGTAGTGTCGCCACTCAATATAAATTTTAGGTCGTAAACTATTTGGTTTTTCGGCGCAGCATCGATATCTATTACTCGTCCTCCGTTTTTCGATACTCGTCCTTTAAATACTTGGTGATATTGAGTTTGTCTGTCATTGTTTAGGTCAACTGTTATTGTTTGGAGCCGAGTTACTACTTGGTCTAAACTTAAATCTGTCTCAATGTCTATGTATGAATTTTCCATTGAATGTCTTTACGGGTTCTGTCTGCGGCAATTAGCTATAACGGTTTGCGGCTAGGCGCAGGGCGTTTATAAAACATCCTTTTTCTACCCGCCGAAATGTTTATATGAAGATACAAATGTTTATTAGCAAAGCAAAATGAAAAAAAGTTCCCGCGTCGGCGGGACAAAAGTTTGCTTTGCGATCTGCTGGTCCGCCCGCTGACGCAATTGCCCCGTGTTAGGTGACTGGTGGCGGCACACAGATACGTCACGTTGACGTGTCTGCCGTTACAAGGCATTAATTTTTTTGTCTATTTGTCTTAACACTTTTGTCTCGATGTCGTGAAATACCAATGTCAAATTATAAGCGTTTGTGTCGATAGATATTTTAGAAAAACTCACACCATAATTTTTTTCTAACTGCTTTAATTCGTTTGTGTCTTGTGTAAGTGTCCAGCCTGGATAAACTGTTGCGCCTGCGCCCCAAATGAATACCTTTGGATAGTCTGGTTCGTCCTGTCTGGAAATGTCGAGTAGTCTGTCGTCCATTGAAAAGTGTTTTGGGTCGACAAGCTTAATTTTATAGTCTGCTTGAATACAGCCTTTAAAAACATATTGCACTTCTGTGTCAGAGTCGATACCGCATAAGTAACCAATTATTTCATAGTCGCGAACATTGTCCAAACTTCCGTGTCGGATTATTGATTGGTCAAAGAGGTCGAATTGTTCAAGTTTTTCTTTAGTGGTCATCTTTGTCTTAAAATGTCTGTTCAGTCTTTTGTCTGCGAAATTGTCCGCCACTTGCACCTAACGTTTTCCAAGCAGGCGTCCGTTTTTTGCTAAAGTCCAAGTTAAGCATTTGAGCGTTACTACGCAAAAAGTGGTCGCTTGCTTGGTGTTAGGTGTCTGGTGGCGGCACACAGCTGCGCTTCGTTTAAGTGTCCGCTTATTAAGAATTGTAAATGTCATGTAAGTCCATTCCCTTGTCTTCATTAAGTCGAACCGAATTACCGTCTTTACGAAACTCAAGAACAAGTTCTCCTTTAGGTCCGCTGTCTTCAATTGCCCTCACACCATCTAAAACACAGAAAATTCCGAATAAACAAGAGTCGGTAGTTTCTTTGATTACTTGATGTAGATTTTCTTTGTCTGTCGAAGAGAGACTATTATACCAATTAGAAAGGTCGACATATTTTTTGTCGGGTTGTCTACCGATTGGAGTCTGGAGAATAGATTTTATGTCTGAAATGGTCGACTGTCCAACGACTATGTCGACCGCGTTTACGAATTCTTCTTTTGTCATAAGTTGTCAATATGATGTTTTTTGTCTTACGGAATTTTGTCCGCCACTTGCACCTAACGGTTTGCAAGCTTGCGCAGTGCGGTTTATGAAACTTCATCTGTCTGCCCGCCGAAACGTTTATTAAATGTACAAATGTTTATTAGCAAAGCCAAATGAAAAAAAGTTCGGCGTCGGCTGACCATTAACTTGGCTTTGCGATGCGCCGAAAACCCGCATTGCCGCAATTGCTTGCTGTTAGCACAAGTTGCCGACACGCAGATACGTCACGTTGACGTGTCTGCCGGTTTAAATAATAGATTGTTTAGAATTATGTCTTTGAAGTGTTTTATTGTCTTTTGTCGAGTAAAAAAACTCATGTCACGATTAATGAGTTGGGCATCGTCATAATTTGGTGTGGTCGAAACACCTCCGAAAATAAGTAGTAAGTCGTTGTCTGTTGAGTTTTTGTTTACCCAAACATGATAATATTTGTTGTCGTTATAAAACGGAATGTAAAAAGAGTCGTTATTGTCGGCGTATAAACTTGTGTCGCCAGGTGTCCATAATTGTTTGTTTTTTTGTTTAAACGCCAAAATATCGGCTAGTAACTTGTCCGAAGAAGTATTGTAGTGATAGAACTCCACCCAAGTCCCGCCATTGCCAGTCCTTTGTCTATAAAGCATAGGTCCGTAATTGAATGCTGTCAGAACGATAAGCAATGTTATAGTAAGAAGGATTATTTTTTTTCGAGTCATGTCTTAATAACGAAAATTCTCGGCAATTAGTGCTAACGGTTTCGGGCTTTGCGTTGGTGGGCTTTTGAAACCGAAAACTGTCTGCCAGCACCAAAGTTTATTAATTGCTCAAATGTTTCTGTTCGCACTGTCCGCCCACTAACGCAAAACCCGTGTTAGCTGACGTTTTATTTTTTTGCTATTAACTTTCTTATTTCCTCGTTACTGTCGTGTTTTATTTCTTGTCTTATTTTGTCGGATAAGACCTTGTTAGCAATTAATATTTTTACAATGTCTTTTCTATGAAGCCCACAATTCATTTTGTTGTAGATTGATTCAAGTGGCTCTTTACATTCCTTCGTTTTATTTTTTTCATAGATGTCAACATAACTGAATACAAGACTGTGAATTGAATCATCTGTTTTGCATTTGTCTGCAATGGATTTTAAAAGTTTCCAGTCACCTTTTTTATAATTATTGATTAAAAGGGAGGTGAACGTTGAAGGAGAATTTGTATTCTTTAACTTTTCCAAAGCAAAGTGGCGAATGTCATTACCTGAAAAATGCTTTAATGATTCGACAGCCCATTCAGCGATTCTGTCTTTGTTACTTACACGTGATGTTGCAAATTTCATTAGTATTTGATAGTCGTATGGAAATTTTATTCTTGAGAAAATACTAAGATATTTTCCAATTCTTGGCTTGTCCTTTTCTGCAATAAGCTCGTCAGCAACAATTTTTATTTCAGCTTTTGTAAGTGATTTTGTAAATGCAGGAGGAATAAAAATATATTTACTGTTTGTAATTCGTTCTCTTAATGATTCAAGATTAAAAATAGGACGTTTATAATTTTCTCTATTTGTTTCTGTCCGCTTAATATTGTCCAGATAGATTTTAATGTATTTATTTTCTTTACTTGCTTTTTCGAGCTCTTTCTTGACATTCACTTTTGGATTTTCGTCCTGAAAATGCCGAATAATCATATTGTCTTCCCAGTCGTCAGGATTTTTTTCTAAAGATTTTCCAATTGTTGAAGCAATATATTTAAGTCCTTCGAGTCCGTCAAGGTCTAGGATGGAGTCATAACCACACCAGTCCGAACCCTCAATTGCATTGTTATAAAATCGTTTATAAATCGCTTGTTTCGCTTCATTGTCGCCTTTCTTTGCATAAATTGTCGCAAGGTCAAAGAGTTGAACCAAAGCCCAAGTGTCTTTTTGTTCGGTAGCAAGTCCACGCAAGATTGCTTTACGAATTTTGTCTTGTTGTTTTGAAAGTGAAATTAGTTCGGAAATATATAAAGCTCTGCTACCTTCAGATTGTCCGTCATACGCGTAATTCGTAAGTGCTCCTTTAATTATGTCAGACGAAAAGTCAATATTAGGATGTTTTTTCAGAATTAAATAAGCTTCGCCTGTCCCACATTTGATGGAGCTTTTAAATTTCTGTTTGATTGTCAAATTGTCTTTCATTTCTTCTCGGTCTCTGTCGGCATAAAATGGCAGCTAACGTTTTGCGGCCTTGCCCAGTGCGGCTTATGAAACACTGTCTGCCGAAACGTTTATTTAAAGATAAATGTTTTTTAGCCTTTTGCAAAATGAAAATTAAAATGCGCTTCAGCGCACCTTAAATTTGCAAAAGCCTTGCACGTCCACCTGCATTGGGCAAGACCGCTGTTATGCGTTTTAAGCGCCACTCAGATGCGCCATGCATGAGTGTCCGCAATTTAATAGTAGTTAAGTTGTGGAGACGTCGCGGTGTCCAAGGAGTCTTTGTGCATTTGATATTTACTTTTTCCTAATGCATAAAAATGATTGTCAAATGGAGCGAATAGTCTGGGAGGTTTTTCATTAAAAATTTCAATTGCGTCTATATAATATTTGTACGGCATATCATTTGTCATTTCGATATGAACACCATTAATGCTGTCGTTTGAGTCTTTAATGTTATTTAAGCAAGTTCGAACTACCGCCAGCACAGAGTCATTTTTAATTGAGTCCGAGGTCAAAGCGAAGTCTTTATACTGTCTGAGTTTTTTAATTTCTGTTAAATCGTCCCAACAGGTATGTCCGCCTAAAAAGGTCACTTGATAACCTGTATGTTTTTCGTCATTGTTTTTTGTCTGGGTAGTGAAATAATAGGTCAGAGTCGTTGCGGTAACAATTAGGGAAATTGTCGCGCCGATATAAAGATTGAATGTCCGTTTATTATTCATGTTGTTCGTCCGCGCTTATTACGCATAACGTTTTGCGGCCTTGCCCAGTGCGGCTAATGAAACACTGTCTGCCGAAACGTTTATTTAAAGATAAATGTTTTTTAGCCTTTTGCAAAATGAAAATAAAAATGCGCTTCAGTGCACCTTAAATTTGCAAAAGCCTTGCATGTCCGCCCGCATTGGGCAAGACCGCTGTTAGGTGCTGTTGTTAATTGTGTCAATAATTTGAGCAGTTTTCTCTTGTAACTTCAGTCCATTTAGCATGCGAAAACCGGAATAAATAAATGCATTCTCCACCGTATGCCATTGATTCGTCGGGAAGTTGCTGGAAAATTCTTATTATCGCATATTTTCTTTTGCTGTCGAATATTGGTGAAGATATGTGATATAGATAGTTTTGTGATTTTGTAACAGAATTTATTTTCAGGAGGCTGTCAGCGGATATTATTGTAATAAACTTTAGTTTGTTTTTGTCCCATTGAAAAGTAATGGAATTTTTGTCTAACAATTTAGTTAGTTCTTTTTTGGGAATAAATTTTTTACACGCTTTTATGAATTCATCTCTTGCTGAATTGTCGCGAAATATTAGTTGATATGCGCTGTCGGTTAAATACTGAAATTTAAAATCTGTCTGGATGTCCTTAATGAGTGCATATTCAATATTATCCTGACTTTGGCAAGTACAAGGAATTAAAAAAGTCCAAAAAATAATATGCTTTATTATTTGTGTCATACAATTGCACCTAACGGTTTGCAGCTACTTGCAGTTTTTTGCTATGTCAAGTTACACATTTGAGCGTTAACCCGCAAAAAATTGCAAGTAGGTGCTGTTATAGGCATGTAAGCGCCACACAGTTTATTTTTTGGTGTCCGCAGTTGCAAGTTCGTTTTTTGAATTGATTTTATTAAATACGTCCGTTTTAAAAGCCTGATAGTCGTTCTGAATAGGCTTTAAAATTCTATAAGCAGTAACAACCTGCTCAAGAAAGTTTTTGTCGGCAGAAGCAAAGTACCTTTTGGCCTGAAGTGCAAGTAAAAAGTTTATGTCTTTTGCTAAAGCATTACTTAAAGTGTAATATTTTGTCTTAAGACCGAGATAAATTCGCTTCGATGTCAAGGGAAATATAACAGAGCTTATTAAGTCATGATAAGTTTTCGGTGCATGCTCGTACAGGGCTGGATTGTCGGACAGGATAAAACAAGGATTTTCAGCCTCAATAATTTCATATGGAATCTTTCCTTGCCATTCTGTCCTGTCAGAAGAAAGAACGTATAGAAAGGGACCAAGAATGGTCAAGAATTTTAGCTTATCTTCTTTGCTCATTGGAAAAGATAAAATAGACTTAACACTTTCTTCTATTTTTTCAGGAAGTTTTCGGCTCAAGTCTGAAAGCAGTAACTCTTGAGCAATGTCTTCTGTTGCTGGTATTCGATATACGGTCGAAGCGAGCATAATTGCGATGTGGGTAATGCAGATTACATTTTCTGTTTCATTAACAGGAGCCTCTTGGATTATTTTAAACTGTTTTGCCAAAGCGTTGTCGAGAAACTGATATGCTTTAGTTTCGATGATGTCCGTTTTATGCCCGTTAACGGTAATGTTATTTCGCTCTTCCTCAAAGAACCAGCTTTTTGGAAATTTTTCTTGTTCGATTATTTTATCAGTCTGCTTGTCGTAAACCCAAAAAGAGTTAGAAGGGGTAAAAAATCCTTTAATGAAAAATTGTGGAAGATAATGGTGTCTCCAAGATATTTTTTCCGCCTCTTTCATTAATGTCTAACTGTCAGTCTGAGATACTCTTTTAGCAAAGGATCGTACTCTTCATTTCTGATGTCTAGAATAATTCTTTTAGCATTAAGAGTCTTGTCGTAAATAAATTTATTTTCTCTGTCTTTAGAGCGCAAGTAATATTTGGCGATATTAAGATGGCTGTAGTCGCAGGCGTAACTACTGTCTTGAATTTCTAGTTGATTTGTCTTGTAGTGACTGTAGATATTGAGATGAAAAGTGCGTGCTTTATTACTGAAGGTCGCTGTCTCTGGAAAGTTACTCAGATATCTCGATGTGCTTGCGAGAAACAAAGCGGTTATATTCAGAAAATCTTCAACGCTGTCTTTTTGTGGACGTTTAAATTGATGTTCAAGCAAATTTCTTTGTGAATTTATTTTTAATAGGATTCGAGGAGCAATGACGCCAACAGCATTTAGTATTTCTATTTTTTCGGGGAAGCTCTTTCTCAATTTATTGTCATACCCGAATGGAATTAGCATACCATTGACTTGTGCGTCGAGCGCCCTTTTTGCGTTTGTCAAACAGTTTATTGCATTGTCTGATTCAAAATCCTGTTCGGCCTGTAAATAAAAGTCCTGTGCATTGATGTCAAAGCCGGTGTCTATGGTTTTTAATGACATGGTTGTCGCCCGGGTGTCTGGGTGAGCTAAATTTTGTATGACTGTCTGAAGTTGCATTCTTTTGTCTTACGGAATGTCCGCGCTTATTGCCTATAACGTTTTGCGGCCTTGCCCAGTGCGGCTTATGAAACACTGTCTGCCGAAACGTTTATTTAAAGATAAATGTTTTTTAGTCTTTTGCAAAATGAAAAT
>Ga0208755_100421_pt1 | contig 11339 bp, 7 predicted proteins | sample LakWasMet57_HOW8_2_FD_183891 | JGI IMG/M metagenome (GOLD analysis project Ga0208755, IMG submission 183891) | Freshwater sediment methanotrophic microbial communities from Lake Washington under simulated oxygen tension - Sediment Metagenome... | ecosystem: Environmental > Aquatic > Freshwater >... | reverse complement strand
GGGACTGGTAACACATAACGGCACAATGCTTCCCGTTAGATTGGCTGTGTTAAATTGTGAAACAACAAAACTTCCTGTTTTTGTTGCCACACATGCGCCAATAACTACAGTATACATAAATGTATTAGTGCCAATAGCGGCTAATGAAGGTGTAATAACTCCTGTAACAGGATTAAGTGCGCCAGGATTTATACTGGTAGAAAAGGTGCCACCTGATGGAGATATTGTAATTGTAACTGCCGACCCTGTTGAACACATATCAGCAATTGGTGTAAGTGTAACAATTGGTGCAGGTGTAACCGTTAAAGAGGTTGACGAAGACGCCTGACATATTAAGTTATTAGAAAAAGTATTACTTACAGTTACCGAATAGTTTCCTGATTGAGTTGGTTGAATATTGGCAATTGTAGGATTTTGTGCTGTTGAGGTATATCCATTGGGGCCACTCCAAGCATAACTAACGGTTCCCGCTGTTGTTGCATTAAGCGAAAAATTGGCAGTAGAACCTTGACATATTGGACCATTGTTAGTTAGAGTGTTTATTGTTGGTGTAGCGCTAACATTTATGGCAACCGTTTTGGTACCTGTGCAACCTGCTGTTGAACCGCTTAAGGTATAAGTTGTACTTACAGTTGGAGTAACAGTTATAGAGGAAGTATTTACGTTTCCTGGCATCCAAGTATAGGTTGTTGCGCCTCCACCTAAAATAGCTACACTTGTTCCTGCCGCACTACAAATATTTGTTTGCGAAGCAGCTGTTGTAATTGTAGGGGTTGGACAACAGTTGTAGTACATGAAAATTCTGCCAATACTATAAGCCACCTCTGACCAAAAAGGAAATGTTGGATTAGTAATTCCGGCAATACAATTTTGAGTACCACTTCTGCTTAGAGTTGTAGGCATACCCATAATGGTAGTTGCAAAATTTACACCATCATAACTATTTACGCAGTTTGTATTTCTAGATCCATAAACTCCAATAATATCGCCTGGAGCAATAGGAATATTACAAGTTACTGTAGTGTTTGCAGCAACGTTCGGCGCAGAAAATAAAGTTGTATAAGCTAATGTTGTTCCCGGAAATGCAGGTGGAGCAGCCGTATTAAATTTTACAACCCATATATGTTGCAATGTACCTGCACTTGCATCTTGCGGAATGTACAATGCACATAAGTTAAATGCAACAGGCGAGGTAAAATGATATCCTCTGGTCATACTAGAAAATGTGCTGCTTTGAGGACCAACAGCCACTTGCGTTTGAGACTTATTACTAAAAAAAGAAATTAAAAGTAAAAGAGTGAATATTTTTTTCATTGTTGTAATTTTTAGTACGCGTGAACGATCTCTTTTCTATTTTTAAAATTAGAAATAATTAAGTTTGGATTTTTTTCAACCCACTCAGCAACTTTCTTTTTAAAATCTGCATCAATTTTATCTCCTTGCTTTAATTTAGGAAAACTTTTCTCTTGAATAAGTACCATTACATCTTCGTTAGATTTGTTTGGATTTGATAATCGCTCAATAATTAATTCATTCGTTTTATCAAAATCATAGGTATACCCACTCGAAGCATCACTTGGAGGAGTAGCTTTTTTATTTGTTTGCGCAAAAAAAGAAAATTGTAACGCAATCAAAAATAAGGAAGTAAAAAAAATAGACCTTTTCATTTTATTAAGATTTTACACTTTAAAATTACGAAAAAAAATGTGGGAATATTTATTATTCACTCAGTCAAAAGCCTTATTTACTAGGTATTTAAACTTTTTTACAAAAAAAATCCCCGCAAATGCGAGGATTTTAAATCTAAATATTTAGATGTTATTTCATTAAAGTAACATGTCCGGTTTTATTATGAATTTTACCATCAATATCTTTAAATCGTAATTTATAAACATAAACATCTTCTTTTAACGGTTCGTCACCCCTATTTTTAACTGTTCCATTCCAACCAACAGTAAAATCTTTTGTTGAGAACAACAACTCTCCCCAACGATCAAAAACATCCATTGAGTAAGTTTTAAGATCTAAACCATATGGAGAGAAAACAGGAATAAATACATCATTTAAACCATCGTAATTAGGAGAAAACGAACTTGGTACATAAACGCCATAATCGTTTCTAACTTGAACTACTTTACTTGTAACATCTTTACAACCATGAATTGTTGTAGCAGTTAATATTACTTCATAATCACCGGCTTGAGGGAAAACTACTTTTGGACTTATATCATTTAATTGATATAAATTACCTATTTGCCATTGATAGGTATTGTGTCCTAAAACAGTGCTTAAGTTGGAAAATTGCACTTCCGGATTTGCAATAGTTATCTCATCAGGATTATAACTAAAGTTAGCCTTTGGCACTTCAAATACGGTAATTGGTGTTGACAAAAACGCTTGTGTTGAACAGCCAATTTCATCTTGATAATTAAAAGTTACGGTATAAGAACCTGGCGTAGTATACAAGTGAGTAATTGTTAAACCAGGTACAGGATCTGAACCATCACCTAAATTCCAAAGTCCAGTTCCAGTATTTGCACTTGGCGTATTAAAAATAACCTCAACAGGTGCGCATCCTTTTTCTGCATTACTTACAATAGAAACATTTGGTATTTCATTAACTTGAATACGAATTGCACTTGTATCAGGACACAAACTAGCTGTAGGCATTGAGTGCGTTAAATAAGTAATAACATTATTATTACCAACATTTGCAGTAGAAGGCGTAAATAAACTACCAACAACTCCTGGCCCAGCCCAAACGCCACCCGGATTTTGAGCAATACTATTTAAATTAATAGGCGCATCATTTCTACAATACGGACCTGCATATTGAGATAAATCGGCAGAAATAAATTTCTCTATTGTAATGGTTGTTTGTGCGTAAGAAATACAAGGCCCAGAGGTTACTGTATAATTAACTAGATTATCACCAATTATTGCAAACCCAGGATTAAAGCCACCTTGTGAGGTAGTTGCCCCATTATTTACTCCACTAAACACACCTCCCAAAGGTGATACCTGAAGTTGGAATGGTGCGCCAACATTACAAAATGGTCCTACTTTAGTAATTCCTGGGGCTGCTAATGAATATACATTAATTGCCAAAGTGGCTTGAGCAGGGCATAATCCGCTAGGTGATGAGGCAGTGTTGTATGTTAATACTATGTTTCCTACACCAGATGTACCCGGACTAAAAGTTGTTGCGGTTACTCCAGAACCAGTCCAAATACCTAAGTTATTTGAAGTAATTGGCACTAAGCTAATAGGCGCGTTAGTGTTACATTGGTCGGGAACGCTAGCAGTAATTACTGCCGGCACATACGCTTCAATACTAATCGTCTTAGTATCTTGTACATTACAAGTATTTGTACCAATAACATATTGTACAGTATTATTACCTATTTGAGCTAAACCAGGACTAAATGTTCCGGAAGCACTATTGTAGGTAGTTGGAGTCCAACTACCAGTTGCCGGAGAAACCGACAATTGGAAGTTTGGCGCATTATTACAATAAGGGCCAACTTGTGAGATGCTTGGCACCGGTGGATTTAATAAAGAAACTGAAGTAGTTTTAGTGTCAGGACAAAGAGTTGCGTTTGGAGCGGATGTAGTATTATAGGTTAAAGTATAAATATTAGTTGCTAAACCAACAGGATTAAATGAATAGCTACCAACAACTCCTGTACCAGACCAAACGCCATTTACCGTGCTTTGAACTATACCCATTAAACTAGGTGAAGGACTATTAAAACAGAGGTCGGCAAGTGTTCCTGTTATAGTTGCAGGATTGAATTGAGATACATTAAAGGCGGCTGTACCAGTGGCCACACAACTACCTACACCAACCGAATACATAAAAGTATTAGTGCCAATAGAAGCTAAAGATGGGGTTATGATGCCCGTTAATGTATTAATTGGAGCAGTAACAATTGCAGTTGAAAAAGTTCCCCCGGTAGGGTTAACTGTAATGGTTACAGGAGATGCATTTGTACAAAAATCATTAATAGGTGTAATTGTTGGTGTTACAGGGTTTACAACCGTTACGTTAAATGTTTGAGTTAACGGACAGTTTACAAACGTTGGGGTAACAACAACAGAATAGTTCAATGATGATACAGTTCCCGGTGCTGTTGTTGGCGTAATAATAGAAGTTGTTTGCGTTGTATTTGACAAGAAGGTTGCTGGTGTCCATGCATAAGTAAACATATTTGCCGTGGTTGTAGGACAGTTACCAAATTTACTATTCGGTCTGTTTGGAGAAACACCACTTAATAAATTTGTATTACAACTTGAAGTCATGTTAAATGAATAACGGAACGCAGTTGAATTATAGGTTGTAGGTGTATAAAAACAAGTTGAGCCTTGAAATAGCCATGTAGCAGCCCCTTGGCAAATATCCACTAACACATTTGAAACTCCATCCCAAAAATATGGTGTTGCAAAGTTATGTTGATTCCAACCACTAACCGGTGTATAATTAGGAACATTAAACACTTGAGTAAAACCAACATTATCCATAGTTGTTACTACAGAAGCGGTTGTACATTTAATTTTGATAGTATAGTTAGCAATATTATTAATTCCGTTAACAGCACTGCAATTAAATGATAAACTGGTTAAATAGCCAGGCATTGCACCTGCCGCTGTTAACTCTGAGGCGCGGTATAAAATTTGAGTATGATTATCATAATAATATTTTGAATAAGGTTGTGGGAACGACCAAGCCGATCCAACCGTATTTCCGGTTCCAATTTGTACCTGACCAGGATTTGAACAAGCCAGACCCACTCCGGTATTAGAACATGGTGTTCCAACAATTTGATTAACTAAATTAACTGAAGCCGTTACGTTATTTCCTTGACATATTGTAGCAGTAGCAGGACTGATATTGTATGAAAAAGTATAAGGACTAACGGTAAACGTGTTATTGTATTTACACGACCCGTCAAACGCAATAATACTATAAGTACCACCTGCTAATCCGGTAGCTATAAACGTGTTTGTGCCTGTAGGAGATAAAGATGCAGAATAAGCAGGGCCAGAAGTAGAAAATACAGAGTATGAGTTAAGTCCGGAAGGTGAATTAGCTGCAGGAGTAATAACAATTGCAGCAGTTCCATTATTTGCCGCAGGACAAATTACACCAATACTAGGAATACTTACTCCTCCCGGAGGAGTTGATTGTAACGTGTATTTTACAGAATCTTTACATCCTTGCGGTGTAGTGTAAGACAGCCAATAAACCGCATTGTTAAATGGATTATTAATTGTTAAACTTGATGCCGTTCCAATAGGAGCCGGTATGGGTGTTAAATTGTTATACCATTGAAAATTGGTTCCGCCAACAGTGGTTAAAAATGCCTGAGTACCACAATATGGCTTAGTGTATTGAAATAAGTTTGGAGGAGAAGTACCTATCACGAACGTTGATGTAGCAGTTCCACAACTACCACCGCCACCTTGAACCGCAATAGAATAAGTACCCGGAGGTAAATTGTTTATCACTGATCCTGTTGAAGCACTTAAATTTAATGTTGGATTAGAGATACTTGAATAAGTATAGGTAATTTGTGCACTACTTCCTGATGCAAAAACTGTTGCTGCTCCACTTGCTCCACCAGGGCAGGTTGAAGCGGTTGCAATACCATTAATATATACGCTAGATACTTTAATAGTGTCTATAGCTGTAAACGTACAGCCAGATGCAGAAACCATAGTAACTGTAAACACTTGATTTGCACTTACAGGAGAAACCGTTACGTTTGGAGCATTGGCTAAAGCTGGAGTGTAAGTAACATTTGCAGGACCAGTCCATTGGTAAGTAGCATAACCCAAAGGAGCAACTATACTTGCAACATTTGAACCAAAGCAGAAACTTACCGGACCGCCAATTGGCCCGCCATTTCCACCTAAACCACTACCAACTTGGTTACCACCACACTTTGCATCAAAAAAAGCAGAGCCATGATGAGCTCCTCCATTACAATCTCCATTAGTTACTTTAATTGTAACACAACTTCCAATATAAGGCGTTAAATCGATATATTTTACCACCCAATTAGTCCAAGAAACACCGTTTGTAACCGTGTATCCACCAACTCCAGAAGTACAACCGGTTCCGGATGGCGTTAAACTAATAGAAGAACATGGTAAAGGTTGACCTGCACAATTATATAAATCTACTTTAAAAAATGGTTGGTCGCAACAAGCGTGACCTGAACCATCCCAAGAACCCGCATATGCAAATTGAAATAAAGTATTTGCTGCCGTTACCGGAAATGTTTGTTTTATTTGATTGATTAATACACCCGGACTAGTATTTCCTAAGCGAGCTACTCGAGTGCCGCCTAAAGGAGAATTTCCAATTGTTCCAATTAGTGGATAACCCAAAATAGGTGTTGCTACAATCGAAAATTCGGGACTTCCATTTGCCGCATAATTTGGTGTTACACAAGCGCCGCCATTAGGAAAACCATTACTTCCACTTCCAATCGTCCAACCCGAAACAGCTAATCCACCAGCATAAACGCCTACCGGAGTTGCTTCAAAATCTTCATTTACACAAGGTGCTGAATTAACTGAGTTACCGCCTCCAATAGGTTTATTTGCATATTGAGTAGGATTAATCGGAGCATTAGCGCCTATTTTATATTTCTCATAAATAAACTCACGCTTTTTTAGATTCATCACAAACATGTATTCTGCGCCATAAAAACCTCGGCCTAATAGCTGAGCTTTCAACGTGTTTTCATCAAAACCTTTTAATGAATCTGCATAAAAATGAACATAATTTTTAAATGAAGAAGCATTACTATTTAAGTAATCTTGATTTTCAATAAACCCCTTCTTTACATCTGCAACCACATTGTCTGCAGATTGCCCGGCATTTATACTTCCGGCATTTCTATTAGTTTGTGAATTAAGAGTAAAACTTAATGTTAAACAAAAAAATAAAACCGCGTTAACTAAATTCTTCATAGTTTATATTTATGAAGTAAAGCTAGTTTAAACGATAAAAAAAACAGAAAAATTCACTCATTTAAAAGTACTATTCACGAATTAAAATTATTACTACGAAGGCGCTTGCTCTCAAATATACTGCTAATACGATTTAGATTATTTTTAGGCAAAATAAAAAAGGCTAGCAATGCTAGCCTTTTTTAAAAAAAATTGATAACAATTAATCTTTTCTTCCGCCAAATAAACGAAGCAAAAACAAAAATAAATTAATAAAATCTAAATACAAGGTTAATGCCCCCATAACACCATACTTCTTAGCTTCCACAGAATCTCCGGCTTGCTCTCCAATGTTTTTAATTTTTTGAACATCATAGGCAGTCAATCCAGTAAAAATAATTACCCCTAAAATGCTAATAATGTAATCCATTTGTGCACTGTGCATAAAGAAGTTTATTAGCGATGCAATAACAATTCCAATTAAACCAATCATTAATAAGCTTCCCAATTTTGTTAAATCGGTTTTAGTGGTATAACCCGCAATTGCCATTAAAGCAAACAAGCCGGCAGTACTTAAAAAAACTTTATAAATAGAACCTATATTATAGATAAAAAAGATAAAGCTAAAGCTGATACCATTTACAATAGAATAAGCTATAAATGTGCTTATTAAAACCGGTAACGACATTTTATTTATTCCAAAACCCATGGCCATTACAAAAATAAGTGGTGCAAACATTACCACATAGGCTAACATAGTGGGCTTTGCGCCGCCAAATTCAGTTGGTTCAATAAGCAGAGTAGTTAATTCAGGAACGAAAGCAAATAATAAAGCCGAAATAGTTGTAAGCACCATTGCTAAACTCATCCAAGCAAAAGCCGACCGTAAAACAGTATTTTGACTAATGATTGTAGCGTTTTCCAATTTTTCAATTGGCGTATTTCTAAAATTTGTATTCATAGATGTTTAAGTTTTTGAATTACAAATTTAATAAATAATGCAACGCCAAAAGGTTAAGAATAATTAAAAATAAAGGTCGCTTGTTTTTAAACGTAAAAAACGTAATACAGCAAGCATGGCGCTAAATGCAGAGATTATAACACCTACTAAAATTATTGACGAGAAAAGCATTAATAATAAATTTTCATCCTGTAGCTGCAAAAGGTCAGGAATAAATCGTGTACTAATTACCAATAAACCAACCAGCAAAATACTGGCTACAACACCGGCAATTATACCTTGACGAACACCTTTAAAAATAAACGGCTTACTAATAAATGAGCGTGTGGCTCCAACTAAATACATTGTTCTTATTAAAAATCTTTGCGAATAAATAGAAAGACGGATAGTGTTATTAATTAGGGCTATTGCAACAATTAAAAGCGCCCCGCTAAAAATTAAAATAAAAAAAGCAATGGCTCTGGTGTTTTTATTCAAATTATTTATCATGTCTTTTTGATACACAATTTCTTTTATGTAAGGTTTTTGCAAAAGAGCCTTTTCAATTATCAACAAGGTGTCTGTATTCGCGTAGTTAGCATTTAACTTAACTTCTAATGAATTTAATAAAGGATTGCTTCCTAAAAATGAAACAAAATCTTCACCCAAATCAACCTTTAATTTTTCTGCTGCTTGTTCTTTGTTTATGAGGTTTACACTTTTTGCATAGTTTGAATTACTTATTTCTTGCACCAAACCATCTGTTTGTGCCGAACTAGCAGTGTCTTTTAAATAAATCTGAAAACCAACATTTTCTTTAAAGTGTTTAGATAATTTATTTGCATTAATAACTAAAAGCCCTAATGCCCCCAGCATAAAAAGTACTAATGACAAACTAATAATAACGGTAATTCCCGAAGTACGTAATCGCTTTTTTGTTAAGTTATCGCTCACTTTAAATAATTAATAAGCGAATTTATTTTTTTAATTCACGCTTAAAGCCAAATACAAAAAGATTAATTAACAAACGAGTGTTTGTTTTATACAACTGCTATTTCAATTCCTAGTAAAAACAGCACAATTAGTATTCCACCAACAATAATGCGGTAAATACCAAAATATTTAAAGCCGTATTTATTTAAAATGCCAATAAAAAATTTTATTGCTAAAACTGCCACAATAAAAGCCACTACATTACCAAACAACAAGAGTTTTATTTCTTGTGAATTTACAACAACCCCATCTTTATAAAAATCCAATAATTTTTTTGCAGTTGCAGCAAACATGGTTGGTACTGCTAAAAAAAAGGAGAACTCAGCAGCCACCTGCCTGGTTAATTTTTGCGACATCCCGCCGATAATGGTTGCTCCACTCCTACTCACTCCCGGAAATAAAGCAATGCATTGAAAAAAACCAATTTTAAACGCCTTTAAATAAGAAATATCTTCGTTTGAATTTACATTAGGGTTTTTAAACCATTTATCTACAAATAATAACACAATTCCTCCAACAAAAAGAGCAATTGCAACCCCAAAAACATTTTCTAATTGAGCATCAATCCAATCGCCTAAAAGCAAACCTGCAATGGCGCTTGGAATAAAAGCAACCACTAATTTTAAATAAAAGTTTATAGATTTAAAAAAAGATTTAAAGTATAAAACCACAACACTTAGTATGGCTCCTAACTGAATAGCTATGGTAAACAATTTCACAAATGGGGTTACTTCAATACCTAAAACCGCAGTTGTGATCATCATATGACCGGTTGATGAAATAGGCAAAAACTCTGTAAGGCCTTCGATTATTGCAATAAGAAATGCTTGAAAATAGGACATAATTTATTTTACTAAAGAAACGTGGTCAACAAAATAATCAGTTTCGCCCTGCCAAACAAGATTTTTTATTACTTGCCTGTATTTAAGAACAACTTTACGTCCTTGATACACCTCTAACGAATCGTAAATCTGTTTTTTTGTTGTAGAAAATTTAAAAATTGTGAGTGGTATAATTGTACCTTCTCCTTGATTAATTCCGCCAATATTTAATTCGCCCTCATAGGTTTTAAAAATATACCCTTTCCTACTTACCTTGGTTAATATCCCCGAACGCGTTCCGTCGCTATAGGACAATCCGCAAACATAATAATAACCAACGCCAATCAGCAGAAGTATAAGCAAAGTGATAACCGCAAATTTTTTAAATTTATTTTTCGGTTTTACTGGCGCCGTGGTATTTGTTGCTTGGGTCATTACGCCGCAGTTTCAGATTCCTGTTGCTTTGGTCGCCACATAATGGCAACAACAATTGTAACAAACCCAATTAAACAACAAATTGGCGCTAATGTAATTCTTTGAAAGTCGAAAATTGCAGGATTAAAAATATTAGGGTCTTCGCTACCACCGCCAATCATTAACAAATAACCGATTGCAATAAATACAATTCCAACTAATAAAATATAGTAATTCTTTTTTGTAAAGGTAGTTTTCATTTATTTGTATAGGTTTACTAATTCTTAAAGGTCAAATATAATTAAAAATAGCCTTATTAGAAGCCTTTTTTTGGGCGATTTTATACGTTAATTTTTTGTAATATTGCTATTCAAATTTATTATGGCAAAAGTAGCACTTATAACTGGCGTAACCGGACAAGACGGAGCCTACCTTTCTGAATTATTATTAAGCAAAGGTTACGAAGTACATGGCGTAAAACGTCGCAGCTCGTTATTTAATACCGATAGAATAGATCATTTGTATCAAGATCAGCACGAGAAGCATGTTAATTTTAAATTGCACTATGGCGATTTAACCGATAGCACAAACTTAATTAGAATAGTGCAAGAAGTAAAGCCTGACGAAATTTATAACTTGGCGGCGATGTCGCATGTTAAGGTAAGCTTTGATACACCCGAATACACTGCTAACGCCGATGGTATTGGCACATTGCGTATTTTAGAAGCTATTCGCATATTAGGGTTAGAAAAGAAAACGCGTTTTTATCAAGCTTCTACATCTGAACTTTATGGCTTGGTTCAAGAAATACCTCAAAAAGAAACAACACCTTTTTATCCTCGCAGCCCCTATGGTGTAGCAAAATTATATGCCTTTTGGATTACTAAAAATTACCGCGAAGCTTATGGAATGTACGCTTGCAATGGTATATTATTTAATCATGAAAGTCCTTTACGAGGTGAAACTTTTGTAACACGAAAAATTACACGCGCTGTTGCTAAAATTAGTTTGGGTTTACAAGACAAACTTTTTATGGGTAATATTGATTCAGAAAGAGATTGGGGCCATGCAAAAGATTATGTTGAAGGTATGTGGCGCATGCTGCAACAAAACGAACCGGATGATTTTGTGTTAGCAACAGGTATTAAAATTACTGTAAGAGAATTTATTAATATGGCTTTTGCAGAAGTTGGCATTACAATAAAATGGGA
>Ga0208755_100405_pt1 | contig 11773 bp, 7 predicted proteins | sample LakWasMet57_HOW8_2_FD_183891 | JGI IMG/M metagenome (GOLD analysis project Ga0208755, IMG submission 183891) | Freshwater sediment methanotrophic microbial communities from Lake Washington under simulated oxygen tension - Sediment Metagenome... | ecosystem: Environmental > Aquatic > Freshwater >... | reverse complement strand
CGGATGTTAATGGCAATGGCAATTGGAATGAAGCAGCAGACAACGTTCCTACAATTGTTATTATACCAAATACAGATTTCTTTATTCCTGAAGGATTCTCTCCAAATGGAGATAATAAAAATGATGTGTTTTTTATTAAAGGATTACCTACAGATGTAGATAACGTATTAACCGTTTATAACCGTTGGGGTAACAAAGTTTATCAAAAATCAAATTATGATAATACTTGGAACGGAACACCAAATGTTGGTGGAACTCTTGGAAATGAAAAATTACCTCCAGGAACATATTATTATATATTGGAATTTAAAGGTGGAGACTTAAAAACCACTAACGGATTTGTTGTTTTACAGTACTAATTAGATAAAATTTTTAGAATAAAGAATATGAAAAAAATGAAAAAAATAGCAATAGTTGCAATTCTTATTACAATTGCTACTGCGGGTAAAGCTCAGTACGACGCTCTTTTTACACAATACATGTTTAATGAAATGTTCATTAATCCTGCTTATGCCGGCAGTAAAGAAGCAATGAGTGCAACGTTATTGCACCGCCAGCAATGGGTTAATTTTCCGGGAAGACCGATTACAACTTCTTTTTCTTTGCATGGTCCATTAATGCAAAATAAAATGGGGTTAGGGTTAAGTGTACTTAACGAAAAAATAGGTGTACTAAACAGAAATTTAGTTTATATTAGCTATGCTTATAGATTAAAAACCGGCGATAATGGAACTTTAGCCTTTGGTTTAATGGGTGGAATTCACAATCAATTAAATAAATTTGCATCCTTAAAAACTAATGATGACGGAACCGTAGACCCGCAATTAGGACAAAACTCTCCAAGCATTATTGCTCCAAATTTTGGTTCTGGAATATACTTTAATAACAAAACATTTTATGCAGGTTTATCTATTCCAAGAATGATTGATGACAGAGTTTCTTTTAATCCAAATGGTGATGTATTAACCACAAATAAAATCGACCCAAGTAAATTTCACTACTACTTAACCGTTGGAAACGTTTTTACTTTATCGAGTGATTTAAAATTAAAAGGTCAAGCAATGATAAAAGCAGTTCAAAATGCACCATTGCAATACGATTTAACTGCAAATTTTCTTATAAAAGAAATGATATGGGCAGGTGTTTCATACAGAAGTAATGCGGCGGTTGCAGCAATTGTAGGTATGCAAATTAACCCACAATTTTTAGTAAGCTACTCATATGATTATGGTATTAATGCCATTCAAAAATACTCTCAAGGCTCACATGAAATTGGAATCAATTACTTGTTCTCTTTCAAAGGTAAAAAGGTAGTTACTCCGCGTTATTTTTAATATTACAACTAAATTTTCTCATGAAACATAATTTTAAATACCTACTATTACTTACCGTTTGTTTTTCAATTTCTGCATTTGGTCAAACCGCTGCGCTAAAAAAAGCAAATAAATTTTACACAACAAAAGCCTATTCTCAAGCAATTCCATATTATGAGAAAGCATTAAAAAAAGATAGTAGTAACAAAATCATCCTTTCAAATTTAGGAGATTGTTATCGCTTAACTAATAACACTAAAGGACAACTACTTTGTTATGGTGGGCTAATAAAATCCGGAAAAGCAGAATCAATTCATAATTTATATTACGGACAGGCTTTAACGGAAAGCGGCCAAAAAGAAAGTGCAAAAACTTATTTTGAAAAATACAATGTTGATAGTAGAGGGAAAAACCTTGCTTCTTCGATTGAGAAATTCAAAATGTACACAAAAAATTCTGATGCTTATAGAGTTGAATTAGCCCCATTTAATTCATCTCAAAATGATTTTACTGCGGTTAAATTTCATGATGCCATCGTATTTGCCTCTTCGCGAAATAAAACAAAATGGATAAACAAAAAACATGGTTGGACGAGCGATAGCTATTTAAAATTATATACTACAGAAAATAGTGGTAGCGGAGTTCATTTAACTCCGAAAATATTTATGGGCGATTTAAGTTCTAAATATAATGATGGGCCAATTTGTTTTACAAAAGATTATAATACAGTTTATTTTACAAGAAACAATTCAAATAAAAAATTCATTAGCACTGAAAGCACTTACAAATTAAAAATTTTTGAAGCAGGTTTAAACCAAAATGGATTTGATAGAGTAACTGAATTGCCTTTTAATAGTAATAATTTTAATTGCGCTCACCCTTCCCTTTCAAATGATGGCACTATGTTGTTTTTTGCCTCAGATATGGAAGGCGGATATGGCGGAATGGACATATACTACAGCAAGAAAGAAGGCGAAACTTGGGGAACCCCTGTTAATTTAGGTGCAACAATTAATACTGCGGGAACAGAAGTTTTTCCATTCATTGCAGCAAATGGCCTTTTATACTTTTCATCTAATGGCCATGATGGTATTGGAGGATTAGATGTTTACGAAGCAAAATTCAAAGACAATAAAGCAGGTAGAGCTTACAACATGGGCGAGCCAGTGAATAGTATTAACGATGACTTTGGTGTTTTTTTAGGTGAAGATAATAAAACAGGTTACTTAAGTTCTAACCGAAAAAACGGTGGAATGGATGACGATATTTACAACTTCACCATCTTACGCGAAGTAAAAAGAGGAAAAGAAATTATTATTGTTACAAAAGATAAAGACAACGGCGATATTATTGCAAATACAAAAATTGCCATTAATAATGATACTATTGTTACCAATGAAAAAGGCGAAATTTCTACTACTATTGAAGAGGACGTAAACTATAAATTAGTTGTAGACAAAGCTGACTATTTTAAAGTAGAAGACAGTGTATCAACAAAAACTTCAAGCGAAGAAACTTTTACAAAAGAACTACGTTTAGAAAAAGATCCGAAATTATCTTTATTAGCTTTTGTAACAGACACAAAAACTAATTTAGCCTTAGACGGTGTAAAAATGACAATACTCGAACTTCCGAGTAATGCAGCTTTTGACACTTATACTACTGCCGCCACTGGCGATTATCGCAAACCATTAAGAGGCAAAAAAGTTGGTGATAAAATTAGCTATTCTTTTAAATTAGAAAAAGACGGTTATTTAACTAAAACTGCCACTTTTATTTATGACATTAAAGCTCCCGGAGAAATTAAAGTAAACGAATCTTTAAACCTTAGTTTAGGAAAAGTAGAAGTTGGTATGGATTTAGCAAAAATGATAGATATTAAACCAATTTATTTTGACCTTGGAAAATCCCTAATCCGTAAGGATGCAGCAATTGAATTAGATAAAATTGTTAAGGTAATGAATGAATATCCAAACATGTCAATCGAATTAGGATCGCACACAGATTGTAGAGGAGCGGCAGCGGCTAATATTAAATTATCAGGTGCCCGCGCAAAATCGAGTGCTGCTTATATAATTAAAAAGGGAATTAATAAAACACGAATTGTTGGTAAAGGTTATGGCGAAACAAAACTTTTAAATGGTTGCATCTGCGAAGGAAACGTTAAACCAACATGTTCTGAAGATGAACATACAAAAAATAGAAGAACTGAGTTTGTAATTACTAAGTTGAAATAATTAACGCTAAATGAAAAAAATATTTGTATCCTTATTTTCTTTCATCACTATTTCTTTTTTCTCACAAAATTTAACAAGCAGTTTATCTGCTTGTTATGCTTTGGATGGAACCGGTGCCGAACCAATTAATAATTTAACCGGTACATTAAGTGCAATTACACCAACAGTTGACAGGTTTAATAACCCAAATTCAGCAATGTACTTTAATGGTACAGTATCAAGTTATATTTCATTACCAAACAATCCGCTATTAAAACCTACCAGTGTTTCTTTTTCCGGGTGGGTAAAACTAAACGCATTAAACTCTCAAATAATTGTGTTTGCGCATAATGGCTGCACAAATTATCATGAAGGTTATCAACTTGCTTTAGCCAGCGTTGGTCCAGGAAATTCTCGCTTTCAAATTGCAAAGGCAAACAATTCGTGCAGTCCGGGAGGTCAAGCTTATTTTAATGGCGCCACACCAATTTTAACTTCAACTTGGTACCATGTTGGTTTTTATATTGGAGCAGATTCATTAAAACTATATGTTAATGGGGTTTTAGATGGCACAATGGCCAATCCTAATCCTATTGTATATAACCCAGTTACCAATGTATATTTAGGTGGTACTAATCTTTCTTTTAACTTACCATTTTCAGGAACTTTGGACAATGCACGGTTTTATAATAGAAAGTTAACCGGTACTGAATTTAATTTATTATACACTACTGATCCTGCATGTGTAACATCAGTTTCAAATCCAAACTGTAATACTTCTTTTTATGCTCAATCAGGTACTACTATTTATGAATCGGGTATCACAATCCCAAATACCTCTACACTAATCTCTATTCCTCCAGCAGCTGGGGGTTTTGCCGTTGGCCCTTCTTTTGGATTTCCTGCACCTAACCCAACTTTTTGGACCATATTAGCTTCCGGAACCTACGCCTATTATAATGGCACTAGCTTTATTAATACCGGTCATTCAAATTCAAATGGAGGCGCGGTTAATATTGGAGGAAGTAAAAATTTTATTTATAGCTTAGTTGGTGGAACCGGTCAAGTTTATAAATATAACGGTACCGGTGCTGCCACATTAGTAGCAACAATTCCCGCCTTAGCAAATGGAGGACCTTATGATTTAGTTGGTGATGATCAAGATAATTTTTATTTTCTTAGAACTCAAACTCCGCAAAGCTTAAATGTTTATGATCCAACAGGTGTTTTAACTTGTTCTTATTCATTAACTGGCATCTTACCGGCTGGTGCCGGTGGTGGTTTTGCAATTGTTGGGAATACAGTAACTGCCCACACAGGAACCGCCTACTATGTTGGCACAATCTCTGGTTCTGTTGTAAATTTTACTTCTACACCTTCATCTTTTTCAACCCCTTCAGATTTTGCAAACTGTTATCTTGTAACTACTTTTTCATCCAACATTACGGCAAATCCCAGTGTTTCATTAACCTGTACAAATCCAACTATTACTTTAACTGCTAGCTCAACTTTAAGTCCATTGTCCTATACTTGGTCTGGACCAGGAATTGTTTCGCCAATTAATAATGCAAGCGTTCAAGTAAATGTTGCGGGTGTATATACCTGCTCTATAACTGCAACTAATGAATGTCCTGTTAAAACTTCTGTTGCAACATTTACTGTATTAAATGGCGGTAGTGTAATAACCCCAACCATATCCTCTACCGGTAGTTTGAGTTGTACAAATCCAACTACTCAACTTTCTGTTTCGCCAAATTCAGCAACTAATACTATTTTATGGAATGGACCAGGTATAATTGGAAGTAATAATACACCAACAATAAGTGTAAATGTTGCAGGTATTTATTCAGTTACACTTACCAACTTATTGTGTAGTGGAACAACTACCATAAATATATTAAGTGGTATTAGTCCTTTAACATTAAATCCTATTCCTTCTAATACACAAATCTGTTTACCTAGTGCCTCTGCAACTTTATCAGTAACGGGAGCCACTAACTATACGTGGGCTCCGGCTGCTTCGCTCATTCCTTCAACCGGCTCTGTTGTGATTGCGAGTCCTGGTGTAACTACCACCTATACCATAAATGGCACTACTGGTGTTTGTTCAGGAAGTGCAATAGTAACCGTATCGGTAAACACTACACCAACTATTACAGCTAGCGGTAATTCACCAATTTGTGCTGGCACATCGGCAACACTTTCTGCCGTTGGCGCTACAAGCTATACCTGGAATCCAGGGAATTTAATTGGAACCCCTGTGGTTGTTTCTCCCGAATCCACAACGGTTTACACTGTTACGGGTTCTTCCGGACTATGTACCGACTCTAAAACAATTTCTATTACTGTAAATAATAGCCCAACACTTACAGTAGTTAGTTCGCCAACTGTACTTTGCAGCGCTGGCGGCAACTCTGCCACATTAACAGCAAATGGCGCAGTTAGTTATACTTGGAATCCGGGAGCTGTTGTTTCTTCTTCAACAGTAATTACTCCCACCATAACCTCTACTTATTCGGTTACTGGAACCAATGCTTTAGGCTGTGCTTCAACGACAACTGTTTCTTTTTCGGTTACCCCTACACCAACTTTAATTACCAGTTCTTCTTCTACCTCCATTTGCGCAGGAAGCTCTGTTACTTTAAATGCAGTAGGCGCAAGTTCATATACCTGGAATCCGGGTGCCTTAACCGGAGGAACTATAACAGTTAATCCGGCATCTAATACAATTTATACAGTTACTGGCAGTAATGGTAATTGTACTAGCACTGCTACAATTGCAATAGTTGTAAATGCAAACCCTACTATTACAGCGAGCAGTTCGCCAACTCTTATATGTAGTGGGAGTTCAAGTACTTTGTCGGCCAATGGCGCTTTAACCTACACGTGGAACCCAGGTGCTTTAACCGGACAAACAATTAACGTGACTCCTGCAACAACCACAAATTATACCGTTAGCGGAACTAGCGCTTCTGGTTGTGTAGCTTCTGCAGTAACTAGCGTTTCCGTTAATATCACACCTACTCTTATTCCGATTGCAACGCCAACTGCTATTTGTATTGGCGGCAGCTCTACTTTATCTGTAAGTGGTGCAACCAGCTATACTTGGAACCCCGGTAATTTAACCGGATCTAATATTACTGTTTCTCCAATTATTAATACTACTTACACGGTTCTTGGTTCAAGTGCAAATTGTTTTGATACAAAAACTGTAACACTTATTGTAAATCCTTTACCTGTTGTTAATGCAACCAGTAATCCTACCGCTATTTGTGTTGGTAACAGTGCTACTTTAACAGGCAGTGGCGCCTCTACCTATAGTTGGATGCCAGGTAATATAGTGGGCACCAGTGTTAGCGTGTCGCCAATCGTTAATACTACTTATACCGTTACCGGAACAAATGGCAATGGTTGTGTAAATACCAAAACCGTTAGTGTGCTTGTAAATGCAAATCCAACGATAACTGCCATTAGTAACCCTACAAGTATTTGTAGTGCCAGTAGCACTTCTGCCACATTAACTGCCGGGGGTGCTATCACCTATACCTGGGTTCCTGGTAATTTAATTGGAACTAATGTTACTGTTACACCTACAACAACTACCGTTTATACTGTTACCGGAACTAACTCTTCGGGTTGTACAAGTACTAAAACCGTTAGTATTCTTGTATCGCCTACACCCACCTTAACAATTATTGCAACACCTACTGCTATTTGCAGAGGTGGCTCGGCAACTTTAACTGCTAGTGGCGCAACCAACTATACCTGGCTTCCGGGGGGTTCAACCAACACAAGTATTATTGTTACTCCAACTGTTAATACTATTTATACCCTACTTGGTAATTCAGGTAATTGTAGTAGTTCTAAAACTTTTACTTTATTGGTTCGTCCTAGACCTAATATCAATATACTTGCTATTCCTCCTGCAATTTGTAAAGGAGCTTCTAGTACGCTTTTAGCAAATGGTGCAAATTCATACACTTGGAATCCGGGTAGTTTAACTGGGAATACAGTTGTGGTTTCGCCTACTGTTACCACTATTTATACCGTTACCGGTGCAAATGCGTTTGGTTGTACAAATACTGCTACTACAAACTTATTGGTTAATCCTACGCCTACTATTTCAACAACGCCTTCGTCTACTTTATTATGTAGCGGTGCAAGTGCTACTTTAACTTCTAACGGTGCGCTTACTTATGTTTATAATCCCGGTGCACAAACGGGTTCTGTGGTGGTGGTAACGCCTACTGTAACCACAACTTACAGCGTTACCGGTGTAAATAATTTTGGTTGTACGGATACTAAAACCATTAGCATTGCTGTTGGCTCTAATCCTACCATTACTGCTGCTAGTTCGGCTAGCCTTGCATGTAACGGCACAAGCGTTTCTTTATCTGCTAGCGGAGCTACCAATTACACTTGGATGCCCGGCAGTTTAACCGGCAATTCTGTTGTAACTACCGTTACTAATTCTGCTAACACCTACACAGTTATTGGCGAAAACGGTGGTTGTTTTGGGGTAACTACTTTATCTGTTTTAATTATTGATTGTAACAATTCATTTTTTGGAATTACTAAGGCTGCCGGCAAACCTGTTTTGGTAAATAATAGTTTTTACGATGTTACTTTTACCATTACCGCAGTTAATGCTTCTTCTTTAAATCTTACTAACGTGAGTTTAAATGAAGATTTAAATGCGGCCTTCCCTTTTCCGAGTGCTTATTCTATCGTTAATCAACCGGTTATTACTTCTCAAAATAGTAGCTTAACGGTAAATCCTTTGTTTGATGGAAGTTCGCAAATTAGTTTAACCGCTCCGGGTTCTAGCACCTTATTGGCTAACAAGCGTGACACGGTTGTGTTTACTGTGCGTATAGATCCTAAGGGTTATTTTGGTCCGTTTAAAAATTCTGTTATTGGTTTTGCTGATGTCTTAAACAGCATTACTTTATCGGATAGTTCTAATAATGGCTTCTCATGGGATCCGGATGGGGATGGTGATCCAACTAATAACGATACCATAACCATTATTAATCTTCCTTTAATTGATTTGTTTATTCCTGAAGGGTTTACGCCTGATGGGGATGGTAAAAACGATGTCTTCTTTATTAAAGGTTTAAATGGCAGACCCGTGAAATTAACCATCTTTAATCGTTGGGGTAATAAAGTGTACGAAAAATCTGATTACGACAACTCTTGGAATGGCTACGTGAACACCTCTGCAATTACACTGGGTTCTAATAAAGTACCTGCAGCTACCTATTATTATATTATCGAGTTTTTAGATGGTAATAAAGAATCTAGAACCGGGTTTGTGGTGGTGCAGTATTAATTAAGGCAAAAAGAATTTAAATAGTATTTTTGCTAAACATCTAATGAAGTTACTTAACTATATATTTTCGCCGATTTGGAAAATTTGGTTTGTATTATGCTTTGCTATTCCATTCTTAATTTTGTTTCCGGTGTTTTACTTTGCGTTAAAAACAAAAAAATTTGATCTTGTTTTTAAATTAAAACGCGTTTGGGCAAGAATAATTTCTAGCGGTTCATTTCTGTTTCCAACCATCTCATACCAAACAAAAAAACACAAATTACCTCAACCATGTATTGTTGTTGCAAACCACACCTCCTATTTAGATATTGTGTTTTGCCCTTTTTATATAGACCACACTGCGGTGTTTATGGGTAAATATGAATTACTTAAAATTCCGTTGTTTAAATATTTTTTCGTTTATCTTGATATTCCTGTTAATCGTAAAAGCATTAAAAATTCGCATAAGGCTTTTTCTGATGCAGGCGATAAACTAGACCAAGGATTAAGCGTAGTAATTTATCCTGAAGGAACTATTAGTGAAAATGGAAAATTAAGACCTTTTAAAAACGGGGCTTTTAAATTAGCAGTAGAAAAACAAGTACCAATTATTCCTGTAGTGAATTTAAACAACTGGCATTTTTTACAAAACGGTGGTTTTTTTAAAAGCAATGGAAAACCAGGCATTCCAAAAATATATGTTGGCGATCCAATTTTTACAAAAGGAATGACCGAAAAAGACATTGATGGACTTAAAGAGAAAGTTCATATCTTTACACAAGAAAGATTAAGCAAATTTAATGGCAAATAAGATAGATATTAAAACAGTTGATGAAGTGGCGCACTTAGCCCGCTTAGAATTTAATGATTCTGCAAAGGCAGAAATTTTAAATGATATGAATCGTATGCTTAGTTTTGTAGACAAATTAAGCGAACTAAATACTGAAAATATTGAGCCTTTAATATACATGACCAACGAAAAAAACATTTTGCGCGAAGATGTTCCAGAAGTTACGCTTACACAAAAAGACGCGTTAAAAAATGCTCCTAAAAAAGATAGCGATTACTTTAAAGCGCCAAAAGTTATTGATCAGAATAATTAATCTTCCCCGTTACTCATTTCAAACTTCTAAAGAAACTTTTATTTAATAGTTTTTTGGGCGCTTTTTGGAAAAAATTTTCGCCACAGTTGCGCAATTTGTTTTCGGAAAATAAAACATAACATCAAATAAGGAACGGCCATAAGATACAGAATCCCGCTATTTAAACTTCGTGCCATTGAAGTAGGGTTTGACTTTAATGAAGTTTCGGCAGCTTGTTTACACATTGCACATTGAGCAGTAGTGTCAAAACTAAAAAACAGCAATAACAGAACTATAAAACCAATAAAATATTTTGCGTTTATTTTCAATACAATAACTCGTTACGAATTTACGGTACTTTTTTGATTGCTTTATATATTTAACATGCTATATGAGAAAAATCAGCAAAAAAAAGAGCTATAAATTTATAGCTCTTTTTTTAATAAAATTTATTCTCCTCTAAAATTTGCTTTTCTTTTTTCTAAGAAAGCACCTACACCTTCTTTAAAATCTTTGGTACCAAAAGATTTACCAAACTCTTCAATCTCAACTTCAAAACCATTTAGTTTGGTGTTATATCCTGCATTAATAACTTTAATGGCAGTTTTAATTGCCGTAGGACTTTTAGTTGAAAGTTTAGCAGTTATTTCAAAACATTTATTTAATAATTCATCTTGGGTAGTAACATAATTTGCCAAACCCCATTTATAGGCATCTTGTGCAGTTATCATATCAGCAGTAACAATCATTTCAAAGGCTTTTCCTTTGCCAACTAACTGCGCTAAGCGTTGCGTGCCACCGTATCCCGGAATAACGCCTAAACTTACTTCAGGCAAACCCATTTTTGCATTATCACTCACTACACGAATATGACAAGCCATTGCCAATTCTAAACCACCACCTAATGCAAATCCGTTAACAGCAGCAATAACCGGCTTGCTATAATTCTCAATAAAATTAAAAATTTTAAAATGCCCAATAGAACTTAATTGTTTTCCTTGTTCGATTGAGAAATTTGCAAACTCAGCAATATCAGCCCCAGCAACAAATGCTTTTTGTCCAGAACCGGTTAAAATAATCGCGCGTATCTCACTTTGATTTTCTGCTTCAACCAAAGTCTCGTGCAGCTCCTCAATTGTTTGCTTATTTAAAGCATTTAATTTATCAGGACGATTAATTGTAACAATTAAAACGCCGTTTTGTATCTCACATAATATATATTCACTTGTAGCCACCATATTAATTTTAATTATAAATTGAGCAAATATAGAATATTAGCCTTTAATTAATATAAAAGTTTTAAACTATTAACACTTATGTTTTGTGCTTTTTGTGAGAAAAAATAAAAGACAAAATCACCCTTTTAACGTCTCGTTTATTTTATATTATTTAAATGCTCTGCCAGATACTTTCCCATACTAAAACAGGATTGAAGCAAGTAGCCCCCTGTAGGCGCGTCGTAATCAAGCATTTCTCCAATAACAAAATAATTTTTCATTTTTTTTAATTCAAAATCATCCGAAATTTCTGTTAAAGAAATTCCACCAACAGAAGAAATTGCCTCTTCAATTGGCCCTAAAGAGGTAACAGAAATTTCGAGGTTTTTTAAATTGTTAACAAATTTAACCGGGTTTAAAAAATCACTTTTACTCATTAAAGATTTAAGTAAAGCTATTTGCGTTTTATTTAAATTTAATTGTTTTACAATAATTTCTGTATAAGATAATTTTGATCTTGAACTAGTAATTTTTTTCAGAGCATCTTCTGAAGATAACAATGGTTTTAGATCAATATAAATTTTTGCAAGTCCAAATTTATCGAGTTCTTCTCTTATCTGCGGACTTAATGGAT
>Ga0208755_100403_pt1 | contig 11874 bp, 15 predicted proteins | sample LakWasMet57_HOW8_2_FD_183891 | JGI IMG/M metagenome (GOLD analysis project Ga0208755, IMG submission 183891) | Freshwater sediment methanotrophic microbial communities from Lake Washington under simulated oxygen tension - Sediment Metagenome... | ecosystem: Environmental > Aquatic > Freshwater >... | reverse complement strand
ACGGCAAAAAAGAGAAACTACATTTAGTAGAATGGGCAGAACCAACAGTAAAAGAAAATGATGTTTTGGTGCAAGTTCATTCAGCAGGTGTTAACTTGTTGGATTCACTCATTAGAAATGGCGAATTCAAATTATTTATACCATACAAGCCACCATTTGTAAATGGACACGATGTAGCTGGCGTTATAACTAAAGTAGGTTCAAAAGTTAGTAAATTCAAAGTTGGAGATGAAGTGTATTCTCGAGTATCAGATTATAGGATTGGTACTTTTGCTGAATACATTTCTATCGCTGAAAAAGATATTGCATTAAAACCTAAAAATATTTCAATGGAAGAAGCAGGTTCAATTCCATTGATTGGTTTAACTTCTTTGCAAGCACTTGTTGAAATTGCTAATGTAAAAAAAGGACAGAAGGTTTTTATTCAAGCAGGTTCGGGTGGTGTCGGCACATTTGCAATACAGCTGGCGAAACATTTAGGCGCTTTTGTAGCTACAACAACGAGTGAAAAAAACAGAGAATTAGTTAAAAGCCTCGGTGCAGATTTAATAATTGATTATAAAAAAGAAGATTTTGAAACCAAGTTGAAAGATTATGATTTGGTATTGCATAGCAATAGAGATTCAAAAATTTTAGAAAAATCGCTTCGTATATTAAAGCCTGGTGGGCAAGTTATTTCGCTAGTCGGACCACCAACACCGGAGTTTGCAAGTGCAATTGGTTTGCCTTGGTATTTAAAAATGGTGATTAACCTTTTAAGTTCTAGTGCAAGGAAAAAAGCAAAGAAAATGAATGTTTCATTTAAATTCTTGTTTATGAGAGCAGAAGGCAAACAATTAGGGCAAATCACTCAACTTATTGAGGCTGGTGTTATAAAACCTGTTATTGATAAAGTGTTTCCGTTTGAGCAAACTAATGAAGCATTGTCTTACGTTGAAACAGGTCGGTCAAAAGGAAAAGTTGTTGTAAAGGTGAGGTAGTCTGCCTGAAATGGAAACTGAAAAAATAAGTTTGAAAAAATGCAAAACAATCTTACAAAAAGATGGATCAGTTTATTCCGATGAAGAGATTTTTCAAATAAGGGAATTCCTTTACAAAATGGCTAACTTAGACTTTGAGGTCTATCAAAAAGCGAAGCAGAAAGAATCGGAAAAAGAGGAAGAAAAAAGGTCACTAACAGTAAGTTAGTGACCTTTTGTTCCCAAAGGAGCCCTTTCGCTCCCTAAGTACCCCCTGCCAGACCAAATATGAACGAACTCCTTGAAGATACAAGGGACTTTGCTCGGATTTGGGACTTGTACGGTCACCTGATAGGGGACACTAAAAATTCTTTGCTCGAAGCAAAAGTACAAAAAAAGAACGAAGCCTAAATCATATCAAAAACCATCATCGCCATCTGAAGCCGGAGCAGTTCAGGAAGGGTATAATTGTTTTGTACCCATTGCCACTTTTTGCCCGTTATCATTTCGATTAGGTCGCATTCCCTCTCGAATTGGCAGTCTTGTACCACTTTTGGTTCGTTTGGTTTCATTCGGCCAATTTAAGGCAAAATTCGCCTTCTTTTTTGGACACTTTGAACCCTCCATAACATTCATTTCTTGGATTAAAAATCCCTCAATTCTTAACCCCTTTATTTTATGCCATTTCAAGCTCTTCCCTATAAATCGAAAGCCTTTTTAACTTCCGAACTTTTATGTCCAGGCTGTCGATTTCATCAATAATTTCCTTCCCAAAAATATCGGTCATGCTACCACGACAAGAAGCAATCTGTTGCTTCACTTCTTTTATGAAGATTATTTTATTCTCTTCCGTTTCATAACCTAATTGGGCTGCCATACCGTAAAGACCCAATGACTGCTTTTTTTTCCTTTCAAATATCTTCGAAAAAATGTTTTCGATTTTTATACTATTTTCCATCCTATGCTTTTACTACTATTAAATAACGGTAAAATTATTTATTTAAAGAAACCACACAATAGGTATTTATACCCCATTTTTCAAGGAGGTATAAATACCCCATAATTACTTTATCCGGTGAATTTTTGCGGCCTCATCAAAGCCAACCCACTTGCCCGTGCTGTCCTGTCCTCGGTTTGCCAACTCCCTGCGAACTAAATAAATTAGATCAAAATCTCCCTTAATAGCTTCAGCAAGAAGTTTGCTACTTGTTAGACTGAAGATGAAAGATGGATTATCATCGTCTTTTCTATTTGCATAAAAGCGTGGATCAAACTTTTCCCTCGATTTCTCTTCTGACTTCCCTTTTGTTTTATCCCATATTTTTAATGCACCTGCCATCTGCGTCATAAACGCTGTAAGGTTTGGATCGATATCAGTAACAACCTCGTAAAAATTAACGCTATTCTCTTGTGCGATATCTAAAATTTCAATGTACTCGCCATCGGTTAATTCAATATCCCACTCACGCTCAATAACACCTTTCAAAGCACGGATTGTTGAGTTGAAAACAATCGTTTGTTTTTTCTTTTTCTCCTCCGAAACTTTGGGAGTAGATTTTCCTTGTGCTGCTTTCAGTTTTTCCTCTCCTGTTTTTGTAAGTTGACCACCCATCTTTTTCCAAATGTCCCCCGGAATCTCTTCACGAATAACGGTATCGCAATCCATCGCATGATTCATTGCTTCTATATATTTTCCTTGGTCGCAATACTTTTTGATAATTTTTAAATTATTCCAATCGGCTTTATCCAACCAATCAGGCTCAGTCCAATCTTTCTTTTTTTCTACTTTTTTTGCAGGGGTGGATTTCTTTGCGTTTTTTTTCGCCCCACCAAGACCGCCATCCCAATCATATTCGATTTCTTTATTCTCTCCTGCAAATTTCTTTAAATCTTTCTCTGTCCCTGAAAGTTTAATTGTAAAATAAGCAACTCCGTGAGTGATGTTACTTGAGTCGTTGTAAGCATGTTCAACTTCAAGAACTTTTATTTTCAAATTCTTTTTTCTGATAATTGAATTTGCAATCTTTTTCATTTCAGTATTACCTCTTTCGGGGTCGTTTTCCAAAATATCAACAATGTCTTCGTCCTTTTCTCCCTTACGTTTTAAGTAAATAAAGATTTCTCCCAACGGGACCGGGAACTCGGCTTCAATCTCCATCTCTTCTGATTTTACTCCCGACAACTCGTTTGAATCATCAAAAATATTCATCTCGCCACCGGCATTGAATCTACCGAACTGAGTTGCTTTTCCTTTTTCCGGAATCTCAATAACAACATCCACATCGTGCTGATATGAATTTGCTCCTTTGAAATTTCCATCTTTAGTTGTTTGAAAAATAAAGATGAAAGACTTCCCCGGATTTTTCTTTTTAAGATTATCCAAGTCTTTAGGATTTAATCCAAGTTTGTTTACGCTGTCTAAAATGATAAATTGATATTTGCTTAAATCGTCAGGCAAATAATCACTCACAAAAAGGTTTTCGTGTTTCACATCCTTGTCGTTGAGTTTCATTTGCAGAGTCGCATCTAACTTCTCTTCATTGGCAACGTAAAGAACCGTTCCGTGATTACGGGCTAAGTATCCTGCGAAGTCAACGCATAAATAAGACTTTCCCATTTTCGGCTTCCCGAAAACCATCGCTGTGAACCCTGGACTCGGATCTCCAATCAGGTCTAACCATTTCCCTGTGAAGCCAATTGTATTGAAATGAAGATTCGCAAATTCAATACTGCTCATCAAGTTTTGTTGCGGTTTTGTTTCCTCTTGTTCAATACCGTTTAAACTTTTTTTCTTCGGCTTCGCTTTCAGTTTGTTTAAAGCCAATTGCAATTGCTTCTTTGTTGCAGGAGAGAATTCTACTTTAATACTTTTGCCCATTGAATTTACCAATGACAAAAGTTTATTCTGAACCAACAGAACCTCTTTCGACAAAGCATCGTCCTTAACGATTTCTTTTTCCTTAATAGCATCTTGCACAGCATTTAGAAATCCCTCAATTTCTTTTTTCTGATGCGTTTTGCCACTTAGTAATAAAAATCGTTTAACAAATTTCTCTGCCAACGTAGATTCTTTTTTCTCAGGCGTTTGTCTCCCTTCCTTTTCTGCAATTGCTTTTTCCAATGCAGGTTTCCTGATTTTAATTTCAGGAGTCAAACCATCTTCTTGTTCGGCATCACATTCCAATCGGTAAATCATTTTTAATTTATCGAGTGGCAAGTGCTTATATCCCTCTGCATCTTCCTTTGCACGAATAATCATTGGGTGTTCCGGTGTTCCTGAAAGGTCGCCTTTGTTATCAATGAACTCGTCCAACTTTTCAAACGCTAAATCAAATACACGTTTCACATCGGCATCGTTGTCGTAAATGCTCCAGTCTTTTCCTTCATCCGTCTTTGTCATTATTACCAAGTGAGATTTCTTCAGCACTTCCGGTAAATTTTCAAAACCAACTTCCTTAATGGCTTTAAAATAATTCTTGGTTGTAATTTTCATATTCTTAAAATTTTAATCGGGTTAATTGTTTCGATAAACTTTGTAGTTCTTTCTTATCCTGCGTATTCATTGTGTGTTTAAAGGCTTTCATTTTTGCAGGATCGTAGTTCATTACAATCATTTCCGTTTTTACTTTATCGGTATGCTTTGTAACTGCAACGCTTTTTGTCACCTTCTGAACTTTCCATTTGTATTTCTTGATGTAGGTGCTTAGAATTTTTGAAGGATAAGAACTCAACAAAAATTTCCCTTTCACCTTGGCCAACGTGTCGAGTAATTCTCTGTAATCACTTTCCGAATAGCCTTTATAATGTCCTTGATCCGAACCGATATACGGAGGATCAGCGTAGATAAATGTTTCTTTGTCATCGCATCTGTTTATTACTTTGATAGCATTATTATTTTCGACTTGCACTTTTGTAAGTCGGTCTTCGTATTCTTTTGTAAACAAATCTCTTTTATTGGCGAGTGCTGCTTCTTTTGAATCATCCTTTCCAAATCCCCAAGAGCCAATCATTCCAGCAAAGCCTTGGTTGGTTAAAACCCACAATGCCCACGCACGTTTTACATCGGTAAATAAATCGGGATGCTCGTACACGACCATTGCTTTTCTGTAAAGTTCCCTGCTGTGCAATGTTGATTTGATTTCACTCTGTAATTCAGGAAACTTTGTTTTAATCACTTTAAAAAAGTTCACGATCTCTCCGTTGATGTCATTAATTACTTCCACCTCTGATTTAGGCTTGGCAAAAAATACAGCACCACCACCAAAAAATGGTTCGCAGTACATTTTGTGCTGCGGAATCAGAGGGAGTAAGTATTTTAGAAGAGTTTGTTTCCCTCCGTAGTATGTTATTGGTGTTTTCATTAAGCTGCTTGTTTTAAATCCATTAATTCGAGTTCCATTTCAAGAATCCAAAGCGGAGACTCTTTTTGCGATTGTGTTCCAATCATTTTGTTAGCGATAGCAGAAACAACTGCAACGCTTACCGCATTGCCTAACATTTTGTATCGTTGTGAATCGGAGATTTCTTTTTTCTCCCCATCAAAAATTCCCCATCGTGTCCAATTGTCCGAAAAACCTTGCAGCCTTTCGCATTCAATAGGTGTTAGTCTTCTAAGTGATCCTTTGCCAAGTGTGTATTGTTGAACTCCGGTATCAATTGTATTCGCAATTCCTTTTCCGACTCTTCCTCTTCTTTTGTTTGCTTCGAGAAATGATAAATTGATGCTGTCCCCCTCGGTAGCACTCGCATATCCTTTCCTTGTTGCTTCCGGAACATGGAACATAACCATACTGTCTTTTTGAACGGTGGTTAATTGGTTGGCGATTTTATCTTTCCGCAGTTCAACCTTTCCTGTTTCGCCTTTATAATTTCTTGTTCTATAAGCTGCGCCACTTACAATAAGTGGTTGCCTTGTATAGTCGCTCTGCGTTTTTATAGCAGGGCTTTTTTGTAATTTTTCTTTCACCCATTTGTCCACCGAATTTTTCCAATGCAAAACGTAAGGTGAACGGTGAGAACTCTCTCCAACTTTTGTATCAATCGTTGGACTTATTTTTTTCCCTTGAGATGTTTTTTGATGGATCGCATTATCCCCTTCACCGATTTCTCCGAAAGGAAATATTTGTTGTCGGGTTGTTCCTCTAAGATGTCCGACAAGGTATATCCGCTCTCTATTTTGGGGTAAAAACCAGCAAGTATTAAGCAGTTGCCATTGACACTCATATATCCCAAGGTCGGCAATCGTTTGAAGTACGATTTCAAAGTCTTTACCTTTGTTACTGGAGAAAAGCCCTTTGACATTTTCAAAGACAAAAATTTCGGGTCTACACTCGTTAATAATTCTAATTGCTTCAAAAAATAATCCGCTTCTTTTTCCTTTGAGCCCTTTGAATTTTCCAGCAATGGAAATATCTTGGCAGGGTGAACCAAACGTGATGATGTCCGGCTTGTGGATTTTTTTGCCATTGATTTTTGTGATGTCACCGAGGTTCTTCGCATTTTTAAAATTGTATTGATAGTTTGCAATTGAATATTTATCAATCTCTGAGAACTGATGGTTCTTAATAATAAATCCAGAGGCAAGGAGGCCTCTTGCGAAGCCTCCTGTACCGCTGAATAAATCTAACAAAGAGATTTCCCTTTTCATTTAGCTATAAATAAGGGCTGTTCTGTTGTTCCAAATTTTATCAAAGGCTTTAGTTCCTGCCGCCCATTGATAAGTTAAAACACCTTTCACTTTTGTTACTTTTTGAATTGCCCAAACAGGATCGGTTACTTTCGCTCCCGGTAATGCAAAACCATTGTAAACCGCATTGGCATTACTCTCGTCAACCAAGGCAGGTTGATATGGAGTTTTGTCTTCGATAGAATTTACTTTGGTTTGTAATGCACTCACAGCAGTTTGCAGATTTGCAATTGCCGCGATCTCTTCCGTTTGTTTTGCTTCCGTTGCCGAGCCTGCAACATTTCCCTGAAGCATCGCCATAATTTGGTCACGCAAATCTTCCACACCAGTTGATGCCGGAACGGTAACAGTTGCTTGGTCAACAAAAATGTTGTTCAACGCTCCCTGTCCGATATCAATCTTGATGATGGTATCTCTTACGATTTCCACTTCACGGATTTGACTTTTTAATACATAGCGAGATACTCCGTCTTCGGTAATTTTTAGACTCGCTCCGTTATTTTCAATTGTTGTTACCATAATTATTCTTTTTTGTTTTTGTTTAAGTATTCAACTATGCTTTCTCCAATTACTGCCCCCATAAATCCACCAATCATCACATAGGGTACAGCATCTTTCTGAGCAGTCCTCGCATAGAAATACATCAATAAGGAACTTGCTAATGTTACGGTGGACACGATGGTTTTTTCTTTTATCATTTTTGTGACTTAATAAATAGTGTTGTTGTAATTCCTGTCATTATCATAAGCCCACAGGACAGCATTTTACTTTCAAACCTTTTTCTTTTGTTCTGCTTGTAAGCAACATTAAGTGCATCGGTAAGTTGTTGCTCCCTTAACATATTCTCCTTTTGTAAATCATACAAGGATTGATAGTTCCGGTTACAGATCGTAAGTTGTGTGTCCCGAATGGCAATGGATTGGTTTAAACTATTGATACTTTCATAGCACAATGAGTCTACGTTGTTTGCCAAATCGTTTAGGACGACCACTTCCTGTTTCAAAGTATCGCAAGGAATATCCGCTACAACTTTTGTTTGCTGTTGTTTTAGTAATGCTCTTGCATTGGACAGCCTGAAGGATAAATCTTTGTTTTGCTTTGATAAGGAATCGGTTTTGAATTCGTACTGTTTTATTTCTTGCTGATATTTTTTGTGCGTGTCATCGATTTGATTGTTTTCAAATTGGATGTGCTTTTTTATTTCAGCAATGTTTACCTGATGGGGTTTGTCACTACAGCTTTTTACTGCAATGAAGCAAACCATGATGCCTATAATGAAGGCAGAAATTACTTGTTTCATATTTATTGGTTTTTAATTAAACATTTGTTTTTTTCTCAATCGAGTATCCGAAGCATCCTGCACCGACCAAACTCACGAAGGCATAGAACATATACTCCGGCATTTGTTTCCCGAAGAATTGTGCAGCGATCCAACTCACAAGTAGTACCAATACAAAAAGTGCGGTGGCTACTTCTCTTAAACTGTGATTTCCGTTTTTGTCTTTTAGCAATTGTGCTAAAGCTGTTATCAATTGATTTTTCATTTGTGTTTGTGTTTTTCTTTTTTCTTTTTCCTTCTTAGAACTCTCCACAGGATGGTTAATCCCAATGCTACCGACACCGTTCCGATTGCCCACCGTTTATAGGTTTGCCTTTTCACCGCTCTGAAATCAATCAGCGTATATGTAAAACTGTTACCGTGTAATGCTTGATGCTTTTCGCATAATCCCATGAACTCGTTAAATTCATTGATGTTGGCGAAGACCTGGCATCCGGCTGAGTATTTATCTACTTGCTTTGTAATCCCATTTGAACTTGCGTGATGGATGTTGATCCCAAACATTCCAGTATCCTTCTTTCCATTTTTAAAATCCAGTTTTGCATTCCTGTCGTAATCTCTGATTACAGTTATTGGTTTTGCTTCAACCAATGCTTTGTACTTTCCTTGATGCAAACCGATTTTATACGCACCCTTGTATTGGCCTTGAGCTAAGATTGCTGTGCCTTGAGGTTGCATTGGATTCTGCAACCAAAAAGTACCCGGATCAGTCGTGACCTTGTAGACATGGTAATGCCATTGCAATGGAGCTACTTTGTAAAAGACATGAATCTCATCATCAAACTTATTGGGGATGGTACTCGCTGACCTGATCCCGACTATATTTAGTTCGTTTGGTTTTGTGTAGAGTTCATATCCTTTGCTTCGCAGAATTCCCTTTATTTTAGAGAGAATCATTATGCAGCATTTCCTAAATCGGGTTCATACTCGCTCAACCATTTCTTCACATCGAAGCAAGGACAGGCTTTATGCACATCAGGAAAATCACGATGTCCCAACACTTGTGCCTGTGGATATTTCTCGGTGAGAGAAACAATCAAATCAAACATGGCGTGTTTTTGTAAATCGCTTCTGTTGTCCTGCGGTTTACCATCCTTGTCAACGCCACCGATGTAAGCCAAATTGATACAAGCTGAATTGTGTTGATACACTCCGTTGCTGTTTTTACTTTCATCCAACAGTTGCAAAATATTTCCTTGTCGTTGGATCAAGTAATGATACCCCGGAGTATCTCCCCAACCACGTTGCTCTTTCCAATAGCGTTTAATGGATTCAACAGTAGTTGTTATAGGTGTTGCGGTGCAATGCACTACGATGTATTTTATATTTCTAAGGTTTTTCATTTTTTGTAAATTTTGATGTGTTCTTTTTTTACTCTGAATAATGTGTCGGATTTGTAAGGATGGAAATACACCCATCCGTTAAGAGTGAATTCCTTTTTTCCAAGCACGATGTTTTCAGGAATGGCAATTTTTCCATTTCCTTTTGCTGTGTAAGCAGTCGTTTTTTCTGTTGAGATGATTTCTGTTCCGTATGGAATCCCATCCAGTCCGGCAAGAGCCCATTTTTTTCCGTCATACTTTAATCCCATCCGAAGAAACTCCAACCGTATCTGCTGTTTCTGTTTCTCATCTGAAAAACTGTTGAGCATTCCATTCACGAGCGTTTGATGTACTCCATTGATTAAATAATTTTCTTTGAAGTCATTACTTACTGCTGAATAGTCGTCCGTACTTTTCATTCCCTTCATTGTGGCTACAACCTGACTGATATTTTTTGCAGTCGCATAGTCGTGAAGTTTTTTAGAAATGGTTGAAGGCTCAATTATATTTCCTTGCGTCAAAACATTGTAAGTGCTTTCATCTATGGTCTCGGAAATATTTAATTTCTTAAGTGCATTCGTTAATTCACTTCCGAAATCCCCATCCGCACCATACTTGGGCATAATAGATTTTCCGTATTTGGTAATCAATGCTTCCTGCAAGGCTTTTACTTTCGCTCCTTTGCTTCCTTTCTTCAATGGGAATTCATCGTTTCTTGAAGGCGTTGTTTTTGGTGATGTTATTTTTGGAGGCAAAGAATTATTTTGGTTCGGAGCAGGGATATTAAAATTTGTAGTCTCACCTGAATTGTCCTCTTCCTGTTTTGCTTTCTTTTTGTTTTTCCAAAAATTCCATCCTAAGAACCCTGCGACTCCTGTTCCTAATACACCCAGTCCTATCAGGATTATTTTTCTTTTTTTATTTGTTGCTTTTTCCATTATCCTTTTGGTTTTGATAGTATTATATTCATGTAGTCACTGTATTCCCATAGTTCCAACTCGCCCTTCAAGTCAGTCATCAGGTTTGATCCGTATAATTTATTGTACACGATCCCTGTCATTATAAAAGCCTTCTGCGATGGGATTTCGTTAAAGACTGCTTTGATTGCTTCTTCATCTGTTCCCGGTAAAAAACCGTAGGATTTATCAAAGGCCGCTTTCAAACGCTTTGCCCATCCATCATAACTTAAAGTCGGACTCGGTGGTTTGCCTCCTGTTTTATCAGGTTTCGCTCCGATGATTTGTAGCATCTCATTGTACTCGGTTGTTTGCAACTCATCACTCATATCGGTAATCATATTTGAGTTGTAGAGTTTTTTATAGGACTCTTGCACTTTGAGAAAAACTTGCTTACTCGGAATTTCACGAAGCGTTGTTCTTAATTTTTCAGTATCTGTTCCCCACCAACCATCATTGTCAAATGCCATCTTTATTTGTTTAGCGTAGGTTGCAGGCGTACCGTCTTCAAAAGATTTTTTCTCTTCTTTATTCGCAACTCCTTTTAAAATAAGTTTTCTCCCAAAGAAAACACCACCACCCACAATCCCAATTCCGATAAGGGAATAGAGAAGTTTCTCTTTCAAGGTCAAATCATTTTTGGTGGTATTTGTTTTCATCTTAAACTCCTAATGCTTTTTTTGCTAAAGCGGTTTTTACTGGATCGTTCTGCACGATGTCGGCAAGTTTCACTAATTCCTTAGTGTTCAACTTTTTTGCAATCGTGGTCAACGCTTTCATTTTTGAATCGGCTTCTGCTTCAGTAGCGGCTTCAATGGTTATTTCGTAACTAAACTTTTTCATTTTCAATTTTTATTTCTAATAGTTCAAATACTGTCTCGATGTTTTTTGGTTCTTCTGTAAAGGATTGAAGGATGAGCATTATTTTATCGAGTTGCTCCTGATTGAAGTGTGACTCTAATTGTTTTAAGAATCCCATTTGTGCTTTCATTTCTTCAGACATTCCTTCATCTACAGGAGTTTTCTTTTTAAACACCACTTCGTTTTCAATCACTTCTGCTGTTCCGTTTTCGGTAGCTTCTTTTGCAATCAATCCTGCAAGTGCATCTCCGCCCGGTAATTTGGCAACCCAATGCGGATTACGTTTCACCATTCCCTCTAAAACAATAGAGGCTACTTCACCAAGGTTCACATCACCCAAGTGCAGTTTTTTGCTTTTGTAAACGCTGAGTTGTTTTTCCAAATCATCGATGTACTCTTCGGCATCCTGCAATTCTTTTTTGCAAGTGTCAAAGTCACGTTTCAGGAGATCTGTTTGCCAACGCTCTCTTTCCTGTGCCAAGGATTGATTGATTCGGTTTTCCAATTCAATACCTGACAAGCCTTGTACTTGTGGCGTTTGCACGTTTTGGTTTTGCACCGGATGTTCATTCGCTTTTTTCTTTTCAATTACGAATGTGAACTGCTGATAGCGGTTTGAATTTTCGGTGTTGTAGGTAAATACTTTTATTGTTTCGGTTGTATCATCGAGATACACTTTATGGTCGTCAAGGGATTCTATCTTGTTTGTGCGTGGTACAACTTTAACATCGTCAACGTACACCTCAATATA
>Ga0208755_100398_pt1 | contig 12051 bp, 9 predicted proteins | sample LakWasMet57_HOW8_2_FD_183891 | JGI IMG/M metagenome (GOLD analysis project Ga0208755, IMG submission 183891) | Freshwater sediment methanotrophic microbial communities from Lake Washington under simulated oxygen tension - Sediment Metagenome... | ecosystem: Environmental > Aquatic > Freshwater >... | reverse complement strand
AATGTTGGTGTTTCCTGGAGCACTATAGATACCACCTTGAGGGTAACGGCCACCGTTTGTAGCGTCTGCCCATACACAAGTACTATCAAAAGTTGTACCCCAGTTAGTACTAATTTCGGCAACGATTGTACCAGAATTGCTATTTCCTGCAGGAACTGCACTATAGGTTTGGCTTTTACGGTGCACAAAAGAAACTGCATTTACATTTTCGTTGTAATTTAATGGTCTAGAACCACTCACTAACATTCCGTAAATATTCATAGAACCGGTCAATAACTTCCAGTTAATGGTAGAAGGGGGCATTGAAGCAGATTCAGCTGATTCAGCAGAAAAATTGTTTTGAACCGGCCCGATTGGCTGGCTTAATTTCATTCCAGTTTGTCCATCTACATCAATGGCAAATTTTGCTGCAATTCTGTCAGCCATATTAGCAATACCTACCGGTTTTGCTTTAATACGACCATTTTGTGGAAAGGCGCTCATTGCTGCTAATAAGGCCGAACCAAGTAGTAGTTGTTTTTTCATGTTATTTGGTTTTAGTTATTTAAATTTAATTAATTAAAAAATTAAAGGGCTAAAATAGAGAAACCATTAAATTAAAGCAAATTTAATTTAATGAAATCGTTAAATTTAACACAGTAATTAGGGGTTTTGTTTTCGGAGATTAAACCAAATTTACAAAAGAAAAATTTAATCTCCAAATTATTTCTCAAAAAAAAAAGCCGCTAATGAATTAGCGGCTTTTTTTAAATTGCAAAGCAATTATTTTCCTTTATTAACTGAACCAGCTAAATCAGAACCTGCTTTAAATTTTACTACTTTTTTAGCAGCAATTTTAATTTCTTTACCAGTTTGAGGATTACGACCAGTACGAGCAGCACGTTTAGCTACTGTAAAAGAACCGAAACCTACTAAACCAATACGATCACCTTTTTTTAAAGCTTTGTGAATAGCTTCGATTGTTGAATCTAATGCACGACCTGCGTCAGCTTTAGTTAACTTTGAACCAGATGCAATAGCATCAATTAATTCTGCTTTGTTCATTTTGTTTTGTTTTTAGGGTTAAACAATTAATTAAATTATAATACAAATTTATACGTAAAACCCTATTTGTCAAGTGTTCTTTAAAAAAAAGCGGCTGTTTTGTTGATAAATCGGCTTATTGTTAATAAATATGGCGCGCAAGTGCCTTTATTAAAGGGTTTATAATTTTATTTAGAGTGTTTTTGTTGTTTTATAGGCGCTAAAAGCACAATGTGGCCTGCGCTTTAAGCTATATAATCCTTTGGTTATATAAACATTGCTTTTTCCTTTATTTTAAAGCCTCTCAGGAATTCACGAATTCCTATTTTCTTTTTGCCTTGCAACTGAATTTCTGTAATCTCAATTAGTCCGTCTTCACAAAAAACTTTTAAATAGGTTTTATTGTCGGTAAGCAGCAAACCGTTAGGATGGTTAGGTGTAAATAATTCAAATTTTGAATTAAATATTTTTATTGATTGTAGTTGGTCGTCTCCATTTTGTAATTGCGTAAATGCAGCAGGATAAGGCGATAAGCCTCGAATTAAATTATTTATTTCCTTTCCTGGCTTTGTCCAATCTATGGCACAATCTTCTTTAAAAATTTTAGGGGCGTGACAAGCTAAACTATCGTCTTGTGGTAAAAAATCTAATTCTTTTCCGGTAATAAAACTTTCATTAATTTCTTTAGCCGTTTTTAAAATTAAATCGGCTCCAACACGCATCAAACTATCATGTAATTCACCAGCAGTTGTAGTGTTGCTAATATTTACTTTTTCCTGAAATAAAATATTTCCTGTATCTATTTGATGTTTTAATTTAAATGTAGTAACACCACTTTCTTTTTCGCCATTTATTATTGCCCAATTTATTGGTGCTGCCCCTCTATATTTTGGTAATAGAGATGCATGTAAATTATAAGTCCCCATTTTTGGCATATCCCAAACTATTTCAGGCAACATTCTAAAAGCAACCACAAATTGCACGTCTGCATTTAAACTTTTTAATTCTGCAATAAAATTTTGATCTTTTAATTTTTCTGGTTGTAACAATTTTAAATTATGTTCAACTGCATAATTTTTTATAGCAGATTGTTGCATTTGTTGCCCTCTTCCAGCAGGCTTATCAGGCACTGTTACAACACCAACTACGTTATAATTATTTTTTACTAAAACATCAAGACTTGCAACAGCAAACTCTGGGGTACCCATAAAAACAATTCGCATACTCATATTTTATTTTTATTTAGTGGTAATAATTGCATTTTAATCATTATTCCAAAATGAATAAATCGTACTCAAAGGAATTTTATTAGTAAACAAAAGTAACAAACATTTATGGTGTTTTAGTTTAAGATTATATTTATTAAAGTATCGATAAAAAATTGGCATAAAAAAAGGGCTTCGAATTGAAGCCCTTTTAAATTTATTATGAAGTGAGATTACTCTAAAATGATTTTTTTAGTCATTTTATTTCCATTGCTTTCAAAAGTAATAAAATAAATACCTTTTGATTGGCTTGATAAATCAATGTTTTTAGTGCTATTGAATTTACCAGTAGAAATTGTTGAACCTAAAATATTAGTTACTGAATAATTAATATTATCATTAGATAAAGTAGTTGCAACACTAAATACACCATTGCTTGGATTAGGGAATACGCTGATAGAATTTAAAATTCCGGCATTTTCTTTAATACTTGTACAATCAGAAATAGTAATTGTTTGAGTTACTGTAATTGATCCAGAAGCATTTGTTGCAATTAAAGAAACAGTATAAATACCTGTTGCAGTAAATGTAATAGCTGGAGCAGGAGCTGTAGGATTTGAAAACTGAGCGCCTACAGGATTTGATGACCAGTTATAAGTAATTGGTGTGATTGAAGAAGTAGTTGTATTCGTGCTAGAAATTGCAGTAGTTAAACAACCTACTGCTGGTAAACTAAATGCCGCATTTGGAGGACAAGCAGATACAGTAACAACATTTACTGCGCTATTTGTTCCACTAACGTTAGTAGCTACTAAACTAATTGAATAAACACCAGCAGCGTTAAATGTAAATGATGGAGCAGCAGCAGTTGCATTTGAAATAACAACGCTAGCAGTTGGATTTGTACTCCAGCTATATGTTGCAGCAGGAGATGCAGTAGTTGTATTTGCAACAGTATAAGTTACTTTAGCACAAACTGAAGCAGCACCTGTAAATGCAGCAGTTGGAGAAGAACACGCTTGAACTAAAACAACTTGAGTAGCAGTATTTGTACCACCACTGTTTGAAGCTAATAATGTAATTGTATAAGACCCAGCTGTAGCAAAAGCAACAGTTGGACTAGCAGCAGTTGAACTAGAAAAAACAGCAGCAGGAGAAGAAGTCCAAGTATAAGTTGGAGTAGGATTTCCTGTTGAAGTATTATTTAATACTGCGGTTGCACTTGAAGAACATAACAATGGAGGTGCTGAAAAAGCAGCTGTTGGAGGAGCTGGAGTTGTAATTGCAGGACCAGTATATTTATAAATACCACCAATACCAGCAGTTGTTGGATCGCTAAATCCACCAGCCCAGCCAGTTGTTCCGTTTACAAAATCAACAGTTAAATACTGAATTCCAATTGAACCCCAATCAGTCCAAGTTGTACCACCGTTTTGAGAATATGAAATAATTTGAGGAGTACCTGCACCAGCTGAAGCATAAGTACCAGTTCCTGGGATTGCACACATGTTATTTTGTCCTAAATTAGGATCAACAACTGCAATCAAAGTCCAAGTTGCACCACCATCCGTTGTAGAATATTGCTCTAAAGTTGTGTTATTTGCATAAACCCAAGCATAACCTTTTAATGGAGTACTAAAAGCAATTTCATTAACTGAACTAATTGCGTTTAATGTGCTCACATTCCAAGTTAAACCAGCATCCGTTGAACGGAAAATACGTCCTTCGTTTGTTCCAAACCACATGTTGCTTGAACCAAGTTTTGTTGAAACACCAGTTAAACCATATTCGTTTGCAGTTGATGGATTAGGAATATTAGCGCCTGGAACTAAAGTCCAGTTATTACCACCGTCAGTAGTTCTCCAAATCTCATATTCATTGTTAATTCCCGGATGAGGATCACCAACAACAATACCAATTTGCGGAGTTAAAAAATGAATCACGTCAGCAAAAGAAGCTGTATTTGTGAACATCCCAGCAGGTGTCATGTTTTGCCATGAAGTTCCACCATTAGTTGTTCTGTGAATTGCACCTTTGTTTTGACCAGCTTTTAAATAAGAAATAACCCAGCAAGTATTAGCATCAACACCTTCTAAACTAGCAATTTTAAAAGAGTTTGTATCACCAACTACTGGTGTTAATGTGCTTGAAAAAATATTTCCAGAAGTATACGTGTTACCACCATTAGATGTTTTTGTGAACCAACTGTAATTTCTACCAGTATTACCAGTTGTTCCATCATAACCATGTGCCCATACAACGTTTGCATCAACGGCACTTAATAATCTAACACCTGTTGAAACTTTTGGCCAAGCAGCATTTTGAGTCACAGACCAACTTGCGCTAGCCTGTCCGATTGCAGAACTCACTGCAAGAGCTCCGAAAATTGAGAGTAATGTTTTTTTCATGTTTAAATTTTAATTATTTTAGGATTAAAGATATAAATAATAATTAAACATTTTTAATAAAATTTTGATTTTAACAATTAGTAAAAAGCCTATCTTTGAACGAAATTTTTAGAATGATAAATACAGATATTATTATTGTTGGCGCAGGACCTGTTGGGTTGTTTGCAATTTTTGAGGCAGGGCTATTAAAAATGCGCTGCCATTTAGTTGATTATTTACCTCAAGTTGGCGGACAATTGTCTGAAATTTATCCAAAAAAACCCATTTACGATATACCAGGTTTTCCATCTGTTTTAGCACAAGATTTAGTAGAAAATTTGATGAAACAAGCTGAGCCGTTCAATCCAACATTTACTTTAGGTGAACGCATAGAGACTTTAGAAAAAAGAGACGAAAAAGATTTTGTTCTAACAACAAATTTGGGAACAACTATACATGCAAAAGCAGTTGTAATAGCCGGTGGCTTGGGTTGTTTTGAACCGCGTAAACCTGAAATTAAAGACCTCGAAAAATTTGAAAATGGTAAAGGTGTTAATTATATGATTTTAGACCCTGAAAAATATCGCAACCAAAAAATGGTAATTGCCGGTGGTGGCGATAGTGCTTTGGATTGGGCTATTTTTTTAAGTGAAGTTTGCAGCGAATTAACTCTAGTGCATCGTAGCGAAAGCTTTAGAGGTGCCCCTGACAGTGTAAACAAAGTTATGAAATTAGCTGAAGAAGGGAAAATAAAATTGTTTTTAAATACCAATATTTTATCTATAAGCGGCACAAATACATTAGAAGGTGTTGAATTAATAAATGCAAAAACACAAGAAAAAACTACTTTAAAAACAGATCATTTAATTCCATTATTTGGTTTAAGTCCTAAACTTGGACCAATTGAGAATTGGGGATTAAACCTAGATAAAAACGCAATAGTGGTTAATACAGATGATTATAGCACTAACGTTTCTGGAATTTACGCAATTGGTGATATTAATACCTATACAAATAAATTAAAATTAATTTTATGCGGCTTTCACGAAGCGGCATTAATGAGCCACAGTGTTTATAAATACATTAACCCCGGCGTAAAATATACTATGAAGTATACAACCGTGCAAGGTGTTAATGAATTTTAAATTTCTACTAAATTAAACCACATAGAAACATAGATGATTTTTTATTCTATGTTTATTCCTTATAGAGAAATCATAGGTTTTGCTTCGTCTTTGACGAAGCCGCTATGCAAACTTTAATGCCTCAAATTTATTTATTTTTCTACCCTATTTGCCTATGTGGTTAAAAATTAGACTTATCAAAACTAAAAAAAGAAATGTTTTTTTGCACACAAACTTTTGCGTTAAATTTTTCTTTCCAATACTGCGCCAAATATTCTTGCTCTGGTTGACCTGGAGTTGGTATTAAAATTAATTTTTCTTTTTTCAATAAATACATATCCATTAAGGTACTGTATCCACTTCTGCAAATAACACTTTCTGCATTTATAATCAACGCTTTTAATTCTAATCCAAAAGCGAAATCTATTACCGTTATGTTTTTATTTTCCACCTTAATTTTACAATCGCTACCTCTTACTAAAATAATTTTTTTGTCTGAAAACTGAAATTTCTTTAATAAATAATGTTCTAAAATACTTCGTTGCGGTTCTACTCCAGACAATAATAATAAGACATCACACTTTTTAATCTGCTCAGTATTCAAATTAGCACACATCATTGCGCTTTGAGGGTTTATATACTCAACAGGAATTTTTAATCCTTCTGAATTACTTAATTTACCAGACAAACGATTGGCTTCATTTTCATAATCTGGCACCCAAACTTTATTAAACTTATGAATATAATTAAGATTGATTTTGGATGCAAGCGCTGAAAAAAAAGGCGCAACTATTTTTAGCTGATGTGTGATAAAAATGTTTTCGGTAAGTTTATTATATAAACCGAAACGATTATCACTAATTACAACATCAATGTCATTTTCGGCAACAATTTTTTCGAGTAGCAGATGCTCCTTTTTAATAATGGATTTTATTTTTGGAAATTGCGATAAAATTTTAAGCCAAACCGGTAATGATTTTGAATAGTTAATTTGATAAGAGGGTAAACTAACTTTTTTAAGATTAGGAAAATGTAATTCAAAAAAACGCTTGTTTACAGTTGTAACACCAATAATAATTTTATTACTTTTTTTAAGTTGATGAATGATTGGAACACAGCGCGTGCTATGCCCAAAGCCCCAATCTAAGGGAGAAATAAATATCGTTTTATTTGTTAAACTCTCCATATTAGATATTAATATAAAAGTTAACTATTTATGTTTTACATACAACTTCTCATACATCTCAATCCATTTTTCGGGACTGATTTTTGAAGTCAATTCACCAATTAATTTATATGGAATTTGATCGGGTTTTTTAAATCGCATACATGATTTTCCCATATCTAATTTTGCTTTAGAATGTTTTGGATATTCGTCAGTAAACCATTTTAATAATTTTGGATCACCATAAATCCCCATATGATAAACTGCGATAAAGTTTTTTTGTGAAGCAAAAGCCAAAAAGGGCAATGGTAGTTTAGGGTCGCAATGATACCCCTTTGCATATAACGAATGCGGAACAACGTATCCCACCATGCCGTAACTAATGCATTCTTTAAACCCTCTAGGTAAATTTTTTAAAATCACTTTTCGCAATTCTTTTACCGCCACCTTACGGTCTTCAGGTAACGCATCAATATATTCATCGGGTGTTTTTGCTTCTGATTTCATAAAATAATGATTAAAAAAAAGCCCTTTGGATATCCGAAGGGCTTTAATAATTTACGCATCTATTTTCGCGTACTTCGAGTTTTTCTCAATAAAATCTCTACGAGGAGGTACTTCATCCCCCATCAGCATACTAAACACGCGATCTGCTTCCGCAGCGCTATCAATAGTAACCTGACGCAAGGTGCGAGACGTTGGGTCTAAAGTAGTTTCCCATAATTGAATCGCATTCATTTCTCCTAAACCTTTATAACGTTGTACGTGAACGCTGTCGGTTTTTTCGCCGCCAAATTCTTTAATTTTCACATCGCGCTCTGCTTCGTTCCAGCAATACGCCTGATCTTTTCCTTTTTTAACTAAATATAAAGGAGGAGCAGCAATATAAATATGACCTTTTTCAACTAACTCTTTCATATGGCGGAAAAAGAAAGTTAAAATTAATGTGGTAATGTGCGAACCGTCAACATCGGCATCACACATAATAACCACTTTATGGTAACGTAATTTATCAATATTTAATGCGCGCTCATCTTCTTTGGTACCACGAAATACACCAAGTGCAGTAAAAATATTTTTAATTTCTTCGTTTTCGTAAATTTTATATTCCAACGCTTTTTCAACGTTCAAAATCTTACCACGTAAAGGTAATATTGCCTGAAAATCACGGTTACGACCTTGTTTAGCTGTGCCACCGGCAGAATCACCCTCAACTAAAAATAACTCACACGCTAACGGATCGCCACTTGCACAATCTGCTAATTTACCCGGCAAGCCAGAACCATTCATAACACTTTTGCGTTGCACCATCTCGCGAGCCTTACGGGCAGCGTGACGCGCTGTAGCAGCTAAAATAACTTTATCTACAATAGTACGTGCTTGTTTTGGATGTTCTTCTAAATAATTATTTAATGCTTCACTAATTGCTTGATCTACTGCACCAATTGCCTCGTTATTTCCTAATTTTCCTTTTGTTTGACCTTCAAATTGAGGCTCTGCAACTTTAACCGAAATTACGGCTGTTAAGCCTTCGCGAAAGTCATCACCACTAATTTCAAACTTTACATTTTTAAGTAATCCGTTTTTATCGGCATAACTTTTTAATGTACGTGTTAAACCTCTTCTAAAACCTGCTAAGTGTGTTCCTCCTTCGTGAGTATTAATATTGTTTACGTAACTCTGAATGTTTTCACTATAAGAAGTATTATACATCATTGCCACCTCAACAGGAATAACGCCTTTATCATTCTCTATATAAATAGGCTCTTCAATTAATTTTTCTTTTGCATCATCTAAATACAAAACAAATTCGCGCAACCCACCATCGCTACGAAAAGTTTCAGATAAAAACTCACCGTTCTCGTCTTTGCTACGCTCATCAGATAATGTAATGCTTATCCCTTTATTTAAAAAAGCTAATTCGCGCATACGATTAGCTAACGTAGTGTAATTATACTCGTGAACTGTAAAAATAGTTTTATCAGGAGAGAAGGTTTGAATAGTACCTCGATAGGCAGTATCACCAATTTCTTTAGCAGAATATAATGGTTTTCCTTCACTAAATTCTTGTTTAGTAATTTTTCCATCGCGGTGTACCTCAGTTATCATAAGAGATGAAAGCGCATTTACGCAACTAACACCTACACCGTGTAAACCACCAGATACTTTATAAGTATCCTTGTCAAACTTACCACCAGCGTGTAATACAGTCATTACCACTTCTAATGCACTTACTCCTAATTTTGGATGAATACCTGTAGGAATACCACGACCATCGTCTTTTACACGAATCGAATTGTTTTCAAGGATAGTTACTGTTATAGTTTTACAATAACCAGCCAAGGCTTCATCAATCGAATTATCTACTACTTCATATACTAAATGATGCAATCCTTTAAAACCAGTATCACCAATGTACATTGACGGACGCTTTCTAACCGCCTCTAAACCTTCTAAAACCTGTATATTATCGGCTCCGTAATTTCCTTTTTCTGCTGAAACTTCTGACATAAATATCTTCCTGAATTATTTTTTAATTATCTTCTAAATATACCGAAAAATTGCGGATTAGCGGGTAAAAAAATGCCTGTATTTTACTAACAATATATTAAAAGTTTTGTGTGAAAAATTAAGTTATTTTTAGGCTTTAATTCAAATAAATGATTTGGCATATTTTAAGATATTGGATAAGTTTTGTTTTGCCTGTTTTCTATAAAAGAATTCAAGGCAAGAATATTAAAAACATACAAACAAACGGTCCGGTAATAATTGCCATGAATCATCCGAATGCGTTTACCGACCCAATTCTTATTACTTATCTTTCTTACCCAATTAAAGTTAATTATCTGGCACGTGGCGATGCGTTTAAACCCGGTTTAATTGCTTGGCTATTAAGTAGAATAGGTATTGTACCTATTTTTAGGATTCAGGATGGCGGTAAAGAGGGTCTAAAGAAAAACGATGAGGCCTACCAGTTAGTTAACCAACTCTTAAAAAATAATTCTAAAATTATTGTTTTTGCCGAAGGTCTTTGTATTCAAGAAAGACGCCTTAGACCGCTTAAAAAAGGGGTTTCCCGTATGATTTTTGGCGCTTACGAGTATTTAGGTGAAAATAATAATTTAACGGTTCTGCCAGTAGGGATTAATTACAGTAAAGCGGATAAATTTAGAAGTTCGGCTTTTTATAATGTTGGTGAGCCCATTTATGTAAAAGATTTTATTGAAGAATACAAACAAAATCCCGCAAGGGCCAATAATAGTTTTTTACAAACACTTGCGCCCAAAATGAAAGATTTGATTACCCATATCAATAATCCTGAAAATGATGAAGCCGTTTATCAACTTGAGGAATTATGTAAAAAAGACCGAATTGCTGAATTAAGATTAAATTATAAAGATTTGAACCACGACTTTATTGTTTTAAAACAATTAACCGAAAAAATAAATAAAGTCGAAATTGAAAATCCCGAATTACTTGCAGAATTTAAAATTCAAGCAAAACAGTATTTTGAATTACTCAATAAAAACAAGTTGCGCGATTGGCTCATCAACCCAAATCACAAAAATAAAATCTCAAATACATCTCTGTTTTTTAGAATTATATTGTTGATTTTAGGCTCGCCATTGTATATTACAGCATTAATTGGAAATTACCTGCCGTACAAACTGACAGAAAAACTTGCTAAAAAAATAGTAAAAAATAAAGAATTTTATTCTTCGTTTGCAATTGCATTGGGCATGATCTTTTTTTTACTTAATTATATTTTATGGTTCGTTATTTGCTATCAGTTTTCATCAGCAATCTTCCCACCCCTATTCATCTGTTTTACACTATCTATGTGTGGCTGGTTTGGTTTATACTACGTGCCTTTTAAAAATAAAACCCAAGGAATTTACCGGGTGATAAAAAATAAAACACTTTACCGTGAGCTTTTTGAAAAACGAAAAGAATTAGTATCTTTAATTAACAAATTTTAGCAGGCACTACTTTGTTTCTTTGGCACGCAATTTGAACTATATTGGTTATGAAAAAGACAAAACATATTTCAATTAAAGCTGGTGTAACGTTAGCCGTAGTTGCTTTGTTTTCGGCCGGAAATAAAATAGATAAATCTTCGGAAATTGCCCAATCTATTGGCTCATACACTAATACCGAACAATTGCCTTCAAACCCAAATAAAGCTTTTAAGGCTGGCGAAGTGTTAACCTATAGAATGCATTACGGTATGATGAATGCAGGGGTTGCTGTTTTAGAGGTGAAACCTGATATTATTGAAGTTAGTGGGAGAAAAGTATATCATATAGTTGGTAGTGGGTACACCATTGGAAGTACGGATTGGTTTTTTAAGGTGCGCGATAGATACGAAACTTATTTAGATCAGGATGCCATGTTGCCTTGGTTATTTGTTCGTCGCGTGGATGAAGGTGGTTATAAATTCAGTCAGGATTATGCATTTAATCACTACACAAAAAAAGTAGATATTGGCAATAACGAAAAATTTGATGTGCCCGTTGGTATTCAAGATATGGTTAGCGCGTTTTATTCTGCCAGAAACCTTGATTTAAGTAACGCCAAAGCAGGCGATCTTTTTAGTATTACTTGTTTTGTAGATAAAGAAATTTGGCCGTTGAAAATTAAATTTATTGGTAAAGAAACTATTGAAACTGATTTGGGTAAGTACCGTTGTTTAAAATTTAGACCTATTGTACAAAAAGGCCGTGTGTTTAAAAAAGAAGAAGATTTAAATGTTTGGATAAGCGATGATGATAATCATTTACCAATGCGTGTAAAAGCAGATGTACTCATAGGCAGTATAAAAATGGATATTACCGGAGCTAAAAACTTAGCAAACGTTAGCAGTAAAGTAAATTAATTAGGGCTTTAAGTTTTTGTTAAAGCCTTACGCTTAAAGCTGAATACCAATTATCATCATATCATCGGTTTGAGGATAATCCCCTTTCCAATTTACAATGCATTGATGCAAATAATCTTTTTGTTCTGATATGGGTAGTTTGGATGTTTCATCTAATATTTCTTTAAAGCGTCTAGATGATAATTTTTTATGCCTCGGTCCACCAAATTGATCTTTTACACCATCGCTATACAAGTAAAAGAATCTTCCCTCACTGGTTGAAAGCGAAACG
>Ga0208755_100385_pt1 | contig 12460 bp, 9 predicted proteins | sample LakWasMet57_HOW8_2_FD_183891 | JGI IMG/M metagenome (GOLD analysis project Ga0208755, IMG submission 183891) | Freshwater sediment methanotrophic microbial communities from Lake Washington under simulated oxygen tension - Sediment Metagenome... | ecosystem: Environmental > Aquatic > Freshwater >... | reverse complement strand
GGCAAAGTTGTGTAGATACTTATGCCGCAGGAGAGGGAGTCAATCTGCTTTGTAACTCATTGTATTTATAATGCAGAAAAGTTGTGTAGATAGCTATGCTTCGGAAGAGGGCTGGGGTGAGGGAATTCAAAAATGCGCAATTCATGACCGTCTGCAGTATATGATAAAGTTCGAGCAAGCAAAATATAAATCGAAATGAGGGGGGTAACGATGGAAATTGGAACTGCACTTAAACTGCTGGCTTTCATGTTGTGGCCGTTCTTACTGGTGTTTTTATACTACCTATTTGACAGAAAAGGCTTCAAGAGACGGCTCGACAAGTTTAAGCAAGACGGTTTTAAATAAGCCTATAAGCGCATCAGGCGGATTTGCCGTCCGGAAAATTGGCCTGATGTGTTGCTATTATCCATGCTAAAAGTCTTAAGAAACTCGCGGCAAATCGGATTGGCACGGTCGCCCTGGCTTGGTTAAGCCAACTTTTCGCCCAGCCAGCACTTCAACCTGTTTTTTAAAATACTCATTACCCAGTGGTGTACCAGAGTGCAAACTTGCACGAATAATATCCAACTCATCGTCATCAGCTTTTATTTCAAACAACCCGCGATACGCCGCCTGCCTCGCTTCAGGCGTATTGCCTATCGCCAAATATTGTTCGTGTGCATGGATAACCGCATTATCAACCCCTTGCGCATTAGCGGCATAACTTGACCAACGATACCGAGCAGGATGATCGACCATGCCGGCACGTACAGGATTCATCTCAATATAGCGCATACAAGCCAAAAAATACGCTTCCGACTCAACAAGACTTCCTTTATGCCGACCTTCCCACAGACTGCCTCGGCGCTGATACGTTTTATTCATATACGGCACATAATGCCGCCCGATACCTTGAAACAACGTACTGATAGCCCCTGAAGTTTCAGGAGTGACTAATAAATGCACATGATTAGTCATCAAAACATACGCATGAACCAGACAGCCGCAGCCTTCCGCCGACTCTTTTAAACAACGTAAATAGACTAAATAATCTTCATCATCAAAAAAGACCGGCTCTTTATTGTGCCCGCGCTGACACACATGTACAGGCATGCCCGGTTGATAAAATCGTGGTTTTCTGGGCATCAGGAATTCAACAGCGTTAAAGGGTGTCTCACCTTTAGCCCCTTAAAGCGTTTAAACCCCTTATCAGCTGTCACCCACTCACAATTCCATTCCAACGCCAGCGCAGCATGATAAGCATCGGGTATATCGTTACCTGTCGCATTGATTTGTTCCAAGCATTCCACGAAAATTTTCCAATGCATTGAGCCTGGCGCAAGACAAACGGCATTAGGCAAATTCCTGATTTGCTGGGTAAAACGAATAGCACTTGATAAAGTGGAAGGCATCTCAAATACTTTAGGATGCGTCACAACCCGCAAAAAACCACTCAAGACCAACTCCGAATAACCAAAAGACGCATGACCATTAATAACCGACTCTAACCATTGGCGATAAGCTGAGTGATTCGCCGCATCCTCTCTATGCGCGTACACCAAGACATTAACATCCATTAAAAACATCAATAGCCATCCATAATGTCGTTCAAACTTCGACCATTATCCAGATTAACACCCGGCTTTAAACCCGCACCGGAAAAAGTTTCCAATCGTACCGGCTCATGCGGAAGAGATTGATGCGAAAAAAAATCACGCAACGCATCTTCTAAAACCTGCTTTAACGTACAGCCTTGTTGGACTGCCTGTTGCTTAGCATAAAGTAACAATTGGTCATCAATATCTACAGTGGTTCGCATGAGTTAATCTCCCAATTAAAAACGGCATAGCACATGAATATAGCATAAAAACAATAAATGATGACAATGTGTGTATTTTAAAAAGGGTCTGACCCTGAGGTATCGAGGCTTAAGTCAACAGCATTGACCTCAGACTCTGCCCCCAATTATTTAGACTCTGACTCCAATTATTCCACTCTACTTGGCTACGCTACTCATGCCCACAAATCAAAACTAGGAATAACTAGAATTTGATTTGCATGCATATCGGTAAGCACATCCGCTCCTAAAGCAGTTGAGGCAGCAATATTGGCAACAAGGACTTCATCCCCTACATCCCTGTCACCGTCCACATCATAGTAAAGATTGCCAACGCTAGTATCCAGAATGAACGCAGGAATCGAATCTATACCAAAAATACTCTCAACACTGTAGTTTTGGATGCCATCGACCTTTATCCAGTATTCAGTAGCAATTCCCGCTACTCCACCACCGTCAAAATCTAGGTTATATGCAGTATCAGTGTGCCCAAATATATCAACAGAGATTTCATCCCAGCCCAATGTATCCTTCATGTAGCCTGTTGTTAACCCGAGTTGTTGAGCAGAAAAAACGAGCCAATCATCAGCAAATGAGTTACCCCCCGCAACATATAAATCATGAATTTGATCGACATTGGCAGCGTTGTTTCCTGACAAGTTTACATCAATAAAGAAGTAATCATTGTCACCTGATCCGTACATTGAATCTTTTCCGTAGCCGCCTACGAGGAAGGACACATCGTCAAAAACATCGCCTGCCGAATAGCCAGATAGCGCTGCCGACCCTTTACTAGACAATGGATAATCCGATAAAGGGGCATCCAGTTTGACTTGCTGTGAAAAGTTACCCCCGTAGAGAAAATCGTCACCAGCACCACCAATCAATAGATCGCCCTTGCCTAATGGACGGTTCCCTCCCCCGATTAAAACGTCATTATGTGCGCTACCAACCAACTTATTATCGCCATCATTTCCGATCACGATGACACCATGATCGGATGCAGCCGCATTAACATCAACATTCTCGGATATAAATGTGTTATCCACAACCAGCGCTCCTACACCTGACTGGGGAAGGTTGTATTGCCCAGCATTAATTGGTGTAATAACCAACGTCCCACCATCATAGTTTTCTCCATGCCCCCAAGCAGTCTGCAGGTTATACCCTGTGGATTGATACTCCGCGTTATCTTCCCTGGCAATAAAAGTAATCGCATCCGAAAGAGATGTTGCGTTATCGCTTGTTACATTGCTAATCACTCCGTTCAACGCACCATTCACAAGGTTTGTGGCTACGGGAAAGTATACTTGCGCAAGGCCAGCCACTACTGAAAGAGGCACAAAGGGTGATCCTGATTCAGTGACAATTAGACCATCACCATTGCTAGCATTGCCTTCAGTGCTATCAACATATACTCTCTCATTCATACCTATTGTCGCGCCATCCAGCACTTCAGCGATACCGTCAAATTGAGTGGCGATGTATGACATTTTGTGCGAAGCAAACAAAGGCGAAGACTCATAATCCAGATGGATTGTTTTACCATAATTGCCACTAATATTGTTTTCTCCTGTTAATAGCCCCAAGTCTGGAACAACATCGCCACTAATTTCAAAGTTAACGAAGCGCTGATCTCCAACAGAGTGCACTAACGAAGCTCCTGCTTCATGAAGCTTATTGGCCGCTTCAAATGTCACTGCTTTGAATTTATTCCCCTGATGATTATCCATATACATCATGGCCATTTGACCGCCTAGGCTATGCCCTGACACATAAACAGTGTCAATCCCATTGGTGTTGTCCGCTAGGTAATCATCAATGGCATTAAACAATGTGGAATACCTATCATAGTGACCCTGCATATCAAAAGCATCATCATAACCATCACCATAATGAGTGATACCATTATCGTCCGTATAGATATTAGTTCCCCTGAAAGTCAAGAATAAGGCATCAGAAGATCTAAAGACCGTGGCAACAGATGCCCGATCTAGGCCCTCAGTGTCATTTGAGAGAAAGTAACCATCAGCAAACTTTACATTTGAACTCTGGGAAAATCCATATTGCGAAAAATCACTCGCGTTTAATGGTTGAAGCCCTGCGTCTATTAAATAGTCTAGATTTTTCTCGTCAAAACTAACTGCTGGCTGATTGGGCGTTACCGCCGCTGGCGGTAACATACCCGGAAATTCTTGCAGAGCAGGAATATGTACATAGGCTGCTGAGCTAAGCGCAAAGAATAACTTGTAATATCCACCATTACCATCTACATCAAGCCGTGCGTCACGTCCATTCACGTCAGCTATAGTTTTTGTAACCGACAAACGATCAGTATTTGTAAATATTTCGTCTGCGCGAATTGTGCTTATGTCCGTATGAAAATACGAAGCCGTTCCAACCTCACCATCAGAAAACTTCATATATTCAACATCAGAAAACAGCGTATCTTTTCCATTGCGAAGCAGCGTGTGATCTGCAACTTCGATGGTGTTTCCAATGGGCCTAATGTCATATTCATTGAGCGCTCCACTAAACACTGCCACATCGTGCTCCCCGTTCCCGCCAATCAGTACATCATTGCCCGCCCCACCAATTAGCGTATCGTTATTTGAGGAAGTGTGAGTATGACCATTGCGAACACTGAACACATATTTTCCATTCTCATCCAGAGCCAGCATCTGAGCCTGATTACCGGATTGCGGTAGTTCATAATAACCCTCGGTGGTTCCGGCGGAATAACCGGCTCTGGCAACAGTGCCGCCTAAACCACCGGAGCCGCCACTGGCGCTGCCGGTAGTCCAGTTAATGTCCTCGTAGCGATATGCAATATCAAAGTTACCTTCGCCTTTAGCAATCAGTTGCAACTGGAAGGCATTTAGCTTATCGGTGCTGCTGTTGTAATATCCGACATCATCCCAGGTTACAGTAAATATTCCGCGTTCAGAATCAAGGTCGTAATAGACACGGTTCGAACCGGTTGAATTTCCGTTTGGCGTAGGGGTATTCGGTGCTGAGCCACGGGTATCTACATCGCCCCAGAATGGGGCAATAATCGGATTAGTTGCTCCTGCGTTAATAACACCGGGCGTATACTGGGACGCAGCACCTGCGAACGTGATATTCCCGTTGTTGTTGACATACACGGATGTAAATGATCGACCAAAGAAGTTCAAGCCATTGGCACCAAATACGGAAGTAATGTCAATCGCGCCCGTTGATTGATCATCATTAGGGACTAACACACCTTCACCGAAACCGGCATTTCCGCCAAGACCCTGTTCAAGGTAGCTTGAACCAACGACTGTCGGAGTATCGCGACTAATATTGAAGGCGCCGATGCTTTGGGAGTCCCCATAGAGAAGGTCGTTACCGCCTGCGCCGATAAGTTGGTCTGCACCGTCACCTCCAACCAGGATTTCTCCATTGCTTGTTCCGAGGACAATATCATCGCCATTCGTGCCAACTTTTGTGGTTACATTACCCGTGCTCACAATAACCGCATCTGCTCGGCTCACGCCAGTTGGTAAAGTGCCGTCGGCGTTACGAACGTTGAGTGTGGTGATTTGGCTGATCCCCGTCAGATCAAGGGTGCCTGATGCCGCTAATAACGAACCCTGCCCTGAAAGAAGTGTTGCTCCGCCCAGTGCGCCAACGCTTGGAGTCTGTACGGTAACGTTATCGCCGATTGCGATATGCCCAATTTGGCTGAGCGATAGAGAGGCAAGATCGAGGTGTTCGGGAGTGGTTGAGCCAGCGGTCGTGTTGATTCTGACAATGCTTGCACCATCCCCCCTCAAGCTTTGAATCGAACTCAGTTGAAGTACGGTAAACGTGACATCCGAGCGAATTTCGATATGCTCGATGCCGGTAATGTCGTAATTGGTCAGATCCGCCGTGCCGTAAACGTAGAGGGTGTCATCCCCTTCATCGCCAATGATAATTTCCGCCGCGCCGTCTTCATCCTCATTGAGGTTCTGGCCATTGAGGTTGGTGAGCGGGAAACCCAAGGCTGCGGTATCCGCAGCCGAATCCACCTTATCGCCGCCGGAAATATCGCCGACTATGACAAAGGTGTCGTCTCCCGTGCCGCCATCCATGCTATCCACGCCTGCACCGCCGCGCAGTACATCGTTACCGTCGCTACCGACCAGAACATCATTACCAGCGCCGCCTTCGATGCGGTCGTCGCTGGCACCGCTTGTAAGGGTTTCTGCCGATTCCGTGCCGATCAGCAGTTTACCCGCCACATAGGTGCCGCCGCCATGTGTGGCATCCGCATTGCCATCTTTATCTTGTACGTCAAGGGTGACGTATTTACTGGCCAGGTTGAGCGTACCTGTCGCGGTAGATGCTTTGAGTGTACCCTCGCCGGACAGGTATTGCAGGCTGTTTACATCGGCCTGATCAAGCACGACGGTAATGCCGGAGCCGACGTTGAAGGTGTGAAAATCTGTAAAGCTCATGCCGGAAAGATCGAGAGTGACCGGGTCGGCACTGCTGTTGGTAATATTGAGCACCGATTCGCCATCGCCAAAGATGACGGTCAGACCGAGAGCGGTCAACTGCTGCGCACTGATAGTGACGGTGGAGTTGACCTGGAACTGGGTAATGTTGGTGAGGGTGACGCCGGTGAGGTCAACATTGCCGTAGATGATCAGACGGTTGGTGCCCGCACCGCCGTCTATGCTTTCACCGCTTACCACTTCACTGATGGCGCGGCCATTGAGGTCGGCCAGGGTCATGACGCTGGAAAGGTCGATACCGCTACCACCGGGGTTGGTGATGTCCGACTGCGTATACTGGCCTGCGGCCGTCTGGCCGACCACAACGACGATGTCGTTGCCGGTTCCGGTATTGACGGTATCGATACCTTCGCCGGGGCGAATGATGTCATTGCCGACGCCGGTGTTGATGGTGTCGTTGCCTGCCAAGCCGGTAACAATGGAATCGTTCAGAGCAGTTGGGAAGTTGATGTTGTCTGCATCTGTCGTACCGGTAATGATGGTGGTCTCGGCAACCTGAGTCACAGTAAACGTCGGGGCAGGAGCAGGAGCAGCGACTTCGCTCGCTTCCATATTACTCGCCGCCGCTGCCGCGTCATCCGCCGTACTATCCGGATTAAGATCGCCGATAACGGCTTTGCCGGCTGCGGCATCGAATGCAGCTCCGGTAAAACCGGAGTCGACGGCGCTAAAATCTCCGCTTTCCGCCGCCGCAAACATCTTATCGGCCATATCGCCTTGGGCTACCACCTGCGCTTGAGCCATGTTGGCTATCATCGCGGTGATATCGCCGCCCGCAGCGAAGGCTTTATCGACGCTATCCGCCGAGGCAGCCGAGGCCGCGGCAAAGTTATCCGCCAAACCGGCAATTTTGGTGCTCGCCGCTAACAGATCCGCATCACCCGACAGCGTTACACTTTCATTCATAATGCTTTCCAGCAGGGCTTTGTCGCTAAAGCTGACAATGCCATCGCTATCCGAGGTAATGGCGTTGACCAGCGATGACAGTAAGGCTTCTCCGGCAGCGGCTGCATCCAGCTTATCCGTACCGCCTGCCGCACCTTGCAAGGTTTTGCCGGCGGCTATTAAAAAATTGGCAATCTTGGCGGCTTCGCCCTGTAATTGAGCGGCCAAAGTCCGTTGTTCGGGACTGGCGTTAGGGTCCAGAGCGGTGGCTAACGGGTCGAAGGTGGTGAGGTCGAATTTGCTGGCGTCCAAACCGAGCGCTTTGGCGACTGCCGCCTCAGCGTTGTCGGAGGTCAATCCTTTATCCACGAACCCTTGCTGTAAGGTGGTCAATGGGTTAATGGTCGTAGAACCAGCAGGCGCTTTCAGCTCACCGGAAAAAGGTTTTCCGGTGGAGAGGTCGGTACCGCCTGTTGCGGTAATGGTGCCAAAGACGCCTGGGGGCAGGGTAAAGTTGCCTTTGGCATCCGTGGTCGTCACGAAATCGGGCTGTCCCTCGATATGAACCGTCACTGTCGCGCCGGCAATGTAACCATCCTGGATTTTACCGGTCAGTGCGGTATCGAATATGGCCTTGGCCGACGTTACGCTGCTGGCATCCGTAGTAACGGCTTTCAAGGATTGTTGCAGGGTTGCCATGTCTGTCGCTTTGTGCGCTTTATCGACCGAGAAATATTTTGAAACTTCAATCCGGTTATCGAACAGCGTTGCGGCGCTACCCCAGATGGTATTGCCGTGATCGACGCCGTCAAGGGCGGTTATGGCCCATTCGACCATGTTGCCCAGATTTTGTCCGGCGGCCATTTGATTGACAATGTAGTTTACTGCATCGGTCTTGGCGGCCGTTGTTGCGGAACTGCCAGCCAGATTATCTATGATTTTGGTGGCGATGCCGGTGTTGTAATAGGTGGCGGCAGCTCCCCAACTGGAGTTTGCCGGCGGAACGGAAGAAAGCGCTTGGGTAAGATCGGCAATAATGCCGGCCTGGGTCGCGCCGGCAGCCATTTTGTCGACAATGTATGAAGTTGCCCATGCCTTATCTTCGGTTGATGCGCGATTACCCACTAAGTCATTGATAAAGGTATTGGCAAAATCGGCAGCAGTAAGGCTGGCGGAATAACCTTTGCCATAGAAAACGACCGCTCCGGAAAGACTCTGAGCTAGATTAGCTACTGAGGTGCCGGCGTTCACGATATTTTCAAACTGTGAGAGATAAGTTGCTCCTGGCGCTGCGCCGAACATAGCCTGGATCATTTGTAAAATTTGGGTTTGTTGTGCTGTTGTAATTGCCATCGGTGATTCCTATTTATTTATTGACTGCCTACGCAGCTTTATTTAATCATTAGTCGTTTATATGAAATTGAGTTGACAGGCCGCCCCTTAATTTGAGTTGTAGGGCTATCCTAGCAATCAAACTGTCAAGTTCTGTTGACAGCTTGATTGTTTTTCTCTATTTTGTTGCTATGCCTCTTTACGAATTGTCTAACTATGTCAAACAACGCGCCAACACGCTTGGCCTGAGTATGTCCGAATTGGCTAGGCAGACCGGTATGTCCCGGCAAGGGTTATATGGCTTGCTGGATGGAACGACGGGGCAGGCGAAAATTTCAACATTGATTGCTTTGGCAAAGGCTCTGCAGGTGCATCCAATGGTATTGTTCCGGCATTTGCTACATCAGCTGGATTTACCTAAGTTTTCTGCGACTTCGGCGAAGTATCAGTTTGACGCTAGCGGCTTTGTTCAGGATTTGACGATTCCCGATAACATAACGGTGTTGACCGATCAGGTGTTTACCAAGGTGTGGGAGATTCAGAATATCGGGCATGTTAATTGGGTGGGACGGAAATTGGTTTGTATGGATCAGAAGATAAATGTTCCTTCTGTTCCCGATTATATCGTTGCCCCTGAAATCCGACGCGGGCTGGTGCCCACCTGGTACGTTATTAATATTCCCGAAACGTTGCCCGGCGATTCGGCGATTTTAAGTGTGGAGTTTACGGCGCCTTCTTATCCCTGTGCAGTGCTTTCTTATTGGAAAATGGTCGATGAACATGAAGAAATTTGTTTTCCAAAAACTGAGGGTCTGTCTTGTATGGTGCGAGTGGTTAGTTTGTAAATTATTGTTGATTCCCAAATCTTCATAATGGGAATTTTGAAGGCGAAGTTTATAGCTTCGCGAAATAGGAAATTGCAGCCTTGTGACAAAGCACAAAACAGACTTCCAAAACAAGCTTTCAAGCTGGAGCTTGAAAACTGATCCACCAATAATTTTTCTGATGATCCAACTTTTATTTGTTCTGTGCGCTTTATTGAGCTGTTCGGTTTATGCGGCCGAATCCACACTAACGTTAGATCCTCTGGTAGTTACAGCTCCACGTGTTTCAGACTATTACAACGCGTCTGCCGATACCGCTACCCGAACCCAAGCATCGACACTGTCAACACCATTTTCGGTAGGAGTGCTTAATCAAGCGTTGTTACAAGACAGTATGGCTTTGCGACTAGAAGACACGGCGATGTTTTTCAGCGGTGTTCAGCCAAGTTCTGCCGATTCCGGGTTTAATACCGATTTACGGATACGTGGTTTTACCACCGCCGGTAGCGCTTATCTCGATGGCGTGCTGGATAACCAGCATTTTCAAGTCAGGGATATGGCTTTGGTTGAGAAAATTGAGATTTTAAAAGGTCATTCTTCGGTGCTGTACGGTTCCGGTTCGCCGGGCGGCACCGTCAATTACATCAGCAAAAAACCGCAGGAACAATTCAGGCACTCGATAAGTTATGAAACGGGCAGTTATGATTTTAATCGTGCGGTTGCCGATAGCACCGGCCCGTTGAATGAAGATAAAACAGTGCTTTATCGTGTTATTGCCGCCGGACAATTGGCCGATGATTTCCGTAAAAATATCACTAATGACCGGGTAACTGTTGCACCGTCGTTAACCTGGATTTATCAGCCGGGCAGCTCTCTAGATGTCGGTTTTGAGTACAGTAATCAAAATCAACCTTATCGGTTCGACAATGTTTTTACTCAGAATCATGTGGTTTACGACCAGTCATATGTCGATCCACGCACTCGTTCAGACAGGCACTATTGGCGTTTTAGTGCCGCGCTAAAACAAGCGTTGTCGGATAACTGGTCATTGCATTTTGCCAGCCATTACTTTCATGTTGATCGGGAAGACTTGTTGTTCGGTTTTTACACTTTTAAAACGCCAACGACGCTTAGCGGTTATTACCGTGATATTCATGATCATTACGACCAGTATAATTTACGCTCTGAAGTTCACGGTCAGCTTGAACTGTTAGGCAGTCCGCATCATCTGGTTGGCGGCGTCGAACGGAATGCCGCTGATGATCGCCTGAACAGTGATCGTCGTATTGGGGGCTATACACTCGATGTTTATAACCCTGTTTTCAACTATTCCATTCCGGCGACTACCCGATTGGATAAGGATATTACGCAGTTGGAATACGGCTTTTATTTAAACGACCAGATCGATATAACGCGGTTTTGGCATATTACGGGCGGAGTGCGTTACAGTTTGTTTGATGGCGATAGCTTTCAAAACGATATATTCGTGCCTGTAACCGATCATAATGCATTTACTTATAATGCAGGCTTGTCGTTTACTCCGGTTGAAAATGTGGCCGGATATTTTAGTTACAGTCAGTCGTTTCAACCCAACTCAGGAACTGACCGTAATCTCACGTTCTTGCCAGCCAAACAAGGCGATATGTATGAGCTTGGTGTTAAATCGGTTTGGTTAGATAAGCGTTTGAATATGTCCGCAGTCATCTACCAATTAACCCAAAATAATCTTCCTGGCCGCGATCCGCTTGACCCCGATTATTCGATTGCTAATGGTGCGATACGCGGTCGAGGTTTTGAGCTGGATGTCGGCGGACAAATTTTGGAGAGTCTGCAAATAATCGCCAATTATAGCTATATGGATACTGAGTTTATCCGGCATCCAGTTTGGCAAGGCAATGTGTTTCGGAGTACCCCCGAACATAGCGGCACCTTGTGGGGGCATTATCAACTATCCATTGCCGGTTTGCCCGGACAATTTAAAATTGGCGGCGGTTTGGTGTTTGTCGGCAGACGATTTGGCGATGATGCTAATAGTTTTGAAGTGCCCGGTTATGTAAGGCCCGGTCTGGTTGCTCATTATCAATTGAAGCAATTCGATTTTCGTTTAAAAGTTGAAAATATACTGGATCAACGTTATGTCAGCAGCTCAATATTTGATGATACGGTTATTCAAGGTAATCGCCGGACGGCTTTATTCTTGGTTGCGATGAAGTTTGGTTAAGGAATCGTTAAAAAATAAGTTAGTTCGCTAGTTCCCAAGCTTGGGAGACTGTGAAAGTATTATCCAAATTAGGCTAAAAACATTTTTTACCACGAAGGCACGAAGAACACGAAGCTTTCAATGTATTGAATTTAAACGATTGTTTTTCTTCGTGTCCTTCGTGTCTTCGTGGTGAATTCTTTAATTTTTTCTAAACACGAATACTTTCACAGTCTCTTGGGAACTAGAAACCAAGAATCATTGCTTAATAGCGCGGCACTGAGCTATCGCAATCGGAAGACCAGGCATCGATCCCTCCGGCTAAATTCGAAACATTCTTAAATCCAGAATTAACAAGATACATGCAGGCTTGCGAGCTACGCATGCCATGATGGCAAATAACTACCATTTCTCGCTGCGGGTTCAACTCGCCCAATCGTTGCGGGATTTGATTGAGCGGAATTAACACGCTGTTTTCTATGCGGGCGTATTGAAATTCATTGGGTTCCCTGACATCCAGCAAAAACAGGTGCGGTTCATGTTGAATTCTGGTCTTTAATTCGGTTGCTGATATTTGTTTTATGGACATGGTTAGCCTTTGTTAATAAATTTTTCTAAACGTTGCATGGCAACGGCCATTCTATCTATGGATGTCGTATAAGCAAAGCGGACATAGCGATTAGCTTCGTTTGTCCCAAAATCCTTGCCCGGTGTTATCGCAACGCCTTCGGCTTCCAATAAATCCAGGGCGAATTGGTAGCTGTTATCGGTGAATTTGGAACAGTCGGCGTAAATATAAAATGCGCCGTCCGGTTTGATGGGGATTTTAAAGCCCAGGCGCAACAATGCCTCATAAAGAAAATCTCGTCTGGCTTCA
>Ga0208755_100378_pt1 | contig 12785 bp, 9 predicted proteins | sample LakWasMet57_HOW8_2_FD_183891 | JGI IMG/M metagenome (GOLD analysis project Ga0208755, IMG submission 183891) | Freshwater sediment methanotrophic microbial communities from Lake Washington under simulated oxygen tension - Sediment Metagenome... | ecosystem: Environmental > Aquatic > Freshwater >... | reverse complement strand
ACCCAATGCGTTTGCAATAATATCGCCATATGAAAAGCCCCAGCCGCTACTAAAACCATCCATAAATTCAATGGATGTCATATAGGCAAAACCAATTGTACCACCAATAAAAAGTTCTTGTGTTTTATTAAAGCCTGCCCAATTAAAAGCACCCATCATTAAACGCGAGGTTTGATAATTCGTATAAAAATGCCCTGCCTTATCCATTTGAAGCCACTCTTTATTATCATTAAAAAAATGAAATTTACCAGTGCTGTATTGATCAAACCACGCTTGATCTAAATAAATCAACGAACCTGTAGTTAAAACAGCTGTTGAAGACGCAAGAATTATTTTACGTGTTTTAAAATTTACAGGAGCAATAGAATCTGTTTGAGCAAAAGAAATTTTCGCCAACAAAAAAAATAAAATAAGAAATCTCCTTAGTTGCATTAAAACAAAGATATATCTTTTAATATTGCCGATATATATATTGCTGAAGAATTAGCTGATTTAAACAACAATTTTGTTTTAATTTAGAAATAACAATGGCTAATTAATGAAAACTACTCTCTACCTGAAACCAATAACCTATATGGCATATTAACTAGCAATTATCAAAAATCATTATAGTCAATCAGATCCTGAACAGATCCAAGATTGATATCTTTTTTAGCTTTAGGTGTAATAGGAATTTGTGGGTTTCCGGTGTTGATAGAATTATCGCCCACTCCATTAGCATTATTTAGGTCCATCACATCATACATATTCCTGTCTTTATAAAACGAACGAGTTTTACCAAATTTAAAAACTAAACCAATGTTAACATACAAAGTTGGGGCCATTGTTTTTGAGAAAAAATAATTTTTGTAGGGCAACCTCGGTCTTGCTTTATTTGCCCTTTCAGAATAAAAAGTAACATTGTTTTTAGAACTAATGCCGGTTGAAATATAAAAATTAAAAGCATCATTTAACCTTACATCTGCTCTAAATCCAGTATTTAATTCGTACCGTGTGTAACTAAAAGTTGATTCACTTCCAACCTTATAAAGCGAATCGCTATTGGAAAAATTAAACATGCCTCCTTGCGGCCGAGTATACATGCTAAAAGAAAGTTTAGGTCCAACAGGAATATTTAAATTTATACTTCGTGGAAATTGAATACTAAAATTAACTTTATCTAATTTACCAAATCGTAGGCCAATAAAAGGCCAGTAATGTTTATTACCCCATAAAAACGATTTGGTTGCACCAACTCGCCAATTAAAATTTTCGCTAACGTTATGGCTATACACAATGGTACTGGCTAAACGAAAATATCCTTTTGACTCGTAAGTAACATCTTTAGTAACAAAAGGAGATGCATCAACAAACCACACTCCCTTTTTACCCGAATTAATAATACACCTAACGCCCATTCCTGCTTTAATTAAACTGTGTTGGCTAATGCCCCCAAATAAAGGCTGCAACAACATAAAATTACCGGTTAATAACAGGTGCGTGTTTTTTGTTACTCCATTTTCTTTTACATCCGTAGTTTGGGTATATATTGGCGTATAAAAGGATGCGTTAAATTGTTTTATACCATAACTTTTTAATTTAGTTGCTAGGGGATTTAATGTATCGGTAAAATTCTGATTCGCCTTACGGTAAGAATCAATTATAATAACTGTTTTAAAATAATGTTTAGGCAATTTAATTTTTAAACTGTCAAATGCAGCCTGCGATTTTATTTCGGGTTTAAATAAAAAAATGATGCTAATAAAAATTAGCACCTTATTTATGTTTGTTGTAGACTTCAACTAATCGCTTTTTTCTTTAATATTTTTTATTATTTCTTGTTTAAATTCTTCTTCAGCAACATGTAATTTTACGATTTTTTTTGCGCCAATTATCTCTTTAATTTTTGCAGAATATTGTTCGTGAATAGCCACCTCCGCTTGTTTTGTTTTTAAATCTAATTGATAAAGATCTTCAGCCTCTTTATCGGTTAAATTATCAACCCCTTTTTTATAACTCTGTCTTAAATTCTTTTTTACAGCCTTAATTTTATCATTGTATTCGTTATAAATGGGCCAAAATTTTTCAGATTCAGAGGCTGTTAATTCCAACTTTTTTGAAATAAATGCAATGCGTAATTCTGTTACTTTATCTTTAGGATTCTGCGCCACCGAATATCCTGAATAAAAAAACAGATAAACTAAAATAACTATTTTATAAAAGCGCTTCATTTAAATTTCATCCAACAAATCATCAACTGACACGTCGTTTAAACTCGTATCAATATCTTTTGCTTTGCTTTTGGTATTTGTTTTATTCTCTAATTTTTCTTCTAACTTTTTAGTATCTACTAACTCATACAACTCATCGTTATCTATACTTTCTAGATTTTTTGCTTTTAATAAATCAACTTTATCCACACAGGCTAAAGTGCCGCAATCTTTTAGTTGTTCAATCTTAAAATACTGGTTGTATATCCATAATCCAAGCGTAATAGTTAATATGGCAGCAGCAGCATAATAAAATTTAGGTGAAAATAATTTAATAACCCTACCCGATTTATTATTTCCATTTAACAACGTAGAATTAATTTTTTTTGCTGAAACATCAAAATAATCGTCATCTACTTTAAACGCAGTTTTCTTTGGAATGGTATTTAATATTTTGCTTGAGTTTTCGTTTTCATTATCGGTAAAAAGTTCGATGAATTGTTTTTCTTCTATAGTTTTAAAATAATTTTCGGGAGTTTTAAATCCTGCTGTCTTTATTAAAGAAGATAATTTAGGATACGCTAACAATTCTAATTTAAATTCATTATCCCTAAAATAATTTTGAGGCGCGATAAAACCACTATCCTTTTTTAAATTTAATAAAAACGGAAATTCTTTATGCTCATCTAACCATTCAATTTTATTCACAATAGAATTGGCCGAATTACGAAAATAACCTTTCGGTAAACCAAAATTATTTGGCTCGCTGTTAAAATTGTTATTTTCTTTATTGTTATCCATTTGTAATAATATAGATGCTTTTTTTACCTAAAAGTTTAACTGCCCACTAAAAATTCTTCTATTTTTTTTGCCGCAATATGATAGCTTGCTTTTAAAGCCCCCACAGAGGTTTCAAGAATCTGCGACATTTCTTCATATGGCATTTCGTCGTAATAACGCATATTAAACACTATCCGCTGCTTCTCAGGCAAGGTTAAAATGGCCTGCTGAAGCTTTATTTGAATCTCATCACCCTCAAAATAAACATCACTTTCTAAACTTTTACTTAATTGATATTCAATTGGATGGATTGAAGTCGTGTTTTTACGTTGTTTTTGTTTTAATAAAGTCAAAGCTTCATTGGTTGCAATTCTATACATCCAGGTATAAAGTTGGCTTTCTTCTTTAAAATTTTCGAGCCCTTTCCAAACCTTTATAAAGGTATTTTGCAAAACATCATCGCTATCATCATGATCAATTACAATTTTACGAATATGCCAATATAACCGTTGCTGGTACTTAGAAATTAAGTGACCAAGAGCCGTATTACGGGTTTTCTCGTCCCTAAATAAGTCTAATATTGTTTTATCGTCAATTTGAGCCACAAATAATTTCTCTTTTGACGTAAAAATAAACTAAAAGTTTAATTTTGAATTCGAAATTTATGCCATTACTTGAAAAAATAAGAAAATTCGAAAACCTGCATATCGTTTTTTGGTTGATAAAAGACACCTGTTGGATGCTGGAACTGCGATGGTTAGGAACAATTGTCATGTTTCCAACCTTATTTTTGGCCGTTTATTTAGTTTTTAAAACAATTGGCACCCCAAATTTCCTGATAAATCTCTCCATTTTCTTTTGGATTTTCGCCAATAGTTTTTGGATGATGATGGAATTTTTTAATCATAATCAATACAAAAATTTTGCTGTAATTCCCTTTGCTTTAGGCTTTGTTTTTGTGGCTGCTTTTTATATTAAATACGAGTTTAAAAAGCCTTCAAATCCTTAATTGCACTCAATTTTAATCTCAAACTACCGAATACTGCTTTTTAGCTAAAAAAATTGAAGAAATAGCTTAAAAATGCTAGCTTTATGGCTCAAATTTTTTGAACCATGATTGAAACTATTCCTTACCAAACAAAACATAAAATTCGTATTGTAACAGCTGCCGCTTTATTTGATGGCCACGATGCCGCCATTAATATTATGCGTCGTATTATTCAATCTAGTGGCGCAGAAGTTATTCACCTGGGGCATGACCGCAGTGCACAAGAGGTTGTAAACTGTGCCATTCAAGAAGACGCTAATGCAATTGCGGTAACAAGTTACCAAGGTGGACACGTAGAGTATTTTAAATACATGTACGATTTATTAAAGGAGCAAGGTTGCGAGCACATCAAGTTATTTGGTGGCGGTGGTGGTGTAATTCTTCCTACAGAAATTGAGGAATTACATAATTATGGTATTACTCGTATTTACGCACCAGATGATGGCCGTTCAATGGGTTTGCAAGGAATGATAAATGATTTGTTACGTCAATGCGATTATGCTACCGGAACAAATATTAAAAATGATGTAGATAAAATTGCTGAAAGAAACTATAAATCATTGGCGCGAATTATTTCGGCTGCCGAAAATTTTAATGAAGAAAACATTGGTTTACTAAATGAGTTAAAAGCAAAAGCAGATAAATCGGCTACACCTGTACTTGGCATTACCGGAACGGGCGGTTCGGGTAAATCAAGTTTAGTAGATGAATTAGTGCGTCGTTTTTTAATTGATTTCAAAGACAAGCAAATTGCTATTATTTCTGTTGACCCATCTAAACGTAAAACTGGCGGTGCTTTATTAGGCGATCGTATTCGTATGAATGCAATTAAAAATGATAGAGTTTACATGCGTTCTTTAGCAACTCGCCAAAGTAATTTAGCATTAAGTAAATATGTGCAAGATGCGGTTAACATTTGCAAAGCAGCTAACTTCGATTTAATAATTTTAGAAACGTCTGGTATTGGCCAATCGGATACGGAAATTATTGAACACTCTAATATGAGTTTATATGTTATGACTCCAGAGTACGGAGCCGCAACTCAACTAGAGAAAATTGACATGTTAGATTTTGCTGACATTATTGCTTTAAATAAATTTGATAAACGTGGCGCTTTAGATGCTATACGTGATGTGAAAAAACAATACAAACGCAATCACAATTTATGGGAAATTGCAGATGAAGACATTCCAGTGTTTGGAACAATTGCTTCTCAATTTAACGACCCAGGCATGAATCGTTTGTATAAAGCAGTGATGAATAAAATGGTTGAGAAAACTGGTAACAAAGCATTAGCTTCTCAATTCGAAATTACAGAGGAGATGAGTGAAAAAATTTACATCATTCCTCCATCTAAAACACGTTACTTATCAGAGATTTCTGAAAATAACCGCAATTACGACAAACGTGCTAATGCTCAGGCAGAAGTTGCTCAAAAATTATACGGCATCCAAAAAACAATTGAAACGATTACCGAATCCAAAATGGATGATAAAGATCGTTTGATTAAAGGTTTACAAGAAGCATTTGCAAAAACAAAATTAGATTTAGATCCGCATCATTTATTAGTTATTGAAGGTTGGGAAGCTAAAAAGAAATTATATAGCAATGAGTTTTATGAATTTAAAGTGCGCGATAAAGTTTTAAAAATCGAAACGCATTACGAATCCTTATCGCATTCAAAAATTCCAAAAATTGCTTCACCAAAATATACTTCTTGGGGAGATATTTTAAAATGGACTTTACAAGAAAATTTTCCTGGAGATTTCCCTTACACTGCCGGCATTTATCCTTTTAAGCGCGAAGGAGAAGATCCTACACGTATGTTTGCCGGAGAAGGTGGGCCCGAAAGAACAAACAAACGTTTCCATTATGTAAGTAAAGGGTTACCTGCCGCTCGTTTAAGTACAGCTTTTGACAGTGTAACGTTATATGGTAACGACCCTGATCACCGTCCGGACATTTACGGTAAAGTTGGAAATAGTGGTGTAAGTATTTGTTGTTTAGATGATGCCAAAAAATTATACTCTGGCTTTAATTTAGCAGATCCTAAAACATCGGTGTCAATGACTATTAATGGTCCGGCACCAACAATGGCCGCTTTTTTTATGAATGCCGCCATTGACCAACAGTGTGAATTATATATCAAAGAAAATAAATTAGAGAAAGAAGTAGAGGCGAAAATTGCTGCTATTTATAAAGCTAAAGGAACTGTTCGCCCAACTTACCAAGGTGAGTTACCGGAAGGTAATAATGGCTTAGGCTTAATGTTATTAGGTGTTACCGGTGACATGGTGTTGCCTAAAGATGTTTATGAAAAAATTAAAGCAACTACCTTATCACAAGTGCGTGGTACAGTGCAAGCAGATATTTTAAAAGAAGATCAAGCACAAAACACTTGTATTTTTAGTACAGAGTTTAGTTTACGTGTGATGGGTGACGTGCAACAATACTTCATCGATCAAAAAGTGCGTAACTTCTATTCGGTGTCTATTAGTGGTTATCACATTGCAGAAGCAGGCGCAAATCCTATTTCTCAATTAGCATTTACATTAGCTAACGGTTTCACGTTTGTAGAATATTATTTAAGTCGCGGAATGAATATTGATGATTTTGCGCCAAACTTATCATTCTTCTTTAGTAACGGTATAGACCCTGAGTACAGTGTTATAGGCCGCGTAAGCCGCCGTATTTGGGCAAAAGCAATGAAATTACGTTACGGTGGAAACGAAAGAAGTCAAATGTTGAAATATCATATTCAAACATCAGGCCGTTCGTTACACGCACAAGAAATTGATTTTAATGATATTCGTACAACCTTGCAAGCGTTGTATGCTATTTATGACAACTGTAATTCATTACATACTAATGCTTACGATGAAGCAATAACAACACCTACAGAAGAATCGGTTCGTAGAGCAATGGCAATTCAATTAATTATTAACCGCGAATTAGGATTAGCGAAAAACGAAAATCCATTACAAGGTTCTTTCATAATTGAAGAGTTAACCGACTTAGTAGAAGAAGCTGTATTAACAGAATTTGATCGTATCTCTGAACGTGGCGGTGTGTTAGGTGCTATGGAAACCATGTATCAACGCGGACAAATACAAGAAGAAAGTTTATATTACGAAACTTTAAAACATACAGGAGAGTACCCAATCATTGGTGTAAATACATTCTTATCAAGTAAGGGAAGTCCAACTGTATTACCTCGTGAAGTTATTCGTTCAACAACAGAAGAAAAAGAATACCAAATTACCATGTTAGGCGAGTTACATAAAACACATGCCGATAAACATCAAGAAATGGTAAAACGTCTTCAAACCGCAGCTATCCAAAACAAAAACATTTTTGCAGAATTAATGGATGCCGCCAAATATATGAGTTTAGGAGAAGTTACTAAATGCTTATTTGAAGTTGGAGGGCAATACAGAAGGAATATGTAACAATTTAAGCCCTGCGAAAGCAGGGTTTTTTATTTAAATCTAATTATGATAAATGCTATAAATACCGAGAATGAATCATTTAAAGATTATAATTTTCATACTGATAACAAAACTATAATTCAAAATTTATCAAAAGTAAATATTTTTATTGGTGAAAATAATTCAGGGAAAAGTAGATTTTTGAGAGGATTATTTGGGGTCAAAAATTTACTTTTTGAGGATGATACTGTTCCGATAAGCCAAATTAAAAAAATACTTGAGACATTTAAACTGGAATTTGAAAATACATTTATCGAAAACCTAAACGAAAAGAAATATTTTGAAAATTTCAAAAATAATTTTTATGGCAACTTAGATTTAGATACGTTTATTTCCGCTAAAAATCATAAGACAATTCCAACAAACTTTTCTACACGAATTAGCACTTTTAGTGATATGGTCCAAAATGTGGAACTTGCAGATTACGGAGTTCCATATATTCAACATTCCCTACTTAGAGAAAAATTGTTAAGAGTGACTTTAGATCTTCATATTAAAATCAATACAATTTTAAAAGACGTGTCATTTGAACAATTCCCAAATAGATATTATATACCAATATTAAGAACGATGAGAGATCTTAATAGCAGCTCAGAGGCGTATATAAAAACGATTAAAGCAGATTATTTTGAAGAGCCAAATGAAGCGAAAAATATAGAAAATAATATATTTACAGGTCAAAATTTGTATTCACAAATACTCCATCAAAAAAATAGTGACCTAGAAACTGATAGAGAGAATTTCTCAGATTTTCAAACATTTATTCACGAAACTTTTTTCAAATCTAAGACTAAGTTTGAAATAATTTCAGTGTCTGGAAAGAATGGAATAATTAAAATAAATTTTGGCAAAAATGACGAGTTTGCAATACCTCATCTTGGTGATGGCATCCAAGCTCTTATTTTACTACTATATCCTATTTTCATGAAACAAGGTGAAAACGCACTTTTTTTTATAGAAGAACCTGAACTAAATTTGCACCCAGGTATGCAACGTGTTTTTATGGAAGCTTTATTAAATGACAGATTTAAGAACATGCAATTTTTTTTCACAACACATTCAAATCATTTTTTAGATCTAACTCTAGAAACAAATAAAATTTCAGTTTACCATTTTGATAAAACTAATAATAGAAAATTTGAAGTAAAAAACACTGTACATGGGGAAGTTAACATTTTGAAGTCTTTAGGCATCCGAAATTCATCTATATTTTTATCAAACTGTACTATTTGGGTGGAAGGCATAACCGATAGAAAATATATTAAAAAATATTTAGAATTATACTGGAAAGAGAATAAGCCAAAGAAACTATATCTTGAAGATTTAAATTATTCATTCGTTGAATATGCAGGAAGTAATATTGTTCACTGGAATTTTGATAAAGATAATAAGGATGAAAATATAGACGCATTAAAAATCAATAATAATATTTTTTTAATTATCGATAGTGACATTACCGAAAAGGGCGAATGTTCAAAAGAAGAAAGGCAAAAGAAGTTAAAAACTGTTTTAGGAGATAAATTATACATTACAGAAGGGAAAGAAATTGAGAATAGTTTAAGTTTTGATGTTATTAAGAAAGTAGTTGCAGAATATGAAGGTGTTGATTTGGCTAATTTGCTGTTAAAAAAAATAAAAACTAATTCAATTAAATCAAAAAGCCATAATTCAGATGCGGAAATAGAAAAGCCTTTTTTCTGGAAAGAAAACATTGGAAAAATAATAGACTCCAGTTTATTGACAAAGAAAAGAAAGGCTGCTTACGCTGATAATAATACTATAAGAGATAAAGATGCCTTTTGTGATAAAGCAATTAATCATCTTAAAAGTTATAATGATTTGTCTGAAGAAGCTAAAGAATTGTGTAAAAAACTATCCGATTTTATAGAATCGTGTAACAAATAATTGAAATTCGTTTAATACAAAAATTTTTATATCTTCGTTAGGCTAAAAACCAAAATGCATTTAGATAGTTTAATACATACGTTGGTTCGAAAAATATTTTTCGTGCTTTTTGCATTTTTTTCTTTTTTGAATCTATCAGCAGGTAGCGACAGAAAATTAGATTCACTTTATACCATTTTAAAAACTTCTAAAAATGATACCATTAAAGTGAACGCACATCTCAAGATTGTGAGTACTTTAATGAAAGAAGACACAATTAAAGGTATGCATGAAGTTAAAAAGCTAATGTATTCAATTGATGCATTAACCAACAAACCCTTTGCTTTTAAAGCCATAGAAAAGTTAGGGAAAATTTGCCTGTCAAACAACATGCTTCAAAAAGCCCGTTATTACTTGGATTTAGGATTATCAAAAACTAAACAAGAAAAAAACACAGAATGGCAATCCAAATTCTATTTAAAAATTGCAGAGTTTTTACAACGCGAAGATTATTTAAAACAAAGTATATTTTACTTTGACAGTGCTTTGGCAGTTACAAAGGCTACCGACGAAAAAATACGCTGTAATATTTTAATGTTAAAGGGCAGAGCACATTATGATAACGGTGATTATAAAACCGCTATGGATAATTATATTGAATCGCAACGCTTATTCGAAAAAAACAAATGGCAAACTGCAGAATACGGACATTTACTTCATTTTATTGGCTCTGTTTTTAAACGTCAGAATTTTAGAGAAAAAGCCTTAAATTATTATGAAAAAGAATTAGCGCTTGCTCGCCAAATAAAAAGCAAAACTTTAGAGGCAGAAGCCCTTTACCTGGCAGCGGCCATGTATGGAGAATTGGGTAATTTAGATAAAGAATTAGACTACGAACTAAAATCTTTAAAATTATACCGGGAAGAAGGAAGAGAAAGTTCGGTGGCTTTAATTTTAGCCAATATATCAAATAATTATGCAGCGCGAGGTGATTATAAAAAAGCAATTACTAATTGCGAAGAAGCCCTAGAGATCTACGTAAAAATTGGTGAAACCGAAAAAGAATCTTTCGTTTATCGCTCTTTAGGAGATTATTATTCGAGACTTGGCGAACACAAAAAGGCACTTGCTTATTTACAAAAAGCAATGGATATTACAAATAAGGTAGAAACCAAACAATTGCTTTATCGCGCCGAAATTACCGAATCAATGGCCTTTGCCTTTTCACGTGCCGGCGATTACAAATCGGCATTTAATGCAATTTTAGAGCATCGTGTTTTAAATGATAGCTTAGCAAATAAAAGTAATGCGGAGTATTTAAGTACATTAGATAAACAATATCAAACAGAAAAAAAAGAAAAAGAAATTGCCTTATTAAATGCAGATAAAAAAATTCAGGCAGAAGAAATTTTACGTCAAGATAACCAACGCAAAAATTTAATATTAGTAATTATTTTAGTGGCTATTGCTGCAGGTGTTTCTATTTTTGCCTTTATAAACAAACGTAAAACAAGTAAATTATTATCCAAACAAGTAGGTGAAATAAATTACCAAAATGCAATTATTAAAGAACGTAATAAAGACATTACCGATAGTATACAATATGCAAAACGTTTACAAGAAGCGGTTTTTCCTGAAGCAAATAAATTAAACGAATACTTCGCAGAATCATTTGTATTATTTAGGCCAAAAGATATTGTAAGTGGTGATTTTTATTGGTTTGAAGAAGTTGACAATAAAACAATTATTGTTGTTGGCGATTGCACCGGCCATGGTGTTCCCGGAGCATTTATGTCTATACTCGGACATAATTTACTGAACCAAATTATTTTAGAAGATAAAATCTCCTCTCCCGGAAAAATATTAAATCTCTTAGACAAGCGCGTTACAAATGCATTAAATAAAAGAGAAAGTAAAGAAGAATATAATGATGGAATGGATATGGTAATTTGTGTGGTAGATAAAATCAACAATAAATTAGAATATGCAGGAGCAAATCGTCCATTAGTGATTAGAAGAGGTGCAGAATTATTAGAATTAAAACCAAACAAACATGCTATTGGTGGCATTCAAGATAGCACCTGCAAATTATTTAGTCAGCAAGAAATTGCCATTCAAACAAACGATGTGTTATATATGTTTTCTGATGGTTACTACGACCAGTTTGGCGGGCCGCGCGGAAAAAAATTCAAGTACAAACAACTCACAAGCTCAATACTTTCAATGGCATCAGAATCATTGGAAGAACAAAAAAATATTTTATCAAGTACTTTAGAAACCTGGAGAGGAAACTTAGAGCAGGTAGACGATGTTTGCGTAATTGGGGTGAAAATATAATTCATGAACTCACTTATTATTCTTAGAGGATTACCGGGCGCCGGGAAAACAACGCTGGCAAAGCTTTTAAGCGAAGGCGGTAAATGGCCGGTGTTTTCTATCGACAGTTATTTTACCGATCCAATAACAAACGAATATAATTTTCAATTTGATAAAAACCATTTAGCGTATAAAAATTGCGAAGAGCAAACTAAAACAGCTATGGAAAATAAAACTGAAAAAATTTTTATTGATAATGTATTTAGTTTAGAGTGGGAAATTGAACCGTATTTTAAATTAGCAGCAAAATATAATTATAGCGTTTTTGTGGCAACCGTTGAAAATTACCATAACAATAAAAACACACATAGCATTTCTGACGAACAGTTGCAAAAAATGGCGGATAAGTATAAGGTTAAACTTCTGTAATTTTCAAATACCCTGTCATCCTGACGAAGGAAGGATCTTATTCCATTGTTTCGTGCCGCAACATGACAGCTTATTTTTAGCATAATAAATGCAAAACCATTACTATTATTGATATATCTAAGATTTTAACCCTAGCTTCTACTCTAGGTGCGTTTTAACAAAACTTAAACTTCGTATTAAAACCTGCTTTTATTTTAAGCCAATTTTCACGTATCTTTAACAATTAAATTAGTTATAGAATTTATGAAGAAATTATATTTTATTGCATTTATTTTAACCGGACTTTTTTCTATTGCCCAAACTACCGATGCCTCGGGTAAAAAGCAAGGCTATTGGAAACAAAAAGATGAAAAAACTAATAAGTTGGTTTACGAAGGAGAATTTAAAGATGATAAACCTGTAGGGAAATTTAAATATTATTACCCAAGCGATTCTGTTAGAGCAATTATTGATTTTAAAAAAAATGGTAAAACTGCTTATGCAAAATTATTTCATCCTACCGGTAAACGCATGGGCGAAGGTAAATACACATACGAAGCGCTTAACGCCATGAACAGAGACAGTATTTGGTTATTTTATGATGATGCAGGAACATTGATCTCGAAAGACAAATACATTAACGGAAAAAAAGATGGTGTATGTTATGTTTAT